>Ga0308158_10001508_pt1 | contig 24857 bp, 20 predicted proteins | sample PhyBR2_FD_201038 | JGI IMG/M metagenome (GOLD analysis project Ga0308158, IMG submission 201038) | Phyllosphere microbial communities from UC Gill Tract Community Farm, Albany, California, United States - DLSLB.R2 | ecosystem: Host-associated > Plants > Phyllosphere > Unclassified | place: USA... | reverse complement strand
GTGCGTTTTCCGGTTTTATCGAGGCGCGCCGCAAGCGCATGGACCTGGTCGGCGTATTCGTGGTGGCCTTCATTACGGCGTTTGGCGGCGGCACGCTGCGCGATATCCTGCTCGACAAGCGACCGCTGTTCTGGGTCTCGCACCAGGAATATGCGATCCTCATTTTCGTGCTGGCCCTGATCGCCGCGCCGCTGATCCAGCACCTGCGCCAGATCGTCTCGGAACGCCTGATCATCGTGGCCGACGCGATCGGCCTGGGCATGTTTGCCATTGCCGGCGTGGCCGAGGCCATGCGCGCCGGCATGCCGATCTTTATCGCCTCGATGATGGGTGTCATTACCGGCATCTTCGGCGGCGTGCTGCGCGACATTATCTGCAACGAAGTGCCGATGGTTTTTCGCGACGGCAAACCCTACGCCATCTGCGCCTTTATCGGCTGCTGGGCCTACCTGCTGCAAAAACACTTCGGCGCCGAGCACGACTTCGCCCTGTGGACCAGCGCGGCCAGCATTACCATCATGCGGCTGGTGAGCTGGAAATTCGATATGCGGCTGAGCGGCAAGTGACCTCGCCCCGGAGCGAAATCCGGGGTCAATTTGCAACGCTTATACCGCGTCCGGGCCAGTTTCGCCGGTGCGGATGCGGATCACCTGCTCGACATCGCGCACGAAAATCTTGCCGTCGCCGATCTTGCCGGTCCGCGCCGCCTTGATGATGGCGTCCACCACCTGCTCGGACACGCTGTCGTCCACCACCACTTCGACCTTGACCTTGGGCAGGAAATCGACCACGTATTCAGCGCCACGGTACAGTTCGGTATGCCCCTTCTGGCGGCCAAAGCCCTTCACTTCCGTCACGGTCAGGCCGGTCACATTCACGTCGGCCAGCGCTTCGCGCACTTCGTCGAGCTTGAATGGTTTGATAATGGCGGTAATCTGTTTCATGGGTTTCTCCTGGTCTTGAACATATTGATGCAACAATTTTTGTGGCTGGCTTTCAGCGCGATGCCGTCACGTAGGCCGGATTACGCGCGGCTTTGCCCCGCTAATCCGACCTACTCATAAAACTTCGAGGTAATCGGATAGCGCCAGTCGCGTCCGAAGCCGCGGTGGGTGACACGGATACCGACCGGGGCCTGGCGGCGCTTGTATTCGTTGATCTTGATCAGGCGCGTCACGCGCGCCACGTCGGCGGCCGGGTAGCCAGCGGCGATGATCTCGTCGACCGGGCGGTTTTCTTCCATATACAGCTGCATGATGCCATCGAGAATGTCATACGGCGGCAGCGAATCCTGGTCAAGCTGGTCGGCGCGCAGCTCGGCCGACGGGCCGCGCGTGAGTATGCGCTCGGGTATCACGTCCGAGACGCTGTTGCGCCAAGCGCACAGGCGGTATACGAGCGTCTTGGCAATATCCTTGATCACCGCAAAGCCGCCGGCCATGTCGCCGTACAGCGTGCAGTAGCCGACCGCCATCTCGCTCTTGTTGCCAGTAGTGAGCACGATGCTGCCGTGCTTGTTCGACAGCGCCATCAGGAGCGTGCCGCGGATGCGCGCCTGCAGGTTTTCTTCGGTCGCGTCTTCCGGCAGGCCGGCAAACTCGGCGGCCAAGGTGGCGCGGAAAGCGTCAAAGGTGGCCTTGATCGGAATTTCATCGTAGCGCACACCGAGGCGCTTGACCATGTCGCGCGAGTCGATCCAGGAAATATCAGCGGTAAATTGCGACGGCATCATCACGGCGCGCACCTTGTCGGCGCCCAGCGCATCGACGGCAATGGCCAGCGTCAGGGCCGAGTCGACGCCGCCCGACATGCCGATCAGTACGCCCGGGAAACCGTTCTTGACGATATAGTCGCGCACGCCCAAGACCAGCGCCTGGTAGACCTGCGCTTCGATCGCCAGCGCTGGTGCCACCGTTTGTGCCAGCGGGCGCGCGCCGTCAAACTCCACCACCTGCAGGTCTTCCTCGAAATGGCGCAGCTGCGCGCAGATGGCGCCGTCGCTGTCCATCACAAACGAGTCGCCATCAAAGATCAGTTCGTCCTGGCCACCGACCAGATTGGCATACACGAGCGCCATGCCTTGCGCGCAGACATTCTTGCGCATGGTTTCATAACGCAGGTGCTGCTTGTTCATGTGATACGGCGAGCCATTGGGCACCAGCAGCACCTGCGCGCCGGCAGCCTGGGCGCGCTGCGGCGCGTGGCTGAACCAGGTGTCCTCGCAGATATTGATGCCGAAACGCACGCCCTTGACGGCAAACACGAACGCCTGGTCGCTGGAGGTGAAATAGCGCTTCTCGTCAAACACGGTGGTGTTGGGCAAATCGTGTTTGCGGTAGGTGCCCAGCACCTCGCCATTGCACAGCACGGAGGCGGCGTTGTAGCGGTGCTCGCCGCCGTCATCCTGCAGCGGCAGGCCCACCACCACGTGCAGGTCCGGGAACTGCGCCAGGTCGGCGGCCAGGGCGGCAAACGTCTGCTGCGTTTTTGCGTAGAATGCATTGCGCAGCAACAAATCCTCGGGTGGATAGCCGACCAGCGACAATTCGGGCGTGAGCACGATATCGGCGCCCAGTTCGTGGGCGCGGCGCGCCAGATCGAAGATGCGGGCACGGTTGCCGGCCAGATCGCCGACCGTACTATTCATTTGAGCAATTGCGACTTTGACTGTCATGATGATGGCTATTTCGTTTTATTCATTTTATTAAACAAGCGGGCAAGCACAAGCAGCGCTGGCCCCGGCGGTACGCAGGCCGATGGCGGCGAGCCGATAGCGAAGAATGCACACTACAACAATGAATTATCGCACGGGTATCGTCTCGACTCTGGCTGAAATTGGCGAAACTGCCTGGACTGAACTGCTGTCGCAGCAAGCCGAAGCCAACCCCTTTCTCTCCTATGCCTTCCTGCATGCATTGCATGAATCGGGCTGCGCCAGTATCGAATCGGGCTGGCAGCCCCATTATCTGGTGTTGTGGCAGGGCGAGTCGCTTGTCGGCGCCCTGCCCCTGTACCTGAAAATGCACTCCTACGGCGAGTATGTATTCGACTGGGCCTGGGCCAGCGCCTATGAGGAGCATGGCCTTGCATATTACCCCAAACTGCTGTCGGCCATTCCATTTACACCGGTCAGCGGCGCACGTTTGCTGGCGCGCGACGATGGCGCGCGCGCAGCCCTGCTGGCTTTTTTGCAGCAACAGCAGCAGGCAACCGAAGTGTCTTCAACGCATATCCTGTTTCCGCCCGAAACCGAGGCACGCCAGCTCGGACAGGCCGGCTTCTTGCTGCGCAGCGGCGTGCAGTTTCACTGGATCAATCCCGGCTATGCCGATTTCGAGCAGTTCCTGGCCACGCTCGAACACAAGAAGCGCAAGAATATCCGGGCCGAGCGGCGCAAGGTGCTTGATGCCGGCGTGACCATGTGCCAGGTGCGCGGCGCCGATATCACGCCAGCGCAGTGGCAGTTCTTTCACCGCTGCTACAGTAATACCTATGCCGAACACCGCTCCTCGCCATACCTGAGCCTGGAATTTTTCCAGCGTATCGGCGCGGCCATGCCGGGCAATATCCTGCTGGTGCTGGCCGAACGCGAAGGCCGTACGATTGCCGCCTCGCTGCTGATCCACACTGCCGACACGCTCTACGGGCGCTACTGGGGCGCGCTCGAACATGTGCCCTGCCTGCATTTCGAGACCGCCTACTATCAGCCGCTGGAATTTTGCATCGCAGAAGGCATCGCTACTTTTGAAGGCGGCGCCCAAGGCGAGCACAAGATGGCGCGTGGCTTCCTGCCGCAGAAGACCTGGTCGGCGCACTGGCTGGCGCACCCGGCCTTTGCCGACGCCGTGCAGCGCTTCTTGGAGCGCGAGCGCGGCGGCATCGACGCCTATCTCGATGAGTTGCATGAGCATAGTCCGTTTCGCGCACCGCCTGCAGGCTGAGACGCCACACTGCAACAATAGCTTGTTTTACAAGCAAAGCGCTTGTGTTAAGCTGCCATCCGCCTGCCTTTCAAGCAGGCAATAACCGGATATTCAACTTTTACTTGGTGGTGTAATTGCAAGCGATTAAATTGACCGGCGCGCTCGCAGCGCGCCTCGGGAGCCTGGCATGATGGGCGTCATCGGCTGGTGGGAAGCCGCCCTGCTGGGTCTGATTCAGGGCCTGACCGAATTTTTACCTGTCTCGTCGAGTGCACATTTGCGCATTATCGGCCCTTTCCTGCCGTCGGGTACCGATCCGGGTTCAGCGTTCACCGCCATTACCCAGATCGGCACCGAACTGGCCGTGCTGATCTACTTCCGCAAGGACATTTTGCGCATCGCCCTGGCATGGTTTGCCGCCCTGCCCGGCACCGGCGCCAGCGCTGAAAAGCGCAACAATCCGGACGTGCGCCTGGGCTGGCTGGTCATTATCGGCTCGCTGCCGATTGCCATCCTGGGGCTGGCCTTCCAGCACGCGATCGAAACCTATCTGCGCAACCTCTACCTGACGGCCATCATGCTGATCGTGTTCGGCCTGATCCTGGGCGCTGCCGACCGCCATGGCCGCCACGCGCTGCCGCTGTCGAGCATGCGCTGGCGCGATGGCATCATCTTCGGCTTTGCCCAGGCAATGGCGCTGATCCCCGGTGTATCGCGTTCGGGCGGCACCATTACAGCCGGCCTGCTGATGGGCTACACGCGCGAAGCGGCAGCGCGCTATTCGTTCCTGCTGGCCATTCCGGCCGTGCTCGCTTCAGGCTTTTACCAGCTCTACAAAAGCTGGGGCGTGGCCGGCCCGGTGGCGCCAGGCCCCACCCTGCTGGCCACGGTGATCGCCTTTTTTGTCGGCTATGGCGTGATCATGGTGTTCCTGCGCATCGTCAGCAGCCGCGGCTACTGGCCGTTCGTGGCCTACCGCGTGGTGCTCGGCGTGTTTGTACTGGTACTGCTGGGCGCGGGCGTCATCCAGCCACATTAACCCTGGCATCGCGCCATGAAAAAAGCCCCGCTCCTGGTGACAGGAGCGGGGCTTTTTGTTTGCCGTCGGCTGATTACGAAGCGGTTTTTTCCGCGTCGGCCTTGTAGGCGGCAACACCGTTCAGGATTTCAGCGCGGGCTTCGTCAACGCCGTACCAGCCGTCGATCTTGACCCATTTGCCTTTTTCCAGATCCTTGTAGTGCTCGAAGAAGTGCTGGATCTGGCGCAGGCGCAGTTCGTTCAGGTCTTCCGGCTTTTGCCAGTGGCTGTAGATCGACAGTACTTTGTCAACCGGTACGGCCAGCACCTTGGCGTCTTCACCGGATTCGTCGGTCATTTTCAGCACGCCGATAGGACGGCAGCGCACGACGACGCCAGGGATCAGCGGGAACGGGGTAATGACCAGCACGTCGACCGGGTCGCCGTCCGGCGACAGGGTGTTCGGCACGTAGCCGTAGTTGCATGGGTAGTGCATGGCGGTGCCCATGAAACGGTCGACGAAGATCGCGCCCGATTCCTTGTCCACTTCATACTTGATCGGATCGGCGTTCATCGGAATTTCGATGACCACGTTGAAATCGTTCGGCAGGTCGCGGCCGGAAGAAACATTATTCAAACTCATGACAATTCCTTATGTACAGATTGTTTAACGGCGTAATTATAGTGAAGTCGGTCAGGCTTGTGCGGCGCAACAGATAAAAAAACAGCCCGCTTTTCAATGAAAAACGGGCTGTTGGCAGCGATTACAAAATTGTTGCCAGCGCACACTGCCGGTAATGCGCGGCAGCCTGTTCGGTCTGCTGCAGGCCCTCATGCATCTGCGCCAGCTTCAGATGTGCATCGCGCACCATGTGCGGCTCGCCGGCGTCCGACAGCGCCTGCTCCAGATGGCGCTGCGCCTTGCCCCACAGCTTTTGTTTCAGGCACAGCGAACCGAGCGTCAGGGCCAGTTCGGCGTCCAGCGGATGCTGGCGCAGCCACTGTTCGCAGTGTTCGATCTGCAGCAGCAACGCTGGCGTACCGGCTGGCGCCGCCGCTTCGCGGTAGGCGCGCAGCACGCGCTCGTCCCAGTCGGCGGCCAGCGCTTCTTCGCATACCAGGCGCGCTTCGTCGTGCAGGCCGCGCGCATTGAGCGCCGTGGCGGCGCGGCAGGCGATATAGGGCTTGATGCGGTCGGCAGTGGGCACGGTGGACCAGACGCGCAGCAGCGACTCGGCATCGTGCGATTTATCCGACAGCAGATGCTCGTAGGCCAGTTCGCGCAGGCGCGACGACAGCGCCGGATGCAGCGCGCGGTGCTTGTCGAGCGAGCGCACCAGGCGCAGCACCTCAGGCCAGTTCTTGGCCTGCTGCTCGGCCTTGAGCGACCACTGCAGCGCATGGATGTGGCGCGTGCCGCTGGCATTGAGTTCGCGTACGGCTGCCAGCGCCGCTTCGGGCTGGTGATCGTCGACCAGCAGTTCGGTCACCGTCATCAGGCGCGCCGTTTTCATCGCGGTGTCGCCTTCGATGCGGCCCAGCCAGCTGTCACGGCGCTCGGCCTGGCGCATGCGGTGCGCAGCGCGCGCGCCGATCAGCGCGGCCAGGCCGGCGTTGTCGGGCAGTTCGGCCGCGCGCAGCGCCGCTTTCTCGGCATGGCCGAAACGTCCTTCGAACAGTGCCTTGAGCGCTTCGCGCAGGCCCTTGTTGCTGTCGCGCTCGCGCTTGCGCAGGCGGTAGGCAGCCACTTCAGCAGGCATGCGCGCGGTGGCGCGCACGGCGCGCACCAGCAGGTACAGCGCCACGAACAGCAGCACCTGCAGCAGCACGAAGAAATTGAGCGACAGGTCGATGCGGTATGGCGGATAGAACAGCACCACGTTGCCGGGATTGAAACGGGCTGTCACGGCAATACCGATCGCCGCCGCCATCAGGGCGAGTAACCAGAGAAATAAACGCATGACTTAGGACTTCGCTTTGTAGTTGCGCACAGCCGTCAGGCTGTCCGACAGGGTCGGCATTTCAATGGTCAGGTTGCTGGCCTGCACCTGGCGCAGCAGCGCCTGCGCCGTCTGCGTGGGCCTGGCGCGCGTATCGAAATACTTGGCCAGTGCATCCTGGGCGGCAATCAGGTCATTGCGGAACGCCGTCTCGTTACGCGACAGCAAAGCCATGCGCGCATTGAGCAGGCGCAGCTTGACGTTCTCGCGCAGGAAATACGACTGCGTCGGCGACAGCATCAGCGCTTCGGGTGTATCGACGCGGCGGATACGGATCAGCTGGCGCACATCGTCCCACATCTCGCCGCTCCAGCTGTGCCAGCCTTCGCGCACCTGATGGAGCAGCGGTTCCGGTGCAGGCGGGCCAACGAGCTTGCCATTGGCGTCGACAACGCGCGCCTTGCCCGGCTTGTCGGGTGCGGCAGGCAGGGCCGGCTTTTCGTCCGACAGCATCGGCAAGGCGTCGATCTGCGCGATCACCGCATCCAGGCGCAGCGCCACGCCGGTCGAATCGACACTGGGCAAGGCCTTGAGTTTTTCCATGTCGCGACCGATGGCGCGGCGGATGGTGATGAATTGCGGCTTGTCCGAGCGCGACAGGCTGCGGTCGGCGTTTTGCAGCGCGATCAGCGCGCCGGGCACGTTGCCGGCCAGCTGCAGCTGCTGGCTGGCGGTCGACAGCACCTGTTCGATTTCAGTGAGCGCCCACTCGTCGCGGTTTTTCGACAGATCGTTGTAGAGCTGCTCAAGCGCAAGTTGCTGGCTCTGCGTCTCGCTCTGGCGGTTTTCCAGCGCGCCGACCTTGATCTGCAATTCCTTCGTGCCTTCCTGCACATTGCGCGCCAGCGCGCCGGTCTCGGCATTGCTGACATCGCCCTTTTGCAGGCGTTTGGCCACTTCCTCGCGCAGACTGTGCATCTTGCTGCTGCTCGACCAGCTTTGCGCGGCCAGCAGCACGGCCAGCACGATGATGGCAATGCTGCCTGGCTTTTGCAGCTGCGTCATCAGCGTCGGCGTGCGTGCACCGGGTTGATCGGCCGCCTGCGGTGCCGTCGTGACGGCGCTGGCAGCGGTGGCATTCGGTTCGGAGTGTGTAGGCATGTCGTTCATGCTCGTGATTGTAACGCGGCCAGCACGCCTGCGTCGCCAGATCCTGTCAGGGTGACCCGCGCAAAACCCAGTGCCTGCGCCGATTGAGCGATACGGGCGTGCGGCACGATCAAATGTTGCTGTTGCATTTTCACAACAATATCATCACGCACAGCCGGCCCGGTGCGCCCGATCTCGCCCAGCAGCGCCAGCAAACCGCGCAGCGCTTCCGAGCTGGTGATGATCCAGTGATTATTTCGCTGCAATAATTGTTGCAACATGGCACGTAATTCCGGCGTCAGCGCAGGCGGCGCACGCCGGTAGGCTGTCACAAAACTGACGTGTGCGCCGGCGGCGTGCAGGCTGTCAGCCAGAAAGTCACGTCCGCCGTCGCCGCGCACGATCAGCACGCGCTGGCCGCGCAGCGCCGGCAGATCGAGCGCCTGCAGCAGATGTTCGGAGTCGCTGGGCACGCCAGGCGCCGGGCGATAAATGACGGCGTTGGCATCGGTCACGCCATGGGCAGCGAGCGCCAGCCGGCTGCCCTCGCCCACCACGGCCAGCGCCACGCCGGCCGGCCAGGCGGCCAGATGGGCAAATACACAGTCGATCGCATTGGGCGAGACAAACACCACCAGGTCATGCTGATCGAGGTGCGCCAGCGCGGCCAGCATGACGCCCTGCTGCTCGCCTTGCAAGGCATGGATTTCCAGCAGCGGCAGCAGTTGCACCTGCAAGCCCAGCGCTGCCACGCTGGCCGCCAGCGGCCCGGCTTGCGCCGCGGGCCGCGTGATGACCACCGTATCAGGCATGCGGCGCCAGGCCTTCGTGCTGGTCAGGCGTGACGATGCAGGACGCAAGGATGGCGCTAGCGTCCTGCTGGCGCAGCAGTTCGGCCACCTGCTCGCCCAGCTGCTCGGGGGCGCCGGCGTCGCCGGCCACGTCGGCGCTGGCCATGCGCGCGCCGTCGGGCGTGGCCACCATGGCGCGCAAACGCATCTGGCCGCCATCGACGGTGGCAAACGCGGCCAGCGGAATCTGGCAGCTGCCGCCGAAGATTTTCGATACCTTGCGCTCGGCCGTCACGGCCTGGGCAGTGGCCGTGTGGTTCAGCGGCGCCAGCAAACGCTGCAGGTCGACACCGTCGCTGCGCTCAGCCATGATTTCAATCGCCATGGCGCCTTGGCCGGCGGCCGGCAGGCTGTATTCCGGGTCGAGCACGGCGCGGATGCGCTCCTGCAGCCCCAGGCGCTTCAGGCCGGCGGCGGCCAGGATAATGGCGGCATAATCGCCACGGTCCAGCTTGCCCAGACGCGTATCGAGATTGCCGCGCAGCGGCAGAATGGTCAGGTGCGGATAGCGTGCCGCAATCAGCGACTGGCGGCGCAGGCTGCTGGTGCCGACCACGGCGCCATGCGGCAGCTCGTCGAGGCTGGCGTAGTCGTTGGAAACGAAGGCATCGCGCGGATCTTCGCGCTCCAGGATGGCGGCCAGCTCGTAGCCTTCGGGCAGCTCCATCGGCACGTCTTTCAGGGAATGCACGGCCAGATCGGCGCGCCCCTCCTGCATGGCCACTTCCAGTTCCTTGACGAACAGGCCCTTGCCGCCGACCTTGGACAGCGCGCGGTCAAGGATCTGATCGCCGCGTGTGGTCATGCCGAGGATCTCCACGCTACACTGTGGATACAGTGCTGCCAGGCGCGCGCGCACGTGCTCTGCCTGCCACATGGCCAGGCGGCTTTCGCGCGACGCGATAATCAGCCTGGCAGGCACGGTGTGATTCTGTTCTTGATTCAGTTCGGATGCATTCAAAACAAGTTCTTTCGCTATGTTTATTCACACTAATGTTATTCACACTAATGGCGTCATCGCGCCGGCCGTCGCTATAATCGTGTTGCCTTTGCCTGTACGGCCAATTACACCCAACCTAGGCCAGCGTCCATGCTAAATACCACAAATTTTATCATGCGCCCCTGTCGAACTGCGGCCAAACGCCCGGTGCAATCCTCATTTCCTTGCTTTTACACCTATATTGGTTACAACTATGCTCAATGACGTCCATGCACCTCACACGGCCGCCCCGGCCACGCCTGATAAAGATGCTCCGCTGAAAGAAGATATCCGCCTGCTCGGCCGCCTGCTTGGCGACGTGCTGCGCGAACAGGAAGGCGACGCCGTCTTCAATGTGGTCGAGACCATCCGCCAGACATCGGTGCGCTTTCGGCGCGAAGATGACGCCGAGGCGGCGCTGGAACTCGACGCCCTGCTCAAGGACCTGACGCGCAACCAGACCATCTCGGTGGTGCGCGCGTTTTCCTACTTTTCGCACCTGGCCAATATCGCCGAAGACCAGCACCATATCCGCCGCCGCCGCGCCCACCTGCTGGCCGGCTCGCCGGCGCAAAAAGGCAGCATCAGCTTTGCGCTGAAAAAACTGCATGGCGCCGGCGTGCCGCGCGCGACTATCGAGCGCTTCTTTGACGACGCGCTGATTGCCCCGGTACTGACGGCCCACCCGACCGAAGTGCAGCGCAAGAGCATCCTGGACGCCGAGCACGATATTGCGCGCCTGCTGGCCGAGCGCGACCTGCCGCAGACACCGAAGGAGCAGGCGGCCAACCTGCAGCTGCTGCGCTCGCGCGTGGCCACGCTGTGGCAGACGCGTATGCTGCGCTACTCGAAACTGACAGTGGCCGATGAAATTGAAAACGCGCTGTCCTACTACCGCATTACCTTCCTGCGCGAGCTGCCGGCTTTGTACGACGATATCGAAGACGATATCGCTGCAGAATACGCGGACGACGGCGCCCCCGCAGCGCTGAAGTCGGCCTACGTGCAGATGGGCAGCTGGATCGGCGGCGACCGCGATGGCAATCCGAATGTGAACGCCGGCACCATGCAGCACGCGCTGGTACGCCATGCCACCACCATCCTCGATTTCTATCTTGATGAAGCGCATGCGCTGGGCGCCGAGCTGTCGGTCTCGACGCTGATGGTGCCAGCCAGCACGGCGCTGCTGGCGCTGGCCGAGCAGTCGCCGGACGCCTCGCCGCACCGCAGCGACGAGCCTTACCGGCGCGCCCTGATCGGCGTCTATGCGCGCCTGGCTGCTACCGCACGCAGCCTGGGGGCCACCAATATCCTGCGCAAGGAAGTGGGCAGCGCAGCGCCTTACGCTGACGCTGACGCTTTTGTGGCCGACCTGCGCGTGATCGTCGCCTCGCTGGAAGCCAATCACGGCAGCGCACTGGTGCGGCCGCGCCTGTCGACGCTGCTGCGGGCGGCCGAGATTTTCGGCTTCCACCTGGCCTCGCTCGACATGCGCCAGACGTCCGACGTACACCAGCGCGTGCTGGCCGACCTGTTTGCCCACAGCGGCGTGGCGCCCGACTATGCCGCCCTGCCAGAAGAAGAAAAAGAAACGCTGCTGCTGGCGGAACTGGCCCAGCCGCGCCTGCTCTATTCGCCGTATATCACCTACAGCGATGAAACCAATTCGGAACTGGCCATCCTGCGCGCCGCGCGCGACATCCGCCAGCGCTATGGCGCGCGGGCGATACGCAACTACATCATTTCGCACACCGAGACTGTGTCCGACCTGCTGGAAGTATTGCTGCTGCAAAAGGAAACGGGCCTGCTGCGCACAGAAAATGGCGAGGCCATTGGCGAACTGATGGTCATCCCGCTGTTTGAAACCATCCCCGACCTGCAGCGCGCGGCCGGCATCATGAGCCGCACCATGGCGCTGCCGCTGGTCAAGCAGCTGATCGCGCGCCAGGGCCAGCTGCAGGAGGTCATGCTCGGCTACTCGGACTCGAACAAGGACGGCGGTTTTCTGACCTCGAACTGGGAGCTGTACAAGGCCGAACTGGCGCTGGTGGCAAACTTCCGCCAGGCTGGCGTCAAGCTGCGCCTGTTCCACGGCCGCGGCGGCACGGTCGGCCGTGGCGGCGGTCCCAGCTATGAAGCGATCCTGGCGCAGCCGCCAGGCACTGTCAACGGCCAGATTCGCCTGACGGAACAGGGCGAAATCATTGCCTCGAAGTTTTCCAATGCAGAAATTGGCCGGCGCAACCTGGAACTGCTGGTGGCCGCCACGCTGGAGGCCAGCCTGACCCCGCAGGAAGCGGATGCAGCGCGCAGCAGCACGCTGGCGCAGTTTGAAGCCGTGATGGCCGAGCTGTCGAACCTGGCCTACAAAGCCTACCGCAACCTGGTCTATGACACACCGGGCTTTACCGAGTATTTCTTTGCCGCCACGCCGATTGCCGAGATTGCCGAACTGAACCTCGGCTCACGCCCAGCCTCGCGCAAGGCCAACCAGCGCATCGAAGACCTGCGCGCCATTCCCTGGGGCTTTTCCTGGGGCCAGTGCCGTCTGCTGCTGCCGGGCTGGTACGGTTTTGGCAGCGCCATCGGCGCCTGGATCAACGACGCGCAAGGCGGCTCGAAAGACGAGAAAATCGCCACGCTGCGCGCCATGCACGCGCAGTGGCCATTCTTTGCCACCCTGCTGTCGAACATGGACATGGTGCTGGCCAAGACCGATCTGGCAATCGCCTCGCGCTATGCAGAGCTGGTGGCCGATACCGCATTGCGCGAGCGCATCTACAAGCGCATCACGCACGAGCATGGCCAGACGCTGCAATGCCTGGAGCTGATCACCGGCAAATCCGAGCGCCTGGCTGGCAACCCGATGCTGGCGCGCTCGATCCAGAACCGCTTTGCCTACCTCGACCCGCTGAACCACCTGCAGGTCGAACTGATCAAGCGCCACCGTGCGCTGTCGAGCAGCGGCGACGTCGACGAACGCGTGCATCGCGGCATCCAGCTGTCGATCAATGGGGTGGCGGCGGGGCTGCGCAATACGGGCTGACGCGCAGGAAGCGTAGGTTGGATTAGCGCGCAGCGCGTAATCCAACAACATCAAGCGTCAACAATGTTGTCGGATTACGGCCCCTTTGGGGCCTAATCCGACCTACGGTCCCTGCGCTTTTTGCGCCAGAGCCGGCGCGCCAGCACGGCGCCACCGGCCAGCAGCGCCAGCAATGCCCCGCCAGCGAGGCCTACCGGCAAGGGCAGCACGCTGCGCTGTGGCGGGGCGCTGGCCAGGCCGTCGCGCAATGCCGCGGGAAAAGGCCGCGGCTCGACCGGCACGATCTTCCAGTCGGCATGATCGGCCGGTGCGCGCGCCATGAATTCGTCATAGGAAAACACCGGTGCCGAACCAAAGGCGCGGCTCGATGGAAACTGCGGAATGCGCACCAGGATCAGCGCCTCGACATCGCTTTGCAGCTGCTGCTCGAATGGCGTCAGCACCCTGCCCGGCTTGCCGCTGACCAGTTGCAACAGGTCCTGGCCTGCGGCGTCAAAAGCCACGGCCGGATACAGCCGGGTCTGCTCTTCATTCAGATACTCGTAGGCCTTGCGCCCCTCCGTCAGCTTGCCTGTGCTGATCGCCTTGTACGGGTAGCCGGCCAGCGCCATCAGCGCGTGGGTGGGACCGCGCTGCGGAATATGCCAGCCCAGCGCGGCAAACACGTCCATGCTGAGGCCGGCGCAATTGTTCAGCGCGCCGTCGTAGGCTATATCGTGCCGGTAATACTGGTTGTAAATACGCTGCACGCCGCCCTGGTAGGCCTCGGCCGTACGCGCCTGGTTCAGTACTGCCACCAGCATGTACGAGGGGCGGTAGTAGGACTGGCCACTGTTGAGATCGGCCAGGTAGTTGTCCATCGGCACGGGCGCGGCCAGGATGCCCTTTTCGCCATACGCGTCGAGCGCATAAAAATTGTTGACGATCCAGTCAGCCATCTCGCCGCCCGGCCCCATGGTGCCGGTGGCAATGGCAAAATGGCCGCCATAGGCTTCGTCATCGTCGCCCTGGGCGCCATTGAGCACAATGCCAAGCACGGGACGGCCCTGCCACTGGCGCCCGGCGCCCGGATGGCGCTCCCAGATCAGCCGGTTGTCATAGGGACTTTTCGCGCCGCCATCGTGCGCCCGTACATAGTCGACCAGGGCGTTCTTGCCGGCCAGCGGTTCAAGACGCAGCGACTGCGGCTTGATGACATAGTCGCCAGGCCAGATGGTGCGCGCCACGAAGCGCGGCTGGCCATCTAGCTGTTGCATGCTGCCACGCATGCGCACCGGCCCCGCGCCAAAAAAAGCACGTGAACTGCCATCGAAATAGGACAGATTGGTGGCAATTTTCGGCACTGGCTGCCACGGCAGCAGCGCGCCGCCGGGCAGCTTCAGGGTGGCGCCATCGGGTGCGATGGCCGCCTCGACCGTTTGCGGCGCCCCGAGCCAGACCAGGCCCGGGTAGGCCAGGCCCTGCCCGCCGCTGGCAGCCCAGGCCTGTACATCATCCCTGCCGCGCTGGGTTGTGGAAAACCCCGAGACGGGCAAGCCAGCCTTGGGCACGGCAATGACTTCATCACGGAAATAAAACAGTGCCTGCGGCAGCGTTGCACAGTCCTGGCACTGGCCATCGGCAAGGCGAAAATCCGCGCCCGGATACAGGCCCAGGCGCTGGCCCTGCAGCGCATCGCGCACGCCAGGCGGTGGCGCGGCGCCCGCAGCGGCAGCGGCAGCAGCAAAGGCCTGGCCGGCCAGGCTGGCGATCAGCGCCGCCATGATCGTGCAGGCAAAGGTCTTGCGGTCAAGCATGGATCAACCACTCCCGAAGAAGATGCTTCGCGCCGGGCCAAGACGGCCAGGCGGCAATATGACAAATAAGGTAACAGGTAAATCGGCATTGATACTAACCCATACAGGCCTGGTGTTCGTTGCGCAACGGCAAAAAAAACGCCGCATCGAATGCGGCGTTGCGGGATGTCGCATGTCCTGCCACGCCGTTGCCGGCGCGGTCAGGCCACTGTACCTCAGTTTTGCGTCAGGAACGTTTTCAGCTTGTCCGAACGCGACGGCTGGCGCAGCTTGCTCATGGCTTTCGCTTCGATCTGGCGGATACGCTCGCGCGTCACGTCGAACTGCTTGCCCACTTCTTCAAGCGTGTGGTCGTTCGACATTTCCACGCCATAACGCATGCGCAGCACTTTCGCTTCGCGCGGGGTCAGCGAGTCCAGCACTTCCTTGATCACGTTGCGCATCGACGCGTGCAGCGCAGCGTCCAGCGGCGCGAGCGTGGCGTTGTCTTCGATAAAGTCGCCCAGTTGCGAATCGCCGTCTTCGCCCATCGGCGTTTCCATCGAAATCGGCTCCTTGGCGATCTTCATGATTTCACGCACCTTGTTCTCGGGCATTTCCATCTTGACGGCCAGCGTGGCCAGGTCCGGCTCGCTGCCGGTTTCCTGCATGATCTGGCGCGAGATGCGGTTCATCTTGTTGATCGTCTCGATCATGTGCACCGGCACGCGGATGGTACGGGCCATGTCGGCGATCGAACGCGTGATGGCCTGGCGGATCCACCAGGTGGCGTAGGTCGAGAACTTGTAGCCGCGGCGGTATTCGAACTTGTCGACTGCCTTGAGCAGGCCGATATTGCCTTCCTGGATCAGATCGAGGAACTGCAGGCCGCGGTTGATGTATTTCTTGGCGATCGAAATCACCAGGCGCAAGTTCGCTACCGTCATTTCACGCTTGGCGTGACGCGCGCGCTTCTCGCCGGCAGCCATCTGCTTGTTGGTCTTGCGCAGTTCAGCCAGCGGCATGGCCACGCGTTCCTGCAGGTCGATCATCTTTTTCTGCAGTTCCTTGACGGCCGGCACATTGCGGCCCAGGATGGCGCTGTACGGATAGGCGCAGTCGACTTCGCGGTCGACCCATTCCAGATCCGTTTCATTGCCCGGGAAGACCTTGATGAAGTGGGCGCGCGGCATGCCGCATTTGTTCACGCACAGTTCCAGCACGGCGCGCTCGATATGGCGCACTTCTTCCATCTGGCCGCGCAGCGTGTCGCACAGCTTTTCAACCACCTTGGCCGTAAAGCGGATGCCCAGCAGTTCCTGCGAGATCGCTTCCTGCGCCTTGATATAGGCTTTCGAGTTGTAGCCTTCCGGCGCCTTGCGCATTTTTTCGTACTGGCTGGCGATGACGTCGAATTTTTCCAGTGCGCTTTTCTTCAGCTGCACCAGTTGTTCGCTCGAGAAACCGGCCGCGCCGCCATTGGCGTCGCCGTCTTCTTCCTCGACTTCTTCTTCCTCTTCCTCGTCGTCGCCACCTTCGCTGGCGGCAGCCGGCGCAGGCGCCGGTGCGGCCGGTGCATTGCTTTCGTTGAGGTCGACAAAGCCGTCGACCACTTCATCGACCTTGATTTCGTCGCGCTCGATCTTCTGGGCCAGCGCAACGATTTCGCCGATCGTGGTCGGGCAGGCCGAAATGGCCTGGATCATGTCTTTCAGGCCGCCTTCGATACGCTTGGCGATCTCGATCTCGCCTTCGCGCGTCAGCAGGGCCACGGCGCCCATTTCACGCATATACATGCGCACCGGGTCGGTGGTGCGGCCAAAGTCCGAGTCCACGGTCGACAGCGCAGTGGCAGCAGCCGCTTCCACTTCGTCGTCACTGGTGACGGTGGCAACGTTGTCGGTCAGCAGCAGGCTTTCTGCGTCAGGGGCGCGCTCGTAGACGGCGATGCCCATGTCGTTGAAGGTCGCGATAATGCCTTCGATCGCTTCCGGATCGATGATATTTTCAGGCAACTGGTCATTGATCTCGGCATAGGTCAGGAAACCGCGCTCCTTGCCCATGTTGATCAGGCCGGTAATCTGCTTGCGGCGGCGTTCCAGATCGGCTGCCGATGCTTCCGGATCGCCGAGCGCGTCCGCCATGCTGCCTTTGGCCTTGCGGTCGCGTGCTTTCGAAACAGCCTTCAGTTCGGCGCGCTCGACGGCGTTCAGTGCTGCCACTTCGTCGTTTTCCGGCGTAAACTCGCTCGGCTTGCGGCCACGGCGGCCCGGCACCTTGACGGTCGGCAGGAAATAGTTCGAGGTATCGATGGCGGCCAGGGCATCGGCGTCGGTAGTCTTGCTGACCGCCTGCGCGCCGCTCGTTACGGTCACTGGCGCCTGCTCAACCTTGGCGCGCACCACTTTGGAACGGGTCGGCGCACTGACCTTGGCGGTCGAGGCGCTGTCGGCCAGCTTGCGTGGAGCGGCGGCAATCTTGGCCGACGCGGCAACGGGCACGGTCTTCACCGCCTTGGGCGCTTCGGCTTCAACAGCCGGCTCGCCTGGCTCTGCCGGCGCAGCGGCCGGCACTTCTGCGGCTGCAACAGCATCGGCCGGCGGAACAGCAGCCAGGCGCGAACGGCTCTTCTTGACGACCGTCACCACCGTCGGCGTGGTCACGGTGGCCACGGCTGCTTCCGGATTTGCTTGCGCATTATCGATATAGTACGATAAAGTGGTTTTCGGCACGGCCAGCGGAGCCGATGCCGGACGCGGTGCTTTGGCGGACAACGTTAAAGTTTTTGGCGTATTCTTCATAGATATCTCTTGATGCGAGACCAGATGGTGTCGGCGCGAAGTGAATGATCCCACCTAAGCCTGCGAAACCGGACTCGATGGAGCGTATTGTTGCGGCGGCCGACTAGCGGCAGCGGCGTCTGCCCGTCAGGGGCCTGACAGTCCGCGCATCTGGCAACAGAAGCGGCATGACCGTAACAGCGGCGGACGGGCAGTGATGTAAGTCAGCGATGTACCTTGCGGAATAAAAAAAAGCCCGTACCAGAATGGGCTCGCGGGCTTGTGTTGTTCAGTGAAGACACAGTGGAGAGCAAGATTATCCATGAAAGCCGCTTATCTGAATAATTGATAACAGCAATAGCTGATATCAAAATGATCAATAACATAGCCTCTTCATGTACTGCTCTTATCCTCTGTTCACCTTGGCTGCGCCGTTAAAAACACGGCCCAGTCATCAGCGCAAGGCGACATTATACACATTTTCGTGTTTTTGCGCTGCCCCTCCCCGTATTAGAGCATGTCAAGTTGCCAAAAAAGACAATGCACTTGCCTGTGCCGCGTGCTATGCTCCCCTTTTATAGCCCAACCAATGAAGTCGATGACCAGCTCCACGCCAGACCAGCAAGCCACCACTCCTGACACGCCAGCGCAAGTAGCAAGCGCAGCAACAGCGCCTGCCGCTGCACCAGCGACTGCCGCACCGGCGCCGGCTGGCCTGAGCGCGCGCGCACTGCTCAAGCAGTTCCAGGAACAATTTCCGTCCTTCCGCGATTGCCTGCCACTGGCGATCGGCATCGACAAGCAAATCCTGGCACGCCTGCCACAGCTGGACCGCAAGCTGATGCGCACCGCACTGGGCATCCACACCGGCTCGCTGCGCTATCTGCGCGTGATGGAAAAGGCCAAGGTTCGCTACGACCTCGACGGCACGGCCGGCGCGGAAGTAACACAAACCCACCGCGACCACGCTACCCAGGTTCTGCAGCAGCGCTTCAAGAAGGAAGCCGACCGCAAGAAGGCCGAACGCGAAGCGGCTGCGGCCGAAGAAGCCAATCGCCTGCGCCAGGAAAAGCTCAACTTGCTGACCGCGAAGTTTTCGCGCAAAGGCTGACCGGTCCGCATGGATACCGATACAGCACCAGCGCTGCCGCCGTATCACGGCATTGAACTTCAACAGGTCAGGCTGGTGCGCACCAGCGCCGAAGCGCAGGCCGCCATGGCTGCGCTGCTGGCGGCAGACGCCATCGGCTTCGATACCGAATCGAAGCCCACTTTCGTCAAGGGTGAATCGTCAACCGGGCCGCACCTGATCCAGCTGGCCACGGACGACATTGCCTACCTGTTCCAGGTCGGCAGCGCGCCCACGCTGGCGCTGCCCGAACTGACGGCCATACTCGAATCGACAACCACGCTCAAAGTCGGCTTTGGCCTGTCGGACGACGTCAAGCGCCTGCGCAGCAAGCTCGGCATCAATCCGGCCCAGGTGCTCGACCTGTCGGTCGCCCTGCGCGGCGGCCAGCGCAATGACCTCGGCGCCAAGACGGCGGTGGCCAAATTCTTTGGCCAGCACCTGCAAAAATCCAAGAAAATTTCTACCACCAACTGGGCCGCCTCGCGCCTGTCCGACAAGCAGATCCTGTACGCGGCTGATGACGCCCAGGTGGCGCTGCGCGTCTACCGCCGCTGGATCGCCGACGGCGGCAAGCTGCCCCAACAAAAAACGCCGCGCGCCGCTGTCATGGCGACAGCAAACGCAGCGGCGTAATGGGTTACGGCCTGAGCCGCAGCTTGATTATTTGAACAGACGCAAGGTTAGCGGGTAACGGTAGACAATGCCGTTACTGGCCTTGACGGCGGCAACGATGGACAGGATCAGGTTGGCCAGCGCCACGATCCAGAACAGGAACAGGCCGATCAGCACAAACGACAGGATAAAGCAGATGAAGTACCAGATGATCAAGGTGATCTGGAAGTTCAGTGCCTCGCTGGCGTTTTCTTTTGAAAAAGTGTCTGCATCATCCTTCTTGATCAGGTAAATGATCAGCGGCGCAATCCAGCTGGTAAACAATCCGCCCAGATGGGACAGAATGCCGATGGTGGTGTCTTGTTTTGGTGCATAGCCTGGTTGCGGATTGTCCATCATGATTCCATCAAAGTTATAGATACATCAATATAGCAGTTATAATTCTTTTTGGAATGAAACTTATTATCCTTGATCCAAATATTTTTTATTCCATGCCGCCGGGGGCATGATCAGGCTGATCGACACTGCATGGAAAGGAACAGCCGATGCGCAAGGAGTTCAGACTGTCTGTGCCACTGTTACTGCTGTCCATGCTGGCCGGCAGCGCGACGGCGGCGGCCGTACCCGACACACTCGAACAACGGCTCAAGGCCTGCACTGCCTGCCACGCCCCCAAGGACCGCCACGACGCATTTTTTCCGCGCATCGCTGGCAAGCCGGCCGGCTACCTGTATCACCAATTACTCAACTTTCGCGACGGACGCCGCCAGTATCCGCTGATGACCTATATGGTCGAGCACCTGCCGGAAGCCTACCTGCGCGAAATCGCCGAGTATTTTTCCGAACAGCATCCCGCACCGCCGCCAGCCCAGAGCGTCAATGCCACTGCCGCCGTGCTGGCGCGCGGCCAGCAGCTGGTGAAACTGGGCGATCCGGCAAAAAAAATTCCTGCCTGCATCAGCTGCCACGGCGAGCGCCTCGCCGGCGTGGCGCCGGCCATCCCCGGGCTGCTCGGCTTGCCGCGCGACTATGTCAACGCACAGTTCGGCGCCTGGAAAAACGGCATGCGCCGCGCCCACGCACCCGACTGCATGGCGCAGATTGCGCAGCAGCTGTCGGACGCCGACGTGAGCGCCATTTCCAGCTGGCTGGCCACGCAGGCCGCCCAGGCTGATGCGCGTCCGGCCACCAGCATCGCCCTGCCCTTGCCGCTGCAATGCGGCAGTGTCGCCAGTGCCGGCGGCGTGGTGGCGCCATGAGGAAAACCGTGATCGCCGGCGTGCTGTTGCTGGCCATGGGCGCGGCCGCCTGGACGTGGCTGTGGCCAGCCGACGATATCGGCCCACCGGCTGCCGCCAACAAGCTGGCCGGCCAGCAGCTGGCGGCGCGCGGCGCCTACCTGGCCAGGGCGGGCAACTGCATGGCCTGCCACACGGTGCGCGGTGGCGCGGCCTATGCCGGCGGGCGCGTGCTGCAAACGCCATTTGGCGCCATCGTCACGCCCAATATCACGGCCGACCGCGAGCACGGCATCGGCGGCTGGAGCAGCGACGACTTCTGGCGTGCCTTGCATAACGGAAAATCGAAAGACGGGCGGCTGCTGTATCCGGCCTTTCCCTACACCAGCTACACGCAGGTGCGGCGCGAAGACAGCGACGCCCTGTACGCCTATTTTCAAAGCGTGCCGGCGCAGCGCCAGGCCAATGCGCCCCATGCGCTGCGCTTTCCCTACAACACGCAGCTGGCGCTGGCGGCCTGGCGCGCGCTGTACTTCAGGCCTGGCGTCTACCAGGGCGACCCGCAGCGCAGCGTGGAGTGGAACCGCGGCGCCTACCTGGTACACGGCCTGGGCCACTGCAGCGCCTGCCACAGCAGCCGCAATGCGCTGGGCGGCAGCAACGAGGCGCTGGCCGGCGGCATGATCGCCACACTGGGCTGGTATGCGCCCTCGCTCGCTTCCAACGACGAAGCTGGCCTGGGCGACTGGCCGGCCGCGCAGATCGTGCAGCTGCTGCAGACAGGCGTAGCGCCGCGTGGCAACGCCACCGGCCCGATGGCCGACGTGGTGCGGCAGAGCCTGCAGCACCTGGAGCAGGCAGACCTGCAGGCAATGGCGGTGTATCTGAAAGCGTTGCCGGGAGCCGCCGGCACCGTGGCGCGCCAGCCCGTGCCGGCGCCATCCGAAGCGGTAAAGGCGCAGCTGGTGCTCGGTGAAAAACTGTACGAACGCCACTGCGCGAGCTGCCACCAGGCAGACGGCAGCGGTGCTGCGCCCGCCTACCCGCCGCTGGCCGGCAACCGCGCGCTGACGACGCCATCGGCCGTCAACACCATCCGCGTGGTGCTCAACGGCGGCTTTGCTCCCGGCACGGCCGGCAATCCACGCCCGTACGGCATGCCGCCGTTCAGCCATGCGCTGGACGACGCCGAAGTGGCGGCAGTGGCCACTTACATCAGGGCGTCATGGGGAAACAATGCCCCCGACGTATCGGCGCTGGAAGTGAACCGGTATCGCAATGTGCCGCTGGAGTGATGCGCTTATCGGCGATCAGATCGAACGGTTCTGATCCACTTACCTGAACTTGCTCTTGTGTCCCGTCTTCAGATCCAGCGCAAAGCGCACGCCGTTCTCGGTCAGCATGACTTCATCGGGCGGCTCTTCGCCGGCCAGCGCGCCGTCGATCAGCGGCAGGCCCTCTCCCTTGCGCATCAGGTCGTTGCAGCGCTCATAGACATTGGCGCAGCCGGTCGAGGCCATCAGCGCCTGCACAATGGCCACTTTCCAGGCGTCGACGCCGCCGGCATTGAATTCACAGATCAGATAGCCGTCCACGCCGCCAAAGAGCTGCACTTCCAGGCCGGACAAGCCCACCTCGTCACCCTTGATCAGCGTCAGCAGCTGGCTTTCGCCGGCTTTCCTGATCGCTGGCAGGCGCTGTTCAATCGCGCCCTTGACGCGGCGCTTGATCAGCGCGTGATCGATCGGCTCGTCTTCCCTGAAGCTCCAGATGCGCGCGCGGATCTGCGACTTCGAGTTATAGGCGGCGCGCGCAATGAACTGGCGCGCGGAATTTTGCACGATGGCCGTCGAGCCGGGCTTCATTTTTTCCTGCGGCTTGCCTTCGACTTTTTCAATTGCCGAAGCGTAAATCCACGGTTGGCCCAGCAAGCTCTTTTCCTTGCCTTGTTTGATGGTGATGATCAGCATGTCTATCCAATATGTACTACAAATGGTCAATACCGGCATCATAGCCGAGGCAACCGGCCGATGCCATACTGGCGTTGCCGTGTGCATTTCAGGCCTTGCATCATGCAGTTCGTCGCAAGACGCTGTCGCAGCAAAGCTGGCAGCCTTACCATGCAATGACTCCACCCTGACAGGAAACCATCATGACCGAACTGCCCTTCTCCGCCCGCACTCACCTGGCCCGACTGCTGCACGCCGTGACGCTCTCGCTGGGGCTGTGCGCCCTGGCCGCGCCACTGGCGCCGGCACACGCCTCGCCGGCCGACTGGTTCAGCGGCGGCAAAAGCGTGCAAGGCAGCGGCAAGCTGCAGCAGCAAACGCGCGAGGTGGGCCGTTTCAACGGCCTGGCACTGAACCTGCCGGGCCAGGTGACGCTGCGCCTGGGCGAGCGCGAAAGCGTGCAGATCGAAACCGATGACAATCTGCTGCCATTGATCGACACCGTGGTGGAAAACGGCACCCTGCGCATCCGCGGCAGCAAACGCAATACCAGCCTGCGTGCGAAGTCGCTGAAAATCGTGGTCACGACGCGCCAGATCGAGCGCATCAGCGTGGGTGGCTCGGGCAATGTGGACGCACGCGGCCTGCACGGCGACAAGCTGCGTTTTGACGTGGGCGGTTCAGGCAACATCACGGCGCACGAACTCGACAGCGCCGCACTGACGATCGCCATCGGCGGCTCGGGCAACGTCACTGCCAGCGGAAAGACGCAGCAGCTGAGCGCCTCGATTGGCGGCTCCGGCGAAATCGAAGCGGGCCGCCTGGCTGCAAACGCCGCCCAAATCAGCATTGGCGGTTCGGGGACGGCAGAAGTGTGGGCGCGCGAAGCACTAAGCGTGAGCATCGGCGGCTCGGGCGAGGTGCGCTATTACGGCGACCCATCCATCAGCCGCGCCGTGCAGCGCGCCGGCAGCATCAAGCGGCTGGGCGCAGCACCGAACTGATCAGCGTGCAGGCTTGACCGGCTCGCGGTCGATCTGCACCGTATCGACGCTGTCGGTCAGCCAGATCTGGCCGTCCTGGATCGTGCATTGCAGCTGCATGGTGCGCTGCGCCAGCTTGCTCATCTGCTGCGCCGCTTCGGACGGCAGGTTGATCACGGTCAGGTTTTTTGCACGCTCGAGCTTGTTGGCAATCTGCTTCCACCAGATATGGCTGGTCGCGCCATAGCTGTACACAATCACCTGCTCCGAGCGGCCGCAGGCCTTGAGGATGCGCTTTTCATCTGGCTGGCCCACTTCGATCCACAGCTGGATCGCACCGGTCAGGTCCTTCTGCCACAGATCGGGCTCTTCCGTATCGAACAGACCCTTGGTAAACGTCAGCGCCTCGTCGGCATGGATGGCGAACGCCAGCAGGCGCACCATCATGCGCTCGTCGGTTTCCGACGGATGGCGCGCCAGGGTCAGCGCGTGATCCTGATAGTAATTGCGGTCCATGTCGGCGATCTGCAGATCGGCTTTGAAAATTGTTGCTTTGAGAGCCATCGTATTATTATGTATTGAGATTAATGAACTGCCGCCGCGATCAGCGGAACACGACTGTCTTGTCGCCGTTTTGCAAGATGCGGTGTTCGACAAACCACTTCACGGCGCGCGCCAGCACCACGCACTCGACGTCGCGGCCGATGGCCGTCAGCGTTTCCACATCCATGGCATGGTCGACCCGCTCGACATCCTGCTCGATGATCGGACCTTCGTCCAGGTCGCCGGTCACGAAGTGCGCCGTTGCGCCAATCAGCTTGACGCCGCGGTGATGCGCCTGCGCATACGGCTTGGCGCCCTTGAAGCTGGGTAGGAAGGAATGGTGGATATTGATGGCGCGCCCTTCGAGTGCCTGGCACAGGCCGGGCGACAGGATTTGCATGTAGCGCGCCAGCACCACCAGGTCGATCTGGTGCATATTCATCAGCTCGATAATCTTCGCTTCCTGAGCCAGCTTGGCCGACTCCGGTGCACCGGCCGCCAGCGGCAGGTAATGGAAGGGAATATTGTAGCTCGCCGCCAGCTGGTAGAACTCCATGTGGTTCGAGACGATGGCCGGAATTTCCACGTCCAGCAAGCCGCTCTTGTAGCGGAACAGCAGATCGTTGAGGCAATGGCCGATCTTCGACACCATCAGCATCACGCGCGGCTTGACGCGCGCATCGTGCAGCTGGCCATGGAAAGGGCCGTTTTGCTGCATCGCTTCGGACAGCGCGGCAAAGTCGGCGCGCAGCTGGCCATCGCTGACAGCGGCGTCTTCCAGCGCAAAATGCACGCGCATGAAAAACAGCTGCGACTCCTGGTCGCCAAACTGGGCAGAATCGAGGATGTTGCAGCCATGCTCGGCCAGGAAACCCGACACGCGATGCACGATGCCGCGCTGGTCCAGGCAAGACAGGGTCAGAATATATTCGGGATGCG
>Ga0308158_10001507_pt1 | contig 24889 bp, 15 predicted proteins | sample PhyBR2_FD_201038 | JGI IMG/M metagenome (GOLD analysis project Ga0308158, IMG submission 201038) | Phyllosphere microbial communities from UC Gill Tract Community Farm, Albany, California, United States - DLSLB.R2 | ecosystem: Host-associated > Plants > Phyllosphere > Unclassified | place: USA... | reverse complement strand
GTGTCGATGACCTCGTGGTCATACGACTTCAGGCGAATGCGGATCTTCTGTCCCGCCATTGTCTGCTCTCTCTCTTTAGGCGTCTTACCGTCCGGGGCCGGGTGACCCTGGGGCATTGGACGCACGATGGCGCTGGTTCGCGCCAGGCACTACGGACGACTCCGGAGAGTCGTTCTGCGCACCACTGTTCTGCTGTCATCCCGCACGTCTTGCAACGGACGGATGCCGACCTCCGTCACGCATGACGGAGCCTCTGCGAAGAGGTGTCGGGGATGTCCTGCCATCCGCGGCCTAGGTCCCTGCGCTGCATCTCTTGCGAGACGACGCCGCCTATGCACTGTCGTGATGGTGATCCAGCACGCGGAGCGCGCCGAAATGTCGAACCTGTCTATTCTGCCATGCCTGATTTCACTTGTGCAAACCCGGGCGTGTCGCGCTTCGGAAGAGCCCTCCACGAAGCCCGTATCGGGTGGGTCGCGGAGCCCCGCCGCGGGTCGCTGAGCCCCACCTGCGGGTCGCTGAGCCTGTCGAAGCGTCAGGAGAGCGGGGCGAGGCATCCCCATGCCTCGCCCCGCTTGGGGAGGGCGTCCAGTGCGAGGGGGCGCACCGAACGCGAGGAGCGCAGCGTGAAGGGACGCCGCTCTCCTCGTTCGAGGGCGCGGCGGAACTCCCGCCGCGCAGGCAGGGAGACGTCGAGGTGCGCAGAGCGCACGCGTCGCACGATGATCCCCAAGATCGTTCCCCAGTATCGAACGCGGATGTCCCGCGTGTCGTCGGAATGTCGAACCCCTTCGACATCCCGGCCGCAAGATCCCCAGGCGGCCGATGCCATTCTACGGGATGACTGCCGAGGAACGCGATGTCAGCTTTGCGGAACTGGGTTCCGCCGACGAATCAGGCGTGGGCGCAGAGAAGCGGCGGCCCCTCCCCTCTGGGAAGGACCGCCGCTTCTTCAGTCTGTGGTCGGAGACTTACTCGTTGCCGACGGCCTTGTCGGCGCCTTCGCGGATCTCGTCGATCTTGTCGGCTGCGCCAGGAGCGATCTTCTTGGCGAAGTCGGCGACGCCGTCGAGCACCTTGTCGCTGATGTCCTCAGCCTGCTCGCTCTTGACCGCCTCTTCGATCTTGTCCTTGTTCTGCTCGAAGAGTTCCTTGCCCTTGTTGACGGCGTCCTCGATACCCATGTCAAATCCCCTTCTGAGGTGTGTGCTGCCGACCGATCAGGCCGACAGCACTCATTCTGCATGTCGGATGCGATATTCGGAACCCTTGGATGCCGGATGCGACGCCGCGTGTCGTCGCCGCCGCGAGAGGTAGCCGCGGCGTCAGTGCGCGCTCGCACCGGGCGCCACGACAGCGCGCACGGTGCGGAACAGGATGATCAGATCCTGCATGAGCGACCAGTTCTCGACGTAGTACAGATCGAGGCGGACCGTCTCCTCCCACGACAGGGTGGATCGGCCGCTGACCTGCCACAGTCCGCTCATACCGGGCTTGACGAGGAGACGGCGGTGCTCGACGTCGTCGTAGAGCGCGACTTCGGAGGCGCGCTGGGGTCGCGGACCGACGAGGCTCATCTCGCCGCGGAACACGTTGATCAGCTGAGGCAGCTCGTCGATGGAGTGCTTGCGCAGGACGCGCCCGATCCTCGTGATCCGCGGGTCGTCGTTGATCTTGAACAGGGGCGTGCCGCCGTCGCCCTGCAGATCGAGCAGTGTCGCCAGCTGGTCATCGGCATCCGCCACCATCGAACGGAACTTGCGCATGCCGAAGGTCTTCCCACCCCGACCGATCCGCTCCTGGTGGTAGAAGATGCTGCCGGGTCCGTCGACCCGGATGGCGATCGCGGTGATCAGGAACACCGGAGACAGCAGCAGGAGCAGCAGCGAGGATCCGACGATGTCGAAGGTGCGCTTGAGGAAGCGCTTGGATCCCTCCATGCGCGGGAAGTCGACGTGCACGAGCGGCAGGCCGGCGACCGGCGTCGCGTGCATACGGGGGCCGGCGATGTCGGTGAGGACGGGAGCCATGATGAGCTGGATGTCCCGATCGGAGACCGCGTAGCCCAGGCGGCGCATGGTCAACGGATCGAGATCGTCGGAGCCGACGATGATCAGCGCGTCGAAGCGCACTTCATCGAGCACGCTCACGACGTTCGCGATGTCGCCCAGCACCTCGAAACCGGAGATGTCCTCGGCCTTGGTGCCTTCGGTGATCACCCCGACGATCTCGTAGCCGCTGCTCTTGGCCCGGCGGATCTCGCGTGCGACGACCGCGACCTTGGACGGCTCGCCGATCACGACGGCCTTGTGCAGGTACTGCCCGATCTTCTGCCGCTCACGCAGCCACTGGCGCCACAGCCACCTCGACAGGAGCAGGAGCACCAGTCCGACGGGGAAGACGACGGCGACGAGCGCGCGCGACAGCTCCATCCCGAGAAAGAACGCGGTGGCGATCGTGACGGCGAACACCGCGACGGACGCGTTCACGATGCGGCGGTACTCGTCGGCGCCCTGGCCGACGATGTGGCGATCGCGCGAATCGGTCACGTCGAGCGCCACGAGCCAGACGGCGCCGATCACCGCAAGGACCGCGAGATACGGCACCCGCGGGCCTGTCGGCCAGTTCACGCTGGAGAACGCCGCCGGCAGGACGATGGAGGAGGAGACGATCAGAGCGGCGAGGATGACGACGAGATCGCTGTAGAAGAGGCGGCTCGCATAGCGACGAGTCCATACCCCTCGACGCGGCTTCTGAACGGGCACCTGACCGGTGCTCCTCGGCTCGTCCGAGGCGCCGGAGCTGCCGTGCTCGAGCTGAACGACGACGACTCTCACCCCCCTACGCGGACACCGTGAACGGAGTCATTGTACCGGTAACGGGATACCCGGAAAGGTCAGGCGCCGACCTCACTTCGAACAGTCGTCGGTGACCGCGGGCTTCTTGCCGTTGACCATCGGGTTCGTCTGCACCGCGAGAGGACCGTAGTCGCCATCGGCTCCGACGAAGGTCGCGGTGACGTCGACCGAGTCGCCGGGATCGAACCACGCTTCGAAGGCGACGACCGGGCGGCCCAGATCGTCGACGTCGCGGTGCAGCACCGAGACCTCGTCGCCGTTGAAGGTCGCATCGGACAGGGTCGTTCCGGGAGGACCGTAGATGTAGATCCAGTCGCGGAAGCGTGGGCCGAACGTCATGCTCTGCACATAACGCGGCAGCGCCTGTGTCTGCCGCAGCGTCAGCGGCAGCGTGAGCGCGGCGGTCGCGGTGAATGTCGCCGTGTCCGCGTCGCAGGTGGCGGTCACCTTCGTCGACGTCTCGGTGAAGTAGTCGATCTTCGAACCGTTGCTGTTGTTGAAGTAGATGCCGACCGTCGTCGTGTTCTTGTTCGTCGTCGGCAGGATGCCGCTGATCCTCGCGCCCTTGATCGCGTCGGCGACCTGAGGATCGTCGCTCCAGGCGAGAACACTTCCCTTCGATGCGCTCTCCGTGATCGCCCACATCATGTCCTTGATGTCGAAGTCGCCGGCGGCGATCTTGTCGAACACGGCGGCCGCCGCATCGGCGAAGAATCCGTCGACCAGCTCGGGCTCCTTGTAGGAGTCCCAGCGCCCGTAGACCTCGCTCAGCAGGAGCGAGACCGCGTTTTCGGATGAGAGCTCCTCGCCCGACGTCAGCTTGATGGGACCCGTCGCCACGAGGATCCGCGACAGCGCGAGCGGATCGATCGAGATCACGCCGGCGATGTCGTCGGGTGCGATGTCGCGCTGCCACCACGCCCGCATGATCTTCGCGGCCGTGGGGAAATCGGGGCGGCTCATGCTCGTGTTGAGGTGGTCGACGAGATAGCTCGTGTACAGATCGGTCGCGCTCTGCGGAACCTTCACGTCGACGGCGGTGCCGTTCTGGTAGTTTCCGCTGTTGCCCTGCGCGCCCATCGAGATCTTGCCGCCGTCGACGTGTACGAGCGTCTGCGCCGCCGCGCTCCCGCCGAGCGCCAGCGACTCGGCGTTGTTCTGGAACACGAGGAGATAGTTGCGTCCTCCTTCGCCTCCCAGCATCTTCGGCAGGATGCCGATCATGGGAGCCGCCGCCGACATCACTTCGTCGACGTCCTCGACCCCACCGCGTACGGCGGAGATCAGGAAGGGCGATCCCGAGACGCCGTGCAGCCCGTCGGCGAGATCCGTGATGTGGGCAGCCTCTTTCTGCGAGGCCTGGAGGAGCCGCTGCGTGACCGAGCCCGTCGAGTCCTCGTCGCCCATCACGGGCAGAGCGATGCCGTTGACGAGCGCGTCGAGCGACTGCGCGGCCAGGCGCACGCCCTTGAGGTTGTCTCCGAGGGCGGGAATCCATTCCATGAGCCACCACACCGGATCCGAGGCGGCGGCACCGGCACTGGCGGCGTTCTCGGACAGCTCGGGGAGAACCTCTTCGGCGTTTCCGCCGTTCTGGATCTCGCCGATGAGCTCCTGGCTGCGGATCAGCCCGTCCTTCACGGTGATGGCTCGCAACCCCACCCAGCACACCGCGATGAGGAACGCGATGAGGATGAGCGTGAGAATCACCCAGATGCGGCGCCGGCGACCCTTGCGGCCCGGCTTCGACTCGTCGACGCTTCGCGCCCTTCGGCTGTCAGCACTCATGAGAGGCGTGCCTTTCGTGCGGGGATTGATCCGGTGATTCTATCTGCGGCTGCGCGAGCTGCAGCTTCGGCGTGGTTCACTTCGCCTGCGGGGCGATGAAGACCGGAGAGGCGCCGAGGCCCACCGTGACCTTGCCGCCCTTGGGCTTGATGACCTCGGTGTGCCCCGACATGTCGGTCACGGCGAGGGGGACATCGGATGCGAAGGTGCGCTGAGTCTCACCCTGCGCCGCCCACGCGACGCGGGTCTCGCGGTCGCCGGCTCCGAACACCTTCACGGTGGTGGTGTCATCGGACTCGTCCGAAGCGAAATCCTTGCCGCCGAGCTGCGTGATCATGAGAGCCTGAGCGAACGCTCCAGGCTTCGGGGCGAGAGCGACGACGTTCGCGCGCGGCCCGTTCTCGAAGAGACCGAAGTTCGCCTCGCCGGCAACCGGGTCGGCGGCGTCGTTGACGAGGTCGTACCAGACGTACTTCTCGACGCCGTTCGCGAAGGCGAGCGTCTCATTGCGGACCATCATCTGCCCCTGCTCGAGCACCGAGACGCCGTCGTTGTGCGTGGGGAAGCCCATCTCCGTCACCCAGACCGGCAGGGTGGCTCCCGCGAACTCCTTCATGTCCGCGTACGACTGCTGAACCGTGCCGGCGATCAGATCGGGATTGCGATCGATCCAGGATTCGTAGGGGTGATAGCTCACTGCGTCGGAGACACCCGCACCACCGGCCTGCCAGAATCCGACGAACCAGTCGCGGTCGTACAGAGCCGTCGACCCGGTGACGATCGGGAGGTCGGGATGCGCGGCGCTGACGTGGTCACGGACGGACTGAGCGATCGGGATGTAGCAGGCGGGGGCCTTCCCGCAGGCCACGTCCGTGTCGCGATGGTTGAACTCGTTGAGCACTTCCAGGCCGACCATGTCGAACCTGTCGGCGACGGCCTTCGCGTAGGCGCCGTAGGCCTGGATCGACTCGTCGCCCGACGGCGCACGTCTCGTCCCGTAGAGCCTGTTGCCGTACCCGACGACGCCCAACAGCTTCACGCCGTTCGCGTGCATGCGCGGGAACTCGCGCACGTAGTTCTCGTCCCAGACGTACTGGCCCTTGGTCTTCTCGTTGCGCTCCCACGAGATGTCGTTGCGGACCTCGGCGAAGCCGAGCGATGACGCAAGCGTGCCGGTGCCCATGAACGGAGCCTTCTCGACGTGCGACGAGACTCCGAAGCGCCCGTCCTGCGACACGTAGAAGCTGTCCGCGTCGATCACCGCCACGTTCGTCTCGATCGTCAGGCCCGCCGAATCCGTGACGGCGACAGCGTAGTGACCCTGGCCGACGCCGGTCAGAGGCAGCGCTGCGAGCGGGCCGCTGACATCGGCTTCACCGGTGATCGGGTCTCCGCCCGCGGATGAGGTGGCGCTCCACTGCACCGCGCCCGCGGGCAGCGAGACGGCGAGCGCCGCGGATTCGTCGGTCATGATCAGCGAATCGTTCACGATGCCCGTCGGCGTCTGCACCGCCTCGAACGAGCCGTTCGGCACGAGCTCGTCTCCGGCCTTCGCCGTGATCGAGACGTCGTCGATGCCCAGCCCGCGCACGGAGCCTGCGAGCACGATGTCGAGCGTCGAGGCGGCTGCCTGATCGGCGGCGGTCGTGAACGGGAACTCGACCTTCTCCCATTCCGCGTCGAGCTCGGGAAGCTCGAAGGTCTGGCCGGCAGCGGTCAGACGGATGCCGGTCTCGGTCTTCTCCTCGGCGAGCACCCGTGCAGAGACGCTGAGGGTGTACTTCGTGTCGGGCGCGAGAGCGATGGGAGCGGTCGCGGCGACGATGTCGGCGTCGTCGGCCGGAGCATCCACTCGCAGCGACACGGCGCCGGTCGCGGCGTCGCCGACCTCGGGCAGCACCGCGCCGACCACTGTGCGGTCGGCGAGCGTCCACCCGTCGATCGATGCCCGCGCCACGTTCGTGACGGGCACGACGGCCGGCGGTTCCTCGGTGACGACGGGTTCGGGGGTGGCATCGGGCGTCTTGCTCGCCTGAGGCTTCGCCTGCTGACCGGAGATCATCACGGCGGCCGCCGCGCTTCCTCCGACAAGGAGCACGGCGACCGCGCTCGCGATGATGACCGTCTTCTTCGTGACGCGCAGAGCCATCGTGTCCTTTCCCCCGAATATCCACGTCCAACCTACCGGCACGAACCTGACAGACCCCGGAGTCGGGGGTCCGACGAACATCCCTAGACTCGACACATGCATCTTCGTGCGGGGTCGGCGCTGTGAGCGGCGTGCTGGTGCACGAGTGGCTCGCACCGAGAGGCGGGTCGGAGAATGTCTTCGAGGCGTTGACGCGCGTCTTTCCGGATGCCGCTCGCTACTGCCTGTGGAACGACAGCGAAGGACGCTTCGTCGTCGACGGCGAGACCTGGCTCGCGCGTACTCCCCTGCGCGGGCGCAAGGCGGCATCCGTTCCTCTGATGCCCTTCGCGTGGCGGACTCTGCCGCGCGTGGATGCCGACTGGGTCCTCGCCAGCACGCATCTGTTCGCGCACCATGCCCGATTCGGCGGTGCGGGGCGCAGCGCGCCCAAGCTCGTGTACGCCCACACGCCGGCGCGCTACATCTGGAACCCCGAGCTCGATGCGCGCGGTGACACGCTCCTTGCGAGGATCGCGGCTGGCGCGCTGAAGGGTTTGGATCGTCGGCGGGCGCAGGAACCCGTCGCGATCGCCGCGAACAGCGTGTTCGTGCAGAAGCGGATCGCCGAGGCGTGGCATCGCGAGAGCACCGTGATCCACCCGCCCGTCGATGTCGCCGGCTTCCTGCGTCCGCCGCAGCCGAACGAACACGACCACGATGTGCTCGCCCGCCTGCCGGAGAGCTTCCTCCTCGGCTTCTCCCGTTTCATCCCCTACAAGCGGCTCGAGCTCGCGATCGAGGCGGGCATCGCAGCCGACCTGCCGGTCGTGCTCGCGGGTGCTGGCCCGGACGAGGCTCGACTGCGGGCGTTCGCCGACGAGCGCTCCCCCGGTCGGGTCTTCTTCGTGCGCTCCCCGGGGGCAGAGCTTTACCGAGCGCTGCTGCAGCGCAGCATCGCTCTCGTCTTCCCGGCGGTGGAGGATTTCGGGATCGTCCCTGTGGAGGCGATGGCGGCGGGACGCCCGGTCATCGCCGGCGCGGTCGGCGGCACCACCGAGACGGTCATCCACGGACGCACGGGGGCACTCCTGGAGAACTGGTCGCGCGACGAGATGCGCAGAGCCGTCGAGACCGCCGCTGGCGCGTCACCCGAGGCCTGCCGCGCCCAGGGGCTGAAATTCTCCGAAGCGGTGTTCACCGAACGCATCGGGGCGTGGGTCGCGGAGTCGCTCGGCGAGGCACGGGCGACTCAGGCGAGAACCGCATGACGAACGTACTGGTCGACGACCGATATCGCGGCTCGCACGGCATCGGCCGCTACGCCGCAGAAGTCCTTCCCCGGTTGACCGTGCCGTGGGAGCCGCTCGGCCTCGACGGCTCACCGTTCACGGCGGTCGACGCGTTCCGCCCCGTGGCGGCGCGCGGTCGTGAGGCGCTCGTCTACTCCCCCGGCTACGGGGCGCTCGTGCGCACTCGACGTCAGCTGCTCACGCTGCACGATCTCATCCAGCTGCAGGCGCCCGGTCGCAGCCGATGGAAGTTCGCGGCCTATTACGCGGGCCCGGTGCGGAGGGCCGTGCGCCGAGCGGGCGTCGTGCTCACCGTGTCCGAGACTTCCGCACGGGCTCTCCGAGAGTGGGTGGACGACGACCGCGTCGAGATCGTCAACGCCGGGAACGGATGTTCGGACGCCTTCCGTCCTCGAGCGGATGCCGCGCCGGATTCGGATCCCTATCTCCTCTTCGTCGGCAACGGACGCGCCCACAAGAACCTCGACGTCGTCCTCGACGCCCTGGTCTCCGCGAGCGATGTGCGTCTCGTGGCCGTCGTCCCTGAACGCGAGATCGCAGAGTTGACCGCTCGGGCCACGAGCCGCGGAGTCGACGCGAGGATGCGCTGGGTGAGCGGTGTCGACGATGAGAAGCTCGCCGACCTCTACCGAGGCGCCGCCGCAACCCTGATGCCATCGACTCTCGAGGGGTTCGGGCTTCCCGCGCTGGAGTCCATCCGCTGCGGCACGCCGGTCGTGTACTGGGCGGGGTGCGAATCCGTCGCGGAGATCGTCGGCGACCGCGGCTGGGCTGTCGCGTCGCCGTCGGACGCTCGGGAGTGGTCGTACGCGCTGACCGCTGCGACGGCCGCCGCGCGACGGGTCGATCCCCCCGGCGGCTACGACTGGAACCGCACCGCGGGCATCGTGTCGGACACGATTGCGCGGATGCTCGGCTGACGCCTACCGGGTGCGCTCGCCGATCGAGCGGACGAACGCCTCCAGCGCATCGGTCTTGTGTTCCCACGACGCGGCCGACGCGGCCTGGCCGCCTGCGCGGTTCGGAGACGGATGCTCCAGCGCACGCGCCAGCGCGGCATCCGCATCGCCGTCCCCGGTGTACACCTCGATGCCGAGCTCGGACCGTTCGCGGATGCCGGGCGTCTCCCGGGCGACGACCGCGAGTCCCGCAGCGAGGTACTCGTAGAGCTTCATCGGGCTGCGTCCCTCGTTGAGGGGATTCGCCGAGAGCGGCAGGAGGCCCACCCGTGCCGTGTGGAGCAGGGCGGGCAGCTCTGCGTACGGGATTGCACCGATGACGTCGATGTTGGCGGGCAGTGGACCCGGCGGGTGGGCATCGGGACCCGCGATGAGGAACCCGATGTGAGGATGCGCGTGCGCCCAGGCGACCACGCGAGCCCAGTCGAAACGGTCGTCGAGCGCGCCGACGTAGACGCAACGGGCGGAGCGAGGGCCCTCCTCCGTGCCCTGCGAAGCGAAGCGTCCGACATCGGCGCCGTTGGCCAGGACGAGAGAGGGCACCCGGAGAGGGCCTAGACCACGCAGCACCTCGTCGGAGGTCGCGATGACGCCGTCGACCGCTTCGACGATCCGCCGCTGCAGACGATGCTTGAGTCCGGTCGGGTACAGGTCGGTGGGCCGGTAGATCACGGTGTGTGAGAGCGAGCGCACGGATTCGTCCCAGAGGAGCGGCTGATCGATCAGCACCGCATCGAATCCTGTCGCGACGCCGGCGCGCTCGAGCATCCGGATCGCCTGGGGAGCTCCCGCCCGCGCAGGCAGTGCTGTGCGCGGGACGACGTGCAGCACACCGTCCGCGTCGCGACGAGGCTGACGCGGAACAGCGGCGAGATCACTGCGGCTGACGCGCCCCGTCACCCGATGAGCGAGAGAGATCGGAGTGCTCAGATGCACGACGTCGGCCCCACGCCCGGAGAGGACGCGGGCGTAGTGATGGCTGCCGACCCGGAACGGACCGAACGGATGACTGTGCGAGAGGAACAGGATGCGCGAATCGGTCATGCCCGCACCCTGCGGACAGCCGTGCGGATCCCCTGCTCGATGCCGGCGAGCTTCGCCTCTGCGGAACGCACTCGCTCGGAGACCTCAGCCGCCCGCTCCGGACTCGGGCGGAGGACTTCTCGCACGCGCGTCGGATCAATCCCAGATGCGTCGAAGGAGACGCCGTCCAGGCCGATGGCTGCGAAAGCATCCGCGATCTTCGCCGTCGGCCGGGGAACCAGTTCGACGGGAACGGCGCCGCTCAGCGCTGCGAGCACGAGAACATGCATCCGATCGCTGATGACGATCTGAGCTGCGCCGTAGCGTTGCCGCAGACGCTCTTCCTGGACCAGCGGATCCGTGTCGCCCCACGGCTCGAACTCAGCGCCGAGCAGGTGCGCGAGTTCCCGGGCCCGGTCTTCGTCTTCGCGCACCTGCACGACGGTGCGGATGCGGAGGCCGGCGCGCTCGGCGCTCTCACGCACTGCCCGCAGCCACTCCGCATCCGGCAGGGGACGCGCGCCGCGCAGGCTCACGACGAGTTCGGTCCGCTCCTCCCAACCGAGTCCGGCGCGCGTTCCGGCGGAGAAGCCGATGTCGGGTGCGAGCCTTCCCGAGCGCGCAGTGGCCTTCGTCGACGCGTCGCGCCACAAGGTCACCTGCGACAGGCGAGCCGCCAGCCGGTGGATCGCGATGGCGGGCCACGACGACCCGCGGATCCCGCGCGGAGGGCGGACGACGATTCCGCCCTTGAGTCGAACGAGGAGCGTCTCAGCCAGGAACACGATCTCGCGAAGCCCGTTTCCGCGGCCGAGCGGGATCTCTCCGGCTTCGAAGACGAGCATGGGCCGACGCGGAGCGGTGGCGAGAAGCCAGAGCCAGCGGGGTACCGACTTCTTGGTCCGCAGCACGATGGTCTCGTCTGGCAGCCCCAGTTGGGTCAGCCACACATCGGGGGATTCGCCGGTGTAGGCGACGAGCTCATCGCTCGTCCCCGTAGCCCAGGCGAGGGTCTCGCGGCGGATGAGGGCGTCGCCGATGTTGCCCGCCGGGCCGGTGAGAGAGACGAACGTGCGAGTAGCGCGGGGCGCTCTGGAGGGTCGTGTTCTCGCGCGGCGCATGAGGCAAATCTAGTCGGTACCACAGCGGCGACCCGACCGAAGCGGTGACGTGTCAGCCGTTCAGCGCGTCACGGCAGGACCCCGCCTGCGTCGGCAGTTCCGCTGGAGTCAGCAGTTGTCGTGGCGCCGGCTGTCGAGTCGGCGGTGCCGTCGACGCCGCCCGTCGAGTCCGTCGTCCCGGTGGAGCTCCCCGTGGAGTCGGCGGTGCCGTCGACGCCGCCCGTCGAGTCTGTCGTCCCAGTCGAATCGGCAGTGCCTCCGACGCCGCCCGTCGAATCGGCAGTCCCGTCGACACCACCTGTCGAGTCAGATGTCGCGCTGGCGTCGGCCGTGGAATCGGTGAGCGGCTGAGGCTGGGGCTCGGTGGGCTGCTGCGAAGGCGGCCGGTTCGTCGTGGAGTCACGATCGCGCGGCTCTTCGGTCTCGACCGGCAGCACACGCGCGACCGTCACAGTCGCGCTGGTCCTCGTGCCCGCGGCGTTCTCGGCCGTCACCGTGTAGACGACAGTCTCCGCTGCGCAGGAGAACGGCACTTCCCTGTCAGTGATCGCATCGGGCAGAGCCGCGGCGAGCGGCAGGTCGATCGCGTCGACCTGCGCGTCGCCCGAGCCGATCGCGACGCTGTCGGCGCCATCGATCTGCCAGCTCAGCAGCACTTTGGCCTCGGCCTCTTCGGTGGCGCATTCGACGGATGGTGCATTCACGGTGAAGCTCTTGATCACCGGGGCGGCGGCGGTCGCCGATGCCGAAGGGCTGGGCTCTGCCGATTGCTCGAGACCGCTCGGCGCGGCGACGCTGCTGAGCGCGCCGATGATTGCGCCGGCTGCGACCGCGAGGAGAACGGCGACGCCGCTGAGCACCATGAGAAGCACGCTGCGCTTCCTCGTGCGCTCCTCTGCACGACGGTGCCGCTGGCGTCGCGCGACGGCTCGTGGCTCGTCGGCGATCGCGGGGAGCGCGGTCGCCCCCTGGGCTGCGCCGGGCGCGCCCTGGTGCTCGTCGGCATCGGAGAGTCCATCGAAGCCGACGGCGACCGGCGCGTTCCTGGTCTGCGGTTTCGGCGCCGAGGCCGCGCCGACGGCATTGGCTCCGGGATTCCTGGTCCAGGCGACGTACTCGTCGATGACATCGTCCGTGGGCCCATCGGCGATCAGCTCGCCCTTGTGCACCCACAGCACGCGCTCACAGGTCTCCTTGAGCGAGCCCACTGAGTGGCTGACGATCATCACGAGACCCGCGCTGTCGCGCAGCTCGTTGATGCGCTTCTCGCTCTTCGCTCGGAATCGCCGGTCGCCTACGGCGAGCGCCTCGTCGACGAGAAGGATCGAGTGCGCCTTCGCGGAGGCGATCGCGAACTTCAGTCGCGCCGCCATGCCGGACGAGTAGGTCTTCATCGGGTGGTAGATGAAGTCGTTGAGCTCAGCGAAGTCGGCGATCTCGTCGACCCGCGCCGCCGCCTCCTCGGGGTCGAACCCCATCGCCAGTAGACCGAGCCTGATGTTGTTCTCGCCCGAGAGCTCGGGAACGAGAGCCGCGTTAACGCCCAGCAATACCGGGCGCTCGCGAGCATAGATCGCGCCCTCGGAGGGCGGGATGAGGCCGGTCATGGCACGGAAGAGCGTCGACTTGCCGGAGCCGTTGTGCCCGACGACGCCGATCGACTCGCCTTCGGACGCGGTGAAGCTCACGCCGCGCAGGGCGGGGACAGTCTGCAGGTCGCGGCCGCCACGGAAGGAACGCAGGCTCGTGAGAGTCTCGCGAGTCGTCATCCGCTTGCCCGAGGCGTACACCTTGTAGTTGATGTGCACGTCGTCTGCCACGATCATCGCGCGCGGCGCGCGATCGATGGTTGCTGTCTTCCGGCCGGGGATAAGGAGGTCAGTCACTGAGGCCGTACCTCGCCTCGGCCCGCCAGAAGAAGATCACGCCGCCGACGATCATGACGAGCGCCCACGCCGGCGCCGCGATCCACGCGAGCAGCGGGGCCGAGTAGCCCGCGAGCAGAACATCGCGTGCGACTGCAATGAAATCGTAGGTCGGGATGAGATGCACGATCGTCATAAGCGTCGGGTAGTCAGCGAGCGCACCGTCCACGTTGAAGAAGATGCCGCTGATGTAGAAGAGCACGCGGTTGATGATCGGAATCAGCTGCTGGACGTCGCGCGTGCGCACAGAAATCCGCGCGACCACCAGCGCGACACCGAGGTTGAACACGCCCATGACCAAGAAGATCGGGATGATGAGCAGCCACGACCAGGAGATCGGTTCGCCGAAGATGAGAAGCAGGATGCCGAGCAGCAGCACCACGGGAATCATCCGCATCGCCTGCTCCACGACCACAGAGACCGGGAGCAGGATGCGCGGGAACCCGAAGCTCTGCACGAGCTTGGAATTGCCCGTGATGGCCTTCGAACCGCTGCCGAAACATCCTGTGAAGAACTCGAAGACGAAGACTCCGACGATGAGGAACTGCACGAAGTTCGCGGGTCGAGCGGGGCCGGCGAGGACGAAGTGGAAGATCGTTCCGTAGATGATCGCGAGTGACAGCGGCTTGAGGACGATCCAAAGCACGCCGAGACGGTTCGGCAGCAGGCTGGCGATCAAGCGGCTGCCGGCGAGCCGTAGTGCGAATGCCCGGAGCCTCCACGCCTCAGCGAGGTAGCCACGGAGTTGAGGACGTTTCCCCAGCTCGGTCAGACCGGCGGTCGCGGGCACAGCCATCGCTCCCATTCGGATTCCTCTACCTCTCTGCCCTGACGCGATATCCCCGCCCGAAGGCAGACATATCTCGTCATGCTACCGCACCGGACTGTGGCTCCTTGGGAGCGGCTGTTCAGTCGCGGCCGTAGATGTCGCGGGTGTAGATCTTGTCGGCGACGTCGTCGAGCGCCTCGGTCGAGCGGTTCGCGATGATGACGTCGGCACGCGTCTTGAACTCGTCGAGGTCGCGTACGACCTCCGAGTGGAAGAACTCGTCTTCCTCGAGAGTCGGTTCATAGATGACGACCTCGATGCCCTTGGCCTTGATGCGCTTCATGATCCCCTGGATCGACGACGCGCGGAAGTTGTCAGAGCCCGACTTCATGACGAGGCGATACACACCGACGGTCTGAGGATTGCGAGCGAGGATGTCGGACGCGACGAAGTCCTTGCGGGTGCTGTTGGCGTCGACGATCGCCGCGATGAGATTCTGCGGCACTTCGGAGTAGTTCGCCAGCAGTTGCTTGGTGTCCTTGGGGAGGCAGTACCCCCCGTAGCCGAACGAGGGGTTGTTGTAGTGCGACCCGATCCGAGGGTCGAGCCCCACGCCCTCGATGATCTGCTTCGTGTCGAGTCCGTGAACGGCCGCGTATGTGTCGAGCTCGTTGAAATAGGCCACGCGCAGTGCCAGGTAGGTGTTGGCGAACAGCTTGATCGCCTCTGCCTCGGTGGAGTCGGTGAGTAGAATCGGCACGTCCGTGGCGATCGCGCCTTCCAGCAGCAGATCGGCGAATCGCTGCCCGACCGGTCCGCGGTCTCCCACGACGATGCGCGAAGGATGCAGATTGTCGTAGAGCGCGCGCCCCTCGCGCAGGAACTCGGGTGAGAAGACGATGGTGGCGCCAGGATGTTCGTCGTTCATCCGCGCCGTGAACCCGACGGGCACGGTCGACTTGATCACGATCGCGGCATCCGGGTTCACCGCGAGAACGGTGTCGATGACGGCCTCGACGGAAGACGTGTCGAAGTAGTTGGTGACCTCGTCGTAGTTCGTCGGGGTTGCGACGACGACGAAGTCAGCGTCCCGGTACGCTGCCTCGGCGTCGAGGGTCGGCGTGAGGTCGAGCTTTCGGGTGGCGAGGTAGTCCTCGAGCTCGGTATCCGCGATCGGCGAGACCCGACGGCTCAACAACTCGACCTTCGCTGAGTCGATGTCGACGGCGAGCACCTCATGGTGCTGGGCGAGGATGACGGCGTTGGACAGACCGACATACCCGGTCCCGGCGATGGCGATCTTCATGCCCTCCAGGTTACTGGTGCCTCGGCGGTGACCCGACCGAGTAGAGTCGTGCCGATGTCTGCGCCCCTTGTGTCGATCGTGATGCCGGTCTTCAATGACGTGACGACGATTGCCTCCTCCCTCGAAAGTGCGCTGGCGCAGACTCTCGATGACGTGGAGATCATCTGCGTCGACGACGCTTCCACGGATGGCACGGATGCCGTAGTCGAGAGCTTCGCGGCGCGCGATCGGCGTGTACGCCTGATCAGGCACGAGACGAACGTCTCCGCCTTTCAGGCGCGTCGCACGGGGGTGCTCGCCGCCCGCGCCGAGCACCTGCTCTTCCTGGACGGCGACGACGAGCTCGCGCCGACAGCGGCCGGCGCGTCGCTTGCCCTCGCCCGCTCCTCCGATGCTGATCTCGTCGGCTTCGGTGTGACCATCGTGGAGGGCGACGGTCGCACCGGCAACGCTTACGAGCGCCGCCTGCAGCCGATTCACGCCGCCTTGACCGGTGATGACGTGTTGCGCGGCCTGTTCCCCATCGACAAGCCCGCGCAAGGGCAGCTCTGGCGCTATCTCTTCCGCACCGATCTCCTCCGCACCGCCTACGCGATGCTTCCACCCGATCTGAGCCTTCCCCGCATCAATGATCTTCCGCTGATGTTCCTCGCCGCGGCGCTCGCGAAGAGTTACGTCTCGACGGGCGAGAAGCTCTATCGCTATCACTTCGGACGCGGCGGCAGCGGCCACCGCGTGGATTCCCTTGCGCGCGCCGAGTTCTATGCATCTGCGGTCCGTTCCATCGACAGCATCGCTCCCGCTGTGGAGGAGCTCGCCCGTGCACGCGATGACGTCAACCTACTCGCGGCGTCCTACGAATCGGCCCGCTCGTCGATCATCGGGTATGTCTGCTTTCAGCTCGTAGAACGCAGCAACTCCGATGTGCTCGACGCCGCTCTGTCGCTTCTCGTCTCCATTGCGCCGGCAGACGATGTCATCCGCGCGGCGGCGCGCTTCTACCCAGTGACTCTGAAAACGCTGAAGTTCCACATGCCTCGCCCGTCGCTGGGCGACAAACACGTGCGAAATATCCTGCTGGCCGCGTCCAACCTTCGAACTGGCGGCGTCTCGGCAGTCCTGACGTCCCAGGCACGCTACCTCGCCGACGCCGGCTATCACGTGACCGTCGTGGCTCGAAGCGCTGGCAGCGAGCCGCACGCGGTGCCGAGCGGGGTCGATTTCGTCGAACTCACGGCGCGTGACCTGGTGGGCCGTCTGGCCGAATGGCGTGCGATCTGCCGCGACCATCAGATAGATGCGGTCATCGACCATCAGGTGCTGTATACCCAGTACTGGCCCGAGTTCGCGCTTGCCGCACGGGCGGAGAACGCTGTGACGATCGGCTGGATCCACAACTTCGTCGCGCGGCCTGTACTCGATGGCACGGATCGTCTCCGGCTCATCGAAGCGTGCAGCAACACGCTCGCCCACATCGTCGTGCTCTCCCCTCTCGACGTCGCGTATTTCCGACTCCGGGGTATCGACCACGTCTCGTACGCACCGAACCCTCCGTCGCCTCTGCTGCTCGACAGCCTGTCGCATCCGCCGGCGAAGCATGCACCTGGGGAGAAGATTCGGCTGGTCTGGTGGGGGCGCCTGGAACAGCGAACCAAGCAGGTGTACGAACTGATCGAGATCGGTGCGCAACTGCGCGCACAGGGAGCATCATTCTCGATCACCGTCATCGGACCTGACTGGGACGACGTGACGGCGAGAAGGTTCAACGCCCAAGCTCGGCGACGCGGTGTGGCAGACGCAGTCATCGCGATCGGTCCTCTCCGAGGCGAGCGTCTCGTCGCAGAGATCGACGCATGCGACGCCTTCGTGACGACGAGTCTGATCGAGGGATACCAGTTGACGATCGCCGAGGCTCAGGCGCGCGGGCTGCCGGTGTTCATGTACGACCTTCCCTGGCTCACGCTCGTCCAGGACAACGAGGGCATCGTGTCGGTTCAGCAGGGCGACGCCGAAGGCTTGGCTGCGCGGATCATTCAGGCGACGAGTGACGCCGAGACCTACCGCCGACTTTCTTCCGCGGCTGTCACAAGTGCACGCCGCGTTCTCGATCGCGACTATGCGCGTATTTACGACGATCTGCTGCACGGCGCCCCGAGCGACGAACTAGCGCCGCCGGCCACCGCTGAGGACGCGCGGGTTCTGCTCGGGCTGTTCGCCTTCTACGCCGCTCGTTCCCATGCAGGCCGTTCGGCCCGTGCGGCCGCACCCGCGGAGCTGGGCGTCCGCATCTGGAGTTGGGTGGCACCGCTTGGCAGGGGCACGCTTCGGCGGCTCCCCGGGCTGCGTCCGCTGGCGCACAGGGCCAAGGGCTGGCTGCGGGCTCGGTAAGCGGGTGCCGGTAGAGATAGTCAAGAGGCCCCTGCGCAATTCGCGCCGGGGCCTCTTGACTCAGCTCTGTTCGAACGACTGCGCGAGCAGCGCGCGCCTCCGCGCATACTCTCCCTGCAACTCGGCGGGGATACGCCCCTGTGCCCAACCCAGCAGATGGGCCGAGAACTTCTGCCACTCGTCACGCACGTCGTCGTAGTGATCGAGGTGAGAAATGCGCGAATGCGTGTCGCGCAGTGCCTCGAGAACCGCCATGCGACGCCCGTCATTCACGTTGGTCACCTGTTGACGCACGGCGAACTTCTTGTGCACGCACACTTCGGCGTCGAAGAACTCGATCGCGTTGGCGCTCACGATGCTGTGCCAGTGGAACAGGACATCGTTGTGAACAACCGTCGCGCCGAAGAAGATATTCGCGTCATGCAGCAGCGTCGTCCGGATGATCCTGTTCCACGGGTAATTGATCAAGCGGACTGCGAGATTCTCCTTCTCGGGTCCGGTCTTCGCCGATGCCGCCTGCTTCCACAGATCGCGATCGGCGTCGAACATTCCGCGGGTGCGTCCCTCGTCGACGTAGTCGATCCGATACTTGACGAACACGAGATCCGCCGAGGTCGCATCGGCGTGACGGACTGTCGCCGCGAGAGACCGGCTGTCGACATGATCGTCCGCATCGAGGAAGTACGTGTAGCGACCCGTGCTGAGCGGAATCACCGAGTTCCGCGCACGCCCCGCGCCGCGATTGCCCTGGGCGAAGACGTGCACATTGGAGTGGCGGGACTCGTAGCCCTGCATGACAGCCAAAGAGTCGTCTGTCGACCCGTCGTCCACGAGCAGCACGTTGAAGCTGATGCCGCGCAGGCTGAGCAGCGAATCGATCGTTCCGCCGACGAGGTCAGCATTGTTGAACACCGGGATCACGATCGTGAGGTCGACGTCGGGGTACGCCGCTTGGTCTTCGGCCATCTTCGTCTTGGTTCGCGGCGAGAGCTTCACACCGGGAGCCGCCGCGACAGACTTGCGATACACCTCACCGAATCCACGTTTCACGAGGGCGGATGCGACCGGTTGCGTCTGCCGGGTCGCCGTCCAGTGAGTGCGATCGAGATAGCCGATGAACGCCTCGAAGAGCGCCGTGCGGTTCGCGCCCTTGACACCGTCCAAGAACCGCATGGTCGTGTTGGCGTGGTTCACGAACGCGCCGAGCTTGTACGTCTGGGCGCTCATGGTCTGCCCCTCGCGCTCCATGCGGTGGAAGCTCACCACAGTGTCACAGAGAACGACGCGCTCAGCACGAGACAGCACAAACCAGTGCAGCGGGTTGTCCTCGTAGAAGTAGTCGCCCTCGGGATAGAGGATGCTGTGCTCCTGCAAGAACTCGCGACGATAGAGCTTGCGCCATGGCACCGGCGAAAGGCGGAAGAGGTCAGGGTTGCTCGCGGCGGAGATCACTTCTCCCACGGGAAGGTCCGCCCAAACCGCTCGGTCGTACGACTCCGTGCCTGTGGCGTCCTCGGCGGTGAAAGTCCGGAAGTCGCCGATGGCCAGATCCGCATTGCTGCGCTTCGCCGTCGCGACGAGCTGCGCGAGTCCATCACGCGTGACGTGATCGTCACTGTCCGCGAACGCGACGTAGGTGCCGAGCGCTGCACGGATTCCGACGTTGCTCGGGATCCCAGCACCGCCGAGTGTGTTGTGGTCCAGTCCGAAGACCCGTACTCGTCGGTCCTTCTTCCAGTACTTCTCGATGATCGCGCGCCCGTTGTCGGTGGACGCGTCGTCGACGATGATCAACTCGAGATCTGAGAAGTCCTGGTCGAGCACCGATGAGATGGCGACGTCGAGATAGGGCTCGACGTTGTAGACAGGCATGACCATAGAGACGGCAGGCGTCTTCGTCAGCCGAGAAGCGGCATGCTGCAACCCGAAAACGATCCCTTCCTTGGGTGCACTCCGGGGGGCGATCGTGTGCAGAGCCTTCAGCGCCGGCTCGAGAATCGCTCCCTGGGCTACACGCGATACCCGCTGTCCAGCAGACGCGATGCGACCGGGCACCGGCGGCGCGAGGTAGATCCGCCCGCCCGACAGCACCTGCGGCTGCCAATCCCTGGTTCCTACCGTCGACGCCGTCGCATCGAGAGTGAGCGGGAACTCGACTCGTCCCAGGGGTGTCTGGAAGGTACCGAAGAGCCGCCAGCGGGAACCTGCGAACTTCGCGAGTGTGCGCCGCCATGCCTTCTGACCGGTCGCGCCGGTCGTCGCAGTGAAGTCGCGACGCCGAACGACACCGCCCTCGACTTCACGCAACGCATAGACGCCGGCGAGCGGCGAAGCACCTTTGTCATCGATCGTCAGGGTGAAGTGTCCCTGATCGACAGTCGCCTCGACCACCGATGCCGCCAAGTACTTTCGGCTGAACTCGCTGCTGCTGAGGGTGTCAGCGGTGGAGTGGTCGGGAAGCAGCCGAAGCGCCGCCCCCTTGGCCGTCCTGACCACCAAAATGCCGGAGCCGTTCCAGATGACCGCATCCGGTGAGACCGGGCACGCCTGCTCGACCAGGTTCCCGCCGCCGGCATCGACATCGAGAACGACCTTCCACTCGCCAACGTCCACACCACCTGTTGAGTCGACTGCCGCGATGAGTCCTGCCGAGACGACGCGTGGCGTGAAAGCGACCGTCGTCTCGCCATTGATCAACCGAACCTGTCGGATCCGCTCGGGTGCGGAATCGGAGATCATCAAGCGGGCGCCCGATGCATCGAAGGACGCCGCGGTGATCGCTGGTGCGGGCAGCTCCGGAAGCGCGACAACCCACTCGGGAACGCTGCCGAACCACGCGCTAGCCGTGTCGATGACATCCGCGCTGGCGATGGTGCGCCCCCGCTCATCCCCGGCGCGCGCGTCCTCGACCACGACGACGCGCTCGGCGCTGATCGGTCGCCGTCCTCCAGGATGCCCCTGAACGGCACCCGCGTGTCGTACGATGACGACCTCAGCGCTGACTTCGACGTCGTCGGCAAGAAGGGTGATCTGTCTGCGGTTGATCAGGCCCTGCAGGTCGCTCGGGAAGTACGCATTGGCACGCGGGCCGAGCATCGAATAGGACTGAACGAGGGCGACGCGCTTGCCTGCATCGCGAGCCGCCCGCAACTCGGCCACGACAGTACGCAGGAAGCTTCGCCGCGTCGAGAGTTCCCTGCCATCGAGAACGACGACGATGTCGAACCTTGTGTTCGGCATGCCGTCGGTGAGGTCAGGCGACGGCATTCCGTTGCTGGGACCCGCGAGCGCCAGATGCCCATCCGCCTCCCCTGCTTCGATGCGCTGCGCACGATGGCGCGCAGCTGCAAGATGCGCCCACGTCGCCGTCGGCATCCAGACTTCGGCACCCTGGGCCTGTTCTTTCGATTCCAGCTCGAGGACCAGTGGTGCGCCGGGAACGAGGGCGCCGACCTTCGTCTTGCTGGCCGCTTCCAGTCGCATTCGATACTCAGCATCGACGACGGGGCTCACGACATCGAAGTATCCGATCACGTCGAGCGCCGTGTCGCGGTGGAACAGAAGCGTCGAGTCGGACGGGACCAGGGTGGAGCCGGATGCGGCGACGACATCGAGGCGCTCGGAAACGCTGAGCGCGTGAACGACGTTCGCGATGCGCGACGGATTCGTCAACAGGTCGTGCACCTGCGCTTCGAGGCGGTGGGGGTGTGCCCACGACGCCGATCCCTGCAACGTGAAGAAGTCGCCTTTCGCCGACTGGAGGGCCACGTTCCGCAGGCGCCGCTCGTCGTAATCAGCTACGTCGAGCTCGATCGATCGGACACGGGCATCCGACGCCACGAGTTCCTCAAGCATCGGCGACGTTGCAGGTCCGAGTAGCAGCACTTCCCAGTTCTGGTACGTCTGCGCGATGATCGAACGCAGCGAGGTGAGCAGGGCCTCGTCGGCCCGTTCGTAGATCACCGCAACGCTGACGAGTGGTCCGTCCGTCGGCGTTGACTGAGGCGTGGCGTTGAGTCCATGGAAAGACGGTGCCGCTTCGGCGTCCAGTTCCACGGCTTCGATGCCCAACTGGCGGTATGGTTCGTTCAGCCGCGCGAGCATGACATCGACCGAGCCCCCGGCAGCCGGATGCGCCAGTTGAACGGCGGCTGCATGTGTGAGCCACGTCCTCTTTGCGACAAGCGGCAACGCCACTCGGGCCTGGTCGATCAAGCCGTTCTGGATCAGGCGCTCGATCAACGACCCCTGGTCCTTCTTCGCCAGCGATTCCCCGCCGATGAACCTCTCAGCGATGACGGTCAGAATCGCCGTCTCGGCTTCGCCATCCAAGTCGCGTTCATGAAGCGCGAACACGATTCCGAGCAACCGGTCGAGCGAAACATCGTCGAGGGGCGGACGGCGCGTGCCATCGGGCGCTGCTCCCGCGATCGCTGCAGCACGCAACGACGCCCAATCGTGCGCGAAATGAGTCGCGCTGCCAACTAGGGCATCGAGCGCCCAGCGCGAACGGGTCCTTGCGCCGAAGACCTCGAGTGTGCGCGTCTCCCATGCATCGGTGCGCAGCACCGAAAGTCGTTCATGCCGCGCAGGATCACTGGCGACGAGCGCGAGGGTGGGGAGGCCGAAGGCCGCCCCCGTGCTTGACGTGCTGTCAGAGCCGCTCCCCGCCGCAACCTCCGCAGGCGAAGACGTCGGCTCCTCGCCGCTCGCGAGTCGGACCAAGAAATCTTCAGTGTGCCAACGCCGTGCGGACGCCCCCGAGCCAGTCATATGCTCGATTCTACGGGCACCGCCTCGATCGGCTCGAACGCATGGCGTACTGTACGTTGTCCCTGCCCCTTTGTGAGATTGCAGGAAGATGACTGGCAACGAGACTCCCGACCACGAGCATGACTTCGCGGAAGAACTTGCAAGCGCCCGTCGACAGCGAGACGCCGCTGTCACGCGCTTGCGACACCTGGAGACTTCGCCCTCGTATCGGATCGGTCGCGCTGCCACCTGGCTGCCACGCGCTATCAAGTCCCTTCGGGGCGCCACAGCCCGATCAAGCAAGCCGTCAACAGGCATCCGGGCATCCACGGAGAACGACAACGCGCCGACGCCGCACCCCGTTCGTTCGTGGACGCCCTTGCCGCGCGTCGGCACTCCGGACGTAAGTGTCGTGATACCGGTTTACAACTCGGAGAAGTGGCTCGAGGACTGTCTCGCCAGCGTGCTCGCACAGACCGGAGCGACTCTCGAGGTCATCTGCGTGGACGACGGCTCGACGGATGGATCAGGTCGCATTCTTCAGCGCATCGCAGAAAAGGACGAGCGCGTTCGGATCATCGCCCAGGCGAACAGCGGTCAATCTGTCGGACGCAACAGGGGCTTGGATGAGGCAGCCGGCCGCTACGTGATCTACCTCGACAGCGACGATTTCTGGCAGGGTGATTCACTTTCGACCTTCGTCGAGCAGGCGGACTCCGAACAACTGGATCTTCTGCTCTTCGATTCGTTCGCCTTCCGTGACGGCGAAGTGGCGCGCTCGACGTGGGAGCGGTATGCGACCTACTACCAGCGGTCACAGGAATATCGGCTGCCGAGATCCGGTGTCCAGATGCTCGCCGACATGCGCCGACACCGCGACTATCGCCCGCATGTGGGGCTGTATCTCGCACGAACTGCTTTCGTACGGGATATAGGAGCCAGGTTCGTTCCAGGAATCGTTCACCAGGACAACCCGTACACGTTCTCCTTGCTTCTGCACGCGAAAAGCGTCGTCCATGTGCAGACGGACTTCTATGCGCGACGCATTCGTCCTGGTTCGACGATCACAGGGCTCGACGACATCCGCTCAGCTAAGGGCTATTACCTCAGTTACCTCGCCATGATGCGCGAACTGGGATCACGCGAACTGCCGCCCGAGGTCTCGGATCTGGTCGCCGACGTCGTGCACGGTGTGTTCCGAGGAGCACAGCAGAAGATCGCGTACCTGCCCGTCGAGGAGGTCAACACCCTGGCTGCACTGGACCGCGGCATGGACGCACAGCTCGTGATGAGCGCGTTGCGCCCCGTCCGCTCACATTCACGCTGACGGCCTGGAGGCGACTCGTCCGGTGAGCGTCAGGGCAGAAGATCAAGAAGTTCGCGTGACTGCGTCTTGAGCTGTCGAAGTCTCGCTTCATCGCTCGGAGTCCACCGCGCCGTTTCCACGGACGCGATCAGGCGCCGCACGTCATCCGGCGTTGCGATGCGCAGATCCACTGCTCTTTCCGGGTGGCCGATCTGATCATAGAAGCGACGGGTCTTCTCCCTGACGTAGAGAGAGAACGACGGAATGCGCTGGGAATAGGCCGTGATCGCGAGATGAAGGTGCGACGTCATGAGCACGTCGAGTCCTGCAAGCCTCGGCAAGAACTCCCTCAGCGTCGTGTAGCGCAGGAGCTCGCAGTCCGGAGCGACGTCGGCCAGCTGTGAGCGGTGCCTCCCGTTGCTCACGAGCACCACGGATCGAGAGTTGTCGTTCGCAAATCCGGTCACGGCTGCTTCGATCGCGCCGAGGTGCGGATTCTCCTGCATGTCAGCGAAGTGAGCGATATCGAATTGAAGCCCGACTTTGCGTCCCAGGGCGCGACGACGCCCGAATCGCAGAAGATCCGAGGTGAGCAGTGCGAGGTCCGCCCCGGCGACGATCTTGTCCTCTTCGACGCCAAGTGCTCTCAGATGGTCGTACGATTCTCGATCACGGACGCCCACGCGCTTAGCGATCCCTGCGACCTCAAGCGCGAGAAGACGCGACTTGTCGCGCAACCAAGGCCCGGCGCCGACGCCGGTGACGACGAGCGGCTGGCTGTTCAGCACACCTTGGACCGCCGCGCGCGAGATGATCTCCAGATAAGACGCGCCCGGTTTGGCACCGGCGGTATCCGACATGATGCCACCGCCACCGACGACCACGAGATCTGCGGTCTCGAAGAGCCCGTCGTAGGTTTCCGCGTGCCGGACTCCGAGCCAATTCGCGTTCTCTGCTGACAGCTTCGGAATCGAGACACGGTAGCCGTTCTTCTGCAGATGCTTCGCGATCACGGCACCGATCAGATCGTCGCCGAAGTTGTGCACCCGATAAGGACCTACGATCAGCGCGCTGCGCTGCGTCCCGCCATTTCCGCGCGCTCTGCCCCAGAGCGGACGGATCATGCGAGGGTGTTGTTCCACATGGACAGTGCGGAGCCGATGGCCATGTGCATGTCGAGGTACTGGTAGGTGCCCAGACGCCCGCCGAAGTGGACGTCACGCTCGCCCTTCGCGAGCTCACGGTACGCGAGC
>Ga0308158_10001506_pt1 | contig 24947 bp, 19 predicted proteins | sample PhyBR2_FD_201038 | JGI IMG/M metagenome (GOLD analysis project Ga0308158, IMG submission 201038) | Phyllosphere microbial communities from UC Gill Tract Community Farm, Albany, California, United States - DLSLB.R2 | ecosystem: Host-associated > Plants > Phyllosphere > Unclassified | place: USA... | reverse complement strand
AGGCCGTAGCGGTTGCCGTTGCCGAATTTCACGGAAACGTTCTCGAACAGCGGCTTGGCGCCAAACTGCATGGTGATGTTAGCTGTGGAGATCAAGGAGCTTTACCTATCAATAACTGGGGGAGCGATGGTTTCAGGCCATACCGAATCGATAGCCGATTCGGTACCAATCGGGAGCCTGGCAATAAAGGCGGGATTCAAACCGGACATTGCGTCTATTGTCGCATAGGTGTGGCGGTAGTTGTATGGCGACCGGTCGCGAATTCATGGCCCCTGAAGCCTGGACAGGACATGGCTTTGCCCGCTGATTACCCGCAGGCTCCACGAAGCGCAGGGCTTGTTTTATGTGATTCCAGCTCTGAAAATGTGGGCTTGGATTTTTTGATCAGGGATGAAACATTGAAGACTCTTGTCTGGCTGGTGATTGCAGCCGTTATCGCGTGGAAATTTTCCCCACAGATCGATGGATGGCTGAATTCCGATTCTTCAGCGAATTCAGGCGGCCTTGTATCCCCAACGCCGTTAAAGCCCCCGGTAAGTCGCGCGCCATTCAATTGTGATGGTCGACAGTACTGCTCGCAAATGACGTCCTGCGCCGAGGCGATGGCTTTTCTGCAAAATTGTCCAGGTATGAAAATGGACGGCAATAACGACGGTGTTCCCTGCGAAACCCAGTGGTGCAAGAGATAGGTTTTTTTCTACGCGGCTTCTGTACATAGAGAAGGCTAATCGTTACTGCTTTCAGTCGTTCGCCATCCGCCGTAGAGAGCTGAGCGACCGCCGACCCCTGCACGTACCGCCGCTAACGCAGCACGGTCAAATACCGTCGTTGCTAAGTTATCAAGCAGCTTCAACCGAAACGGCGAGACGCTTGCCCATGGCGGCCAGCGCTGATTCGATCTGCTCCATCTTGGATGTATGCAGAAAATCTACCAGACGATCTCCTTGGGTTTGATGAAAGCCCAGCAGCCGGCACAGATCTGCTTTGCGCATATCTCGCTCTATCATCGTATTCCAAAGCACAATCTTCGCTACGGTTACAGCAGGCAGGTGAATGATACGCTCGCCCTGTTGCGGTGCTGATGCCTGCGGAATTGGACGTCGTTGGTCAACGTAGATCGACAGTGTTGTCTCTATCGCGTCAACGGCCTCGTTGACAGCGTGCTGTTCGTCGTCCCCAAAGCTGTTCAGTTCCGGCAAGTCTCTGCAGTAGACGGCGAGACCGGGAACAGTGTCTTTTTCAAATCGGATTGCATAGTCATACATGGCTTCGTCCTCCGGGTGATAGGCCTGCTGTCTGCAAAGCGAAAAACTATCAAAGCCCCAATTGTTTAGTGATCGCCTTGCATGTCCCTTCCAGCCTTCCTTTTGCTCTGACGGGTCGAGTTCAAGCCCCCCGCCCCAGATGAGCCAGGCTCGTCGCCAGCTCATTCTTGCGGAAAGGCTTGCTCAACCGCGGCAGGTCCGGGTCGAGGCCTTCACGCTCGGCGTAGCCGGAAACCAGCAGGATCGCCGTCCCAGGCCTGGCCCGACGCACGCGCTTGGCCAGGTCGGTCCCGCTGATGCCCGGCATGAGGTGGTCGGTGATGAGCAGGTCGAATGTCTCGCCGGTATCCATCAACTCCAGGGCTTCTTCGCCGGATGCCGCTTCGATCACGCAATAACCCAGCTCGGCCAGCATGTACGAAGTACTCGCCCGTACCAGTTCTTCATCATCCACCAGCAACGCCACGCCACGGCTGGAGGACAGCTCGGGTGTGTCGACCAGGCGCAGGGCCTCGGCGGGGAGGGCAATGCTGCGCGGCAGCCACAGCTCGACATTGGTGCCCAGGCCCGGCGAACTTTGAATGGTCAACGCGCCGTTCAGCTGCGACGCCAGCCCATGCACCATCGACAACCCCAGGCCAGTGCCCTGGCCCACGCCCTTGGTGGAGAAAAACGGTTCCACCGAGCGTGCCAGCGTCGTCGGGTCCATGCCGGTGCCGGTGTCGGCGACCGAGAGGCACAGATAGTTGCCCGCTGGAAGACGTGAACGGTGCCCCTCAGCGATCGATTCCATGCAGGCGGATATGCGCAGCGTGCCGCCTTCGAGCATCGCGTCACGGGCGTTGACGGAAAGGTTGAGCAGCGCCATCTCGAGTTGGTTCACGTCGGCGATGGCTGCGGGCAGGTGCTCCGGCGCGTCGACCACCACCTTGATCTGCGGCCCGGTGGTACTGGCCAGCAAGTCACCCATGTCGCTGACCAGCTTGCCGACGTTGACCGCCACGGCCTGCAGCGGTTGGCGCCGGGCGAAGGCGAGCAGCCGCTGCACCAGCGTCTTGGCGCGGTCGGCGGACTGCACGGCGCCGGAAATCAGCCGCTGCTCTCGTTCACCGCCCACTCCGCGGCGCTGGAGCATGTCCAGGGTGCCGACGATGGGCGTGAGCAGATTGTTGAAGTCGTGAGCCACGCCGCCGGTGAGCTGGCCCATGGCTTCCATTTTCTGGCTCTGACGCAGGGCCAGCTGGACTTCTTCGCGCTCAGCGACGGCCTGGGCGATCCGCGCTTCGAGTGTGGCATTGAGCTCGCGCAGGTTTTCGTCTGCGGTCTTGCGTGCGGTGATATCCATCGCCGTGCCGGTCACGCGCAGGCAGCGCCCGTCCTCATCGAACACGGCACGGCCCTTGGCCGCGACCCAGCGAACCACGCCGTCCTCGCGGCCGACGGTTCGGTAGTCGACTTCGTAGAGCGCTCGGCGCTCAGGATCCATGGCCGCTGCGAACGCCTCCAGGGTCGCCTTGCGATCCTGCGGGTGGAGACCCTCGTAGAAGTCTTGCAGCGTGACCGCGACGTCAGCTGAAATCCCGAACATGGCTTTGGTCTGGGGTGGCCACACCAGAGTGTTCAAAACGAAATCCACGTCCCAGAAGCCCACGTCTGCATGGTCGACGGCCAAACGCAGCCTGGCCTCGCTGGTGCGGATGGCCGCGTCGACTCGGGTGCGGTGCACCATGAGGCCGATGGTTTGCACCACGAAGTCGAGGATTTCCACATCGGCTGGCGCGCACTCGTGCAGTTCGGGGTCGTACAGGACGAAAGCACCCATCACGGCACCCTGGGCCGACCTGATGGGAACCGCCCCGCATACCTGCAAACCCTGCTCGATCGCCAGGTTTCCGAGCTTCTCCTGCCAGGCATCGTTGGAGATGTGAACGACAGTCATGAGCCCGTTGTGTGGCATGGGAGCGCTACAGGTGCTCGAGTCCGGGTCGATGACCATGGCCTTGACGGCGTCCTGGTAGAGGGCAGGCAGGCTGGGACCCACGCAATGCTGTACCTGCCGGCCTTGTTCGTCCAGAAGCACGATGCTTCCCAAAAGGCGCGACGTGGACAAGGCTTCGACTTCGCGCACGACCGACTCCAGCGTGACGTCGAGGGTATTCTCTTCCACCGCCAGGGCCAGAATGCGGTTTTGCGCAGCCCCGATGGCAGCGGCGCGATTGCGCGCTTGCGTCAGGCGTGCGTTCTCGATGGCAATCGTCGCCAAGCGCGCCAGGCTTTCAAGCCTTTCCACGGTGTCGCGGGAATGAGGCTGCGCCTCGGACCAGTAGGCGCCGAGCGCTGCCACTGCAACTGGTTGGCCTATCGGGACCATGATCAGGCTGCGCACGAACGTCAATGCGTAGGCGTCCTGCGGGATACGCGAGTCGAGCCGCACGTCGGGGATGACGATGGTCTCGTTGCCGAGCATCGCGCGCCCCGACACGCAGCGCTCGATCGGAAAGGTCTTGCCTTGCCACAAGGGAGAGACGGCATCTTCGGCAACGTATGAACAGTGCCCGTCGTGTTCGATGGCGATCGCGATCCCCTCGGCGCCCACGGTCGCACGCGCCGTTTCGCGCAGCACGCTGACCACCTCGTCGATCGACTTCGCCGTCACCAAGCGTTCGCTGGCGTGGAGCACGTGCGACAGCCGATCATCACTCTCAAGAGCCGTGGGTACAGTAGGCAAGCGGAACTCCGAATGATGGGGGTGACGAACGAGGTGCCAGATGACCCGAGTTGCCGGGCCAGGTCGGGTTCAGTCTCTCAGAAATGCGCGCGAGCCGATAGCACGACGGTACGCGGGCCGCTGATTGAAACCCAGCGCTGGCCGGCTCTACTTGAGCACCAACAAGCGATAGACGCCCCCATCGTTTTCGATCCCATGGGTGTCGTGGGCAAAACCTGGAAAAGAGCGGTCGAAACTCTCCAGCGCTTTCAGGTAGGCGAGCAGCGGCCCGTCAGCCGCGCCGGCGTGCTCGCCCGGCATCAGCAGGGGGATGCCGGGCGGGTAGGGCACGATGCCCGTCGCCACGATGCGTCCGGCCGCAGCGTCCAGGGCCACCAGTTCCACTTCGTTGCGGACCAGCTTTTCGTAGGCTTGCACCGGGCTGAACTCGGCCTTGGGCAGCGTGCCGAACGCCGCTGACATGGCCGCCGTGGTGCGGTTCTGTTTCATTGCGGCGAAGATGTCTTGCGCCAGATCCCGCAAGCCCATGCCGCTGTATCGCTGCTGCGTGGCAGCGAGCAGGTCGGGCAGGCACAGTTCCAGCTCCAGGTTGGCGTCGTAGTCGCGCTTGAAGTCCAGCAACGCGTTCACCAGGGTGCCCCACTTACCCTTGGTGATTCCGATGGAAAACAGGAAGAGCAGGGTAAAATCGGTGGTTTTTTCGACCACGATTCCCTGCCGACCCAGATACGCGCTGAGCACACAGGCCGGAATGCCGAAATCCAGAAGCTGGCCGTCGTCGCCCATGCCGGGGCTCAGAATCGATACCTTGATCGGATCGAGCATGCAGTAGCCGTCTTCGATGTCGCCGAAACCGTGCCAGACCTCGTTGGGGTGCAAGACCCAGCACTTGGGGTCGGACTTGAGCATGAGCGGGTCGACTTCATGGAAGGCGATGGCGGCCCCGCCGACCTGTATCACCGGCGGCTGCCAGCACGACACGAACCAGTCGTCGTTGGCGGCCATGTCGCTGTGCATGCGCGAGATCACTTGGCGAAAGGCGATGGCTTCCTCGATGGATTCGTTGGTCAGGATCTGCCCGCTCGGCGCTTCCATCATGGCCGAACTGACGTCGCACGAGGCCATGATCGCGTAGTTGGGCGAGGTCGAGGCATGCATCATGTACGACTCGTTGAAGCGTCCGTGGGGGATCGGGTTGCGCCCATTGCGCACATGGATCATCGACGCCTGGGACAGGGCGGCCAGCAACTTGTGGGTGGATTGGGTGGCGAACACGGTAGGTTTGGACGCGTCGTGATCGTCCGGGCTGCCGTGCATGGCGAAGCGGTCCTTGTACAGCGGGTTGAAGCGCGCATAGCCATACCAGGCCTCGTCGAAGTGCAGGCGGTCGACGCTCTGCCCGAGCAGTTCCTCGACCCGCGTGACGTTATAGGTCAGGCCGTCGTAGGTGGAGTTGGTGACGATGGCGTGTACGGGCGTGGGGTCGATGTGCGGCTTGACCAGCGGGTTGCTGGCAATGGCGGCCTGCACCCCGGCGGCGCTCAAGGTCTGTGGCAGGATCGGACCGATGATGCCGAAGCGGTTGCGCGTGGGCACCAGATAGGTCGGAATCGCCCCGGACAGCGTCATGGCATGCTCGGCGGACTTGTGGCAGTTGCGGTCGCACAGCGCGATCTGGTCGCGCGTGACGCTGGCCATCAGGATCACCCGGTTGGACATCGACGAACCGTTGGTGACGTAGTAGGTGCGATGAGCGCCGAACACCTTGGCCGCGTAGCGCTCGCCCTGGCCGATGGGGCCGCTGTGGTCGAGCAGCGAACCCAGTTCGCCGACCGAGATGGACAGGTCGGAGCGCAACAGGTTTTCCCCGAAGAACTCATAGAACGCCCGGCCTGCCGTGCTTTTCAGAAAGGCCGTGCCGCCGGCGTGCCCAGGGGTGTGCCAGGAGTATTCGTAGCTGCGGGCGAACTTGAGCAACGCGCCGAACATCGGCGGCAGCACCGCCTGACGATAGCGCTCGATGGCGGCCATGATCCGCCCACTGAGGAAGCGGCTGGTGTCTTCCGGCAGCCAGATGAAATCGTCGGCGTGCTGCATGACGATCAGCGGCACGTTGCCAGCGGTGCTGCGGTCACTGATCAGGAACACCGGGACCCGCGTGTTGCGCTCGCGCAGGGTGGTCAGCAGGTCGATGCATTGCTGGTGGTCGTCGCTTTTGTCCATTTCCCAGCTGAGCAACACGCACTGGATCGCAGGGTCGGTGCTCAGGATCGATTTGGCGTCGTCCAGGCGCTCCGAGGTGATCACGCTGATGGAGCGCTCTTCCACATCGGCGATGAGCTGGATCAGTGCCCGACCGAACACGGTTCTCTTATCGGGCTGGGTGCTGATCAGCAAGGCGAGCATGCCCAGCAGGTTTCTATGGTCCGTCATGGTCGTGCCTCCGGTGCAGGGGTGTTCGATGTCGGGCTGGCCAGACTGTTCACGGGAATCGGCGTGCCGACGATGTGCTGGGCCGCGACGGTTTGCGTCGGGGCACTGTTGTTGACCGCTTCCAGGCGGATCAGGCGGTTGTTGACGAAGCCGAACAGCGTGTAGCCGACGATGGTCGCTACGCCGCCGAGCATAAGCGCCTGGGCACCGGAGCTGTAGAGCGCCAGGTAACTGTAGGCCGCCGCGATCCCGGCCACGATGTTGGTCACCAGCGCCTTGTTGGCCGGCACATTCGACACCTTCTGCAGCGTCATCAAGGTGGCCATCGACAGGATGTACGGCACCAGGTTGGTCACCACCGCCAGGTTCACCAGCGTGTCGAACTGCTTGGCCAGGTCCGGGCTGATGGTGAGCAAGGCCAGTGCCGTCTGGATCGCCAGCAGAATCAGCATGCTGATCACCGGCACACCATGCGCGTTGACCTTGGCGAAGATCGGCAGGAAGTAACCGGTGTCGGCCGAGCTCTTGAACACCTGGGCCACGGTGAACTGCCAGCCCAGCAGCGAGCCGATGCAGGCCAGGACCATCAGGCCCATGACCAGGTTGCCGACCATCGGCGTGAACATCTTGGCGAACACCAGGCCGAATGGCGCCGTCGAGGACACCAGTTCGGCGTTGTCGACGATGCCGGCAATCACGTTGGTGGACACGATGTAGATCACCGCTGCGCCCAGGGTCCCGCCGAGCACGGCGATCGGCACGTTCCTTTCCGGATTCTCCACGGCATCGCCGTTGGCACACGCCGATTCCAGGCCGAGAAATGCCCACAACGTGATCGCCACCGACGCGCCGGCCGCTTCGTACCAGCGCATGTCGTGAGGGTTCCAACCCGCCGCGTAGGTGCCGCTGTCGAACCAGAACCAGCCCACCGTCGACACCAGTACCACGGGCGCGATCACACCCCAGACGGTTATGGCGCCGATCTTGCCGGTCACGTTCGCGCCGCCGAAGTTGGCGAAGGTGGTGATCCACAACAGCGCGATGGTCGCCAGGCCGACCTGCAGTGAACCGAGTTTGATATCGAACAACGTCTGGATATACCCGACCGCCGTGATGCTGATCGCCACGTTGGCGATCAGCAGCGACAGCCCATAGGTGTAGTTGGTGATGTAGTTGCCCGATTTGCCGAAGGTATACTCTGCATAACCGCCCATGCCGCCGGTCTTGCGGCTGAGCATGCCGCAGCGGGCAAAGGCGTAGGCCAGGGCCAGGGAGCCGGTGGCGGTGATCAGCCAGGAGAGAATGGAAATGCCACCCACCTCGGCGAGTTTGGTCGGCAGCAGCACAATGCCGGACCCCAGCATGTTGACGGCTGTCAGCATGGTCAGCTGACTCACACTCATCTTCTTCATGACGGACACTCCATTGCCTGGATGATCAGAGAGGTCTTTAGCTATAGCAAAGATTGCAGAGAAGACAAGGCAGGGGGTGGGCGCAGTGGCCTTGATGCCGCTCGTCAAGTCGACGGCACTTCCAGCTTAAGGGCGATCTCCCACTAACAGGCGCGGATGAACCGCGTCACGAAAGGAGACATATCATGGTCGAAGACAACAACCACCCGCAGAATCCGTATCCAGGGCCTGCCGAGCCCGGTAGCGGGGAAGAGGGCTACCCTGATATCCATGACGAGCACGATGACGATCAGGATGGCTCGCCAGGCAACAAGGCGGTAGACGAACCAGACACCGGGACCAATCCGCCGGTGGATGAAGACGAAGAGCCTTCTCCAGGCAACCGTCTCTAAACGTTACGCGTAACGCCGCAGCAGACCTGCACCCTGCCATGCGCAGGGTGTACATCCCCAGTTATCCCCGAGTTATCAGATCGGTTATCCAGTCCGTTATCAGATCCAATCGCCGGTTCAGCCTTCGTGCAGGCCGTGCAGTTGCATGTACTCGTCCCACGGCATCCCGGCCATTTCAGCGACTTCCTTGTGCACTTCAAGACGTTGCGCCTTGAATTCGTCCGGCGTGGCAGCCGTGAGCTGCAGGGTCAGCTCCCAGGCGAACAGGCCTTGCGCATCGGCCGCTTCCTCGAATGCCTCGTGCAGGCGTTCGGCGCGGTATTCAGCGATGCTCAGCCCAGCCGCGCGTGCGGCCAGGGGGTTGAGGCCGTCCAGCTCCGTTTGCAGCTCGGCATGCTCTTCGAGGAAACGGTCCAGTGCGGCCTGGTGACGCGAATCGGGTTCTGCCATGGGGCCTTCGATCGGTGTTGGGTAGGCTTCGATTGTGCAGCCCCGGATCGATCCAGGCAATGCCGGCTGCAGGGCAGAGCGGTGATCGAGCGCTGGCAGCTTGCAGCGCGCAATTGCGCAGTGATGATGCCGAGGGCGTGCGGCAGTGCTACATTCGCGCTTTGACTGGAATGGAAACGACGATGCGGATCCTCGCTGCAGCACTTGGCTTGTGCGTACTCACCGGTTGCACAGGCATCAACATGAAACAGGCGCGCAGCGGTGCGCCGGTGCAATCCGTCACTTCGCAAAAGCCTGCGCAGAAGATTGCCCAGTGCGTGCAATTCAGCTGGCAGGACGAAGCCATGTTCGGTGTCATGACCGATGCTTCCACCGAAGCCAGCGACGGCGGATACACGGTCTTCACGCCTGCGGCAACCTACTTTGCCGACATCCGTCCACGCGGCGCCGGGAGCGTTGTGAGCTTCTATGCCCGTGAGCAGGGCGAGGTCGCCACGCGCCGCCTGGCATCCCTGGCCACCTGCCTCTGAGCGCAAAAAAGCGTCTTCCCACAGGCAAAATAATCTGCACCCCCGCGCTGCTGCTGCGTCTCATGCCATGAACCCGTTCACGCAATGAAACCCTGTGCTTAGTGAGGATGATATGGCACCCAGCAGTTCGACGCAGATTCCCGACCCTTTGGATCGTCCGAACGACCCCGTCGCTCCCGAACCCTATGCCGAGGGCAGGCCCGACGAGGACGTACGTCCGGGCGATGAAACCCTGTCGCCCGTGCCTATGGACAGTGACCCGGAAGTGGACCCCCGCCAGGTACGCACCCAGACCGGCGAGCCGGTCATCAGCCCAGACGACCCTGCCTGACGCTACCAGCTGATTCGCAACCCCAGGCTGCCCTGTAGGCTTTCCTGGGGTTGGGAGTCCAGGCTTCGGGCGTAGTCGGTGTTGAGGTACACGCTGACATCGTCGCTGAGCCTTGCGGTGAGTCCCAAGCCCAACTGGGCCTGCGTTGCCCGGTGCCGCGTGTGCAGGGTATCGCGGTCATCGAAGGTCACGGCGTCTTCACCCTTCAAGGTGTGCCAGACGTTGGCTCGCACGAAAGGCTCCAGCGGCAGGCTGCCCACGCGATATTCGCCCTTCAAGCGCACGCCCAACCTGGCTCGCCAATAAGGTTCGCTGTCGAATGCAATATCGGAGACGGGGTCGCGCGCTGTGTCCAGCGAGATTTTCTGCCCGATCACCTGTGCTTGCGGCTCCAGCATCCACTGTCTGGAGAGCATGATCGGGTAGCCGCCTTCCACGGAAACGGCGATGCCCTGGCCGTCGAGGTCGAGGGTGTAGCCCCGCTCGGAACGGCTGCGCCCGTCGAAGCGGGTGCCCATTGCCACGACGTCCAGGTAACCTCCGGCCGGGCTTACCAGCGTCCAATAGGCGCCGAGGCTGTCGGCGCGCAAGCGAATGTCACCCGAAGGGGTGTCGTCAAATCCCAGGGCGAAACCGCGTACCTTGCCGTCCAGGCGCGAGTGTCCGACGAACAGGCCGGCATGCTGGCGATAGCCGTTGTCGCCCAGAGCAGCGAACAGGTCGTGGCCCACTTGGTAACCGCTGATGTTGCTGCTCAAGCTCGGCGCTGCCGAGCCGGCCCATTTCTGTCGCCCATGGCTGCCGAAGGTTCGCGCCCACCCGGCTGCCAACGCGCCGCGTTCCTTGAGCAGGCTCTGTTCGCCATAGCGTTGGTGAAAGCTGCCCAGGCTGTCCAGCGCCAGCAACGCGGCCGCTGGGGGCACGGCGCTGTAGGCAGGGACTTCTATCCGGTACAGCAGGATGCTTTGGCCGGGAATCGCCGGCGGCAGGCCTGGCGTGCCAACTGCAGCGATGGGTCCAGACGGCGCCGGTGCGGGCTCGGGGGTTTGCGGCTGTACGGGAGGCGGCGGCACGACCGGGTCGACCTGGGGGGGCTCAGGCGGCTCGCCGCTCGGGGGCGTTACCGGCGACGGCTCGTTCACGGGCGGCTCCGCTATGGGGGGCTCGACTATCGGTGGTTCCACTGTCGGCGGCTGCACTACTGGCGGTTCGACTACAGGCGGTTCAACGACAGGTGGGTCGACGATCGGTGGTTCGACCACAGGCGGCTCCACCACAGGTGGCTCGATCACTGGCGGTGGCGGGATGACGGGCGCCACGGACGAACGCAAGAACCAGCTGTTCTCGCTGCCCGCCGTCACGCCGCCCTTGAACAGGTAATACTGATAGGCCCCCACCGAGAGGTTGTTGGCCAAGGTAAATGCGCCATCGCTGCTGGTCGCACCCTGGGTGGCTTCAACCAGGGGAATGCCGTTCGCGGCGGTCAGTGCGCCCTGGCCGTCGAGGTTGTCGACGGTGATCGCCGTGCTGCCACTGATCGTGCCTTGGGCGACGATCAGCCGGTCGGAAGGGGCGTCGTCTGCGCCCAACACGCTTTGCAGCTTCAAGCGCGCGTCATTGCCCACGTAGTTGCCGATGATGGTCAGCCGGTCGCCCGCCTGGGCCCCGCTGCGGGTCAGATCGATCGATCCGGCATTGTTCACCGTGACCGTCTGCCCGGCCACTATCGGCCCCACCGAACCTTGTGTGGCGCCCAGCGTGCTGGTGCGGTCGAGGGTGAGCAGGCCACTGCCCAGGGGCGTCGAGTCGTCGGCCAGGCTCAGGCGATCGGCAAGGTCCAGCACCGAGCCGCTGTTCAGGTTGATCGTTTCCCAGTAGCTGTACCGCGCGCCGCCCGTGGCGCGGCTGTTGTCGAAAGTCAGCGTATCGACACCGGCATCACCGTAGATCAGATTGGGTGACGCCAGTTGCGCATCGGAGAGATTGCTCAGCAGCGCCGTGTCATTGCCGGGGCCCAGGCTGACGGTGCCATGAATCAGGCCCCCATCGCGCCAGATGAAGCGGTCGTCACCGAAGCTGAGCAAGACGTTGCCACCGATGTCGCCGCCGCTCACGGTCACCTGGTCGGTGCCGCCGCTGACGCTGATGTTGCCACCGATGCTGCCAGCCGACACCGTAATGGTGTCGTTGCCGAAGCCGGCCACCAGGTTGCCGTTGATACGGCCGCCGGACAGTTCGAACAGGTTGTTGTCCAGCTTCATGTCGACCCGGCCGATGGTCCCCCCGCTCATGCGCGCGATGTCGCCGTCCTCGAAGGCGCCGACGATCGTGCCGTCGGTCATTAGGAAAGTGTCAAGCCCGTCACCTTGGCTCAGCGACTGGATCTGCCCGCCACGCATGATGAAGCTGTCGATGCCGCTGCCCTGGCTGACCGCACCGCTGACGGTACCGCCGGTCATCTCCAGCACATCGGCGCCATCACCCTGTGCCAGGGAAAACAGCTGCCCACCGCCGATGAACACAGTGTCAGCGCCCGCGCCGGTGTTCATGGCGCCGCCAACGCTGCCCGAGTGGATCCGCACAGCGTCCTGGCCGGGGCCGAAATCGACCGGTCCGGTGATGCTGCCCGTGCCATCGACGGGCAGGGTAAGGCTGTTGTCGCCCAGCAGGTCGGAAAGCGCCGGCGCGGTCCCGCTGTCGCACACATAGGCATCATTGCCCACACCGGGGGCGAATACGCAATCTGCCAGCACCTGGTCGCTTGGCACTATCAAAGCGGTCAACAAGCCGGTGCGCATGAGTAACGCATTGGTATTCATTGGCAACTCCCACAAGCACTCGCGCAGCCGAACCGGACGCGATAAGCGTTCGGGCGGTCGATGGAAACATGCAATGCAACGAGTGTAGTCGAGGGAAATTGAAAGTTGAGGCAGAAAGCAACTTTGCAAGAAGTTATTCAATAGCGGCCGCGATGAAAATTATTATTCATCGTGGCCGCTGTTAGACAGTCGATATCAAATAACTGTTGTAGAGAAGTTGGTCGGGTTCACGAAGCCTTGCGCGGGCTGCGTCTGGCCGGCGTTTTTTTCGGGGCAGTCTTGGCTTTTGCCGGTTTGGACTTCGAAGCGGCAGAAGGCTTGCCGGCCAGGCTGCGCTTGAGCAGTTCGGTCAGGTCGATGACGTCCGCCGTCTGGCGTGATTCCTGACCCGCCTCGGTTTCCACGTCTTCGATCTCACCTTTGTTGGCCTTCTTCTCGACCAACGCCATGATCTTCTGTTCGAACTTGTCGACATACTCTTCCGGCTGCCAATCGCCACTCATGTCTTCGACCAGACGCTTGGCCATGTCCAGTTCTTTCTTGGTCAGTTCGGGTTTCTTCACTTCTTTGCCCAGCTCCAGAATGTCCAGGTCACGCACTTCCGACGGCCAGCGCAACTTGACCATCACCAGCGCGCCGTCAAGTGGCATGAGCGCAGCCAGGTATTGGCGGGTGTGCAGTACGACCAGTGCAAGTGCAACTTTCTTGGTGCTGATCAGTGTTTCGCGCAGCAAGGCATACACTTTCTCGCCACGGCGATCCGGGGCCAGGAAGTAGGGCGTATCGATGTTGGGCAAGGGAATCTGGGTGCGGTCGACGAAAGAGAAAATGTCGATGGTCTGGGTCGAGACCGGGTGGGCAGCGCGGATTTCATCTTCGCTCAGCACGACGTAGCGACCTTTCTCGTACTGGACACCCTTGACGATGTTTTCCTTGTCCATTTCCTTGCCGGTCTTCTTGTTGATGCGCTTGTAGCCGACCGGGTCCATGCTGCGTTTGTCCAGCCAGTCGAAGTCCACGCCTTGGGACGCGGTGGCGGAGACCAATGCCACGGGAATGTGAACCAGACCGAAACTGATCGCGCCTTTCCAGATTGCTCTTGCCATGGTGAAGGGTGCTCCTGCGCGGTGTGTCTGCAGGTGACATTCGAGGCCTTGGCAAAGTTTCAATGGGCAGACGCTATGCAATTTGCAACGGCAGTGCACCATGATCTTGCACATTGCACGATCGGCAGCTTGCTGTTCTACGCTAACTCATTGATTGGTATGGAAGCGGTTGTGGTGCACAGTGGGCATGAAAGGTGCACTGTCTTCGAGCAAACCCGATGTCAGGGATAAGACCAAGAATGGAGTGTCATCATGTTGTCCACCCTTGAACTGCGCAACATCATTGAAAGCAGTTTTCTGCCGCAGCGCTGCCAGTGCACCCAAGCCACCGACCGCTCCCTGACCGTACGGGTATTCGACCACGCTACGCATAAGGTCGATTACACCTTGAGTGGTATCCGCACCGAGCAGTTGACCAGCAGCCGCGCGATCTCGAACCTGATCGCCGGCATGCGCACCGACCTCAAGCGCCAGGGCCAACTGCCCAAAGCGGTTGGCGAATACCTGTAACACCGCCAACGCCACGGACACCACCCCCTGTAGCAGCGGCGCAAGCCGCGTCCGGCCACACCGCGGTCATTCAGACGGACCGCAATACTCGCCGATGCGGCTTGCGCCGCTGCTACAGTGTTAATCGCGGTAGAACACTTGGACCAGGTGGTAACCGAACTTGCTTTTTACCGGGCCGTGCACCGTACGCAGCGGTTTCTTGAAGATGATCTGATCGATCGCCCCCACCATCTGCCCGGGTCGCACCTCGCCCAGGTCTCCACCTCGTTTGCCCGAGGGGCACGTGGAATACTTCTTGGCCAGCACATCGAACGCCTCGCCCTTGGCGATACGCAGGCGCAGCGCTTCGGCTTCCTCGGCGGTCTTGACCAGAATGTGCCTTGCTTGTGCCTTCATTACCCAGTGCTCGCTGAAAAAAGCCGCTGATTATGCCGCAAATCAGGACAGGTTGATCATGTCGCGGATCTTGCTGCCCAGTCGCTCGAGGGAAAACGGTTTGGTGATCATGTCCATGCCCTCTGCCAGAAACCCGTAGCGCTCGGCCGCTTTCTCAGCATAACCGGTGATGAACAGCACCTTCAGGCCGGGCCGCTGCTGTCGGGCGATCTCCGCCAATTGCCGCCCATTGAGCCCCGGCAGGCCGACGTCGGTCACCAGCAGATCGATGTGCAGCCCAGCCTCGATCAGGGCCAGCGCGGCCGTCGCCTCGGCGGCCGAATGGGCGGCGTAGCCCAGTTCGTCCAGCACATCCAGCACCAGCATGCGCACCGCCGGATCGTCCTCGACCACCAGCACGCTTTCTCCGTCCTGTGCCATGGGTGGCGCGGCCGACGCGTGTTGTTCGGTGATATCGCCTAAGGGTTCGAGGTGTCGCGGCAGGTACAGGCGCACGCAGGTGCCTTCACCCACTCGGCTCTGCAAAGTCACCTGGCCGCCGGACTGCTGGGCGAAGCCGTAGATCATCGACAACCCCAGCCCGGTGCCCTGGCCGATAGGTTTGGTGGTAAAGAAGGGATCGAACGCCTTGGCCAGCACCGGGGCACTCATGCCACTGCCGTTGTCGCTGACCCGAAACATCACGTAGGCCCCCGGCTTGACCGGTTCCAGGGTCGCACCCTCGGGGGTCGCATCCAGTTCGCAGTTGGCCGTCTCGATGGTCAACACCCCGCTGTCGGGCATGGCATCGCGGGCATTGATGATCAGGTTGAGCAGGGCGTTTTCCAACTGGCTGGCATCGGTGTTCACTGGCCAAACGTCGGGCGCCAGTTGCAGACGTAATTGCAGGTGTTCACCCAGGGTCCGGCTGAACAGCTCCTCGAGTGAATGCACCAGCTCATTGGGCGCCAGACGCTTGCGATCCAGCGACTGCCGCCGCGAGAACGCCAGCAGGCGATGGGTCAGGCCGGCCGCACGGTGGGCGGAACTGACCGCCGCCTCGCTGAACCGCTTGATCTCGCTGCTGCGCCCGGCGTCGATGTAACGCTGCATCAGGTCGAGGCTGCCGATGATGCCGGTGAGCATGTTGTTGAAGTCGTGGGCGATGCCGCCGGTCAACTGACCGAGCGCTTCCATTTTCTGCGCGTGGCGCAAGGCCTCTTCGGCGCGCTCGCGCTCCTGCATTTCGTTCTGCAGGCGCAGGTTGACCTCGGCCAGGGCCTGGGTGCGTTCGCTGACCCGGGTTTCCAGGTGCTCGTTGAGCTCGCGCAGGGCCTGCTCGACCTGACGACGATTCTGCACGTCCTCGGTCATGCCGAACCATTGCCGGATCACGCCCTCGGCATCCAGCCAGGGCAGGGCGCGGGCGTGCATCCAGTGGTAGCTGCCGTCGGCCATGCGCAGGCGGTACTCGGCGTCGTACGGACGGCCAGTGCTGACCGCCAGCTGCCAGGCATCCAGGGTCGGCAGATGGTCGTCCGGATGCACCAGTTGCGCCCAGTCGTCGTCGGGTCGCAGGCTGTGCATACCCGTCAGTTGCCGCCAGCGCTCGGTCTGGCTCTCGCCGTCGGTGCGGCCATTGGCCTCGGCGGTCCAGTGCACTGCCGGGGACAGCTCGATGGCCATGCGAAAATGCGCTTCGCTGTCCCGCAGCTCCTGTTCGGCGCGCTTGCCTACCGCGCTCACTTCGCGCCGCTCGTTGGCCTCGATGGCGGTGACCAGAATGCCGGCCACGCGCTCGTTCTCATCGCGAATCGGGCTGTAGGTGAGGTCCAGCCAGACCTTCGCCCAATGGTCCTCGCGCGGCAGGTTGAAGTCCTTTTCGTTGAAAGTGCGCACCTCTCCCTGCAACACGGCGGCGTAGATCGGGTCGGTGAACGGCTTGAGTTCCGGCCAGATGCTGTCCACCGGCTGGCCCAGCGCCCGTGGGTGGTTGCTGCCCACCAGCAGGGCAAAGGCGTCGTTGTACAGCTGGCACAGCTGCGTGCCCCACAGCAGCAGCATCGGCATGGGCGAGTGGGTGACGATGTCCACGGCTGTGCGCAGGCTTTGCGGCCAGGCGTCGGGGCCGGGCAGGGGACTGTCGGCCCAATCCATGCTGGCGATCAATGTCGCGACCTTGCCGCCCACAGGTGAGGCATTCATTGCGTTATCCTTTGATTTACCGCGGCTGGGTCTCCAGCCAAGCTATAGCGTACTTTCAACGACGGCCTTCGCAGGACCCCAGCACATGGAAATTCAAGCATTGCTCAAGCTCCTGGCCAGTCAGGATGGTTCCGACCTCTACCTGTCCACCGGCGCGCCACCCTGTGCCAAGTTCAACGGCGTGCTCAAGCCGCTCAGTGCCGAGGCGTTGAAGCCCGGCGACATCGCCGAAATCGCCGCCGGCATCATGGACGCCGAGCAGCGTATCGATTTCGAGCGCGAGCTGGAAATGAATCTCGCGCTGTCGATCCACGGGGTAGGGCGCTTTCGCGTCAACATCTTCAAGCAGCGCAACGAAGTGTCCATTGTCGCACGCAACATCAAACTCGACATTCCCAGCTTCGAAGACCTCAAGCTGCCGCGCAAGCTGCTCGACGTGATCATGGAAAAACGCGGCCTGGTGCTGTTCGTCGGTGCCACTGGGTCGGGCAAGTCGACGTCGCTGGCAGCATTGATCGACTACCGCAACCGCAACAGCAGCGGGCACATCATAACCATCGAGGACCCGGTGGAGTTCATCCATCGGCACAAGAAGTCGATCATCAACCAGCGCGAAGTGGGGGTCGACACACGCAGTTTCCAGGCAGCTTTGAAAAACACCCTGCGCCAGGCTCCGGACGTGATCCTGATCGGCGAGATACGCGACCGCGAAACCATGGAGCATGCACTGGCGTTCGCCGACACCGGTCACCTGGCCATTTCCACCCTGCACGCCAACAACGCCAACCAGGCACTGGACCGCATCATCAACTTCTTCCCCGAAGACCGTCGTCCGCAGTTGCTCAACGATCTGGGCAACAACCTGCAGGCGTTCGTCTCGCAGCGGCTGGTGCGCACCACCGACGGCAAGCGCCGCGCGGCGGTAGAAGTGATGCTGGGCACCCCGACCATCCGCGACTTCATTCACCGCAACGAATTTTCCGAACTCAAGGGCATCATGGAAAAATCCGTGAACCTGGGCATGCAGACCTTCGACCATGCGTTGTACGAGTTGGCCATCGAAGGAGCGATCAGCGAGGAAGAAGCGCTGAAGAACGCCGATTCGGTGAACAACCTGCGCCTGCGCTTGAAGCTGCACGGCGAGGAAGGCGTGCAACACACCACCGCCCCAGCCCCACCCACACCCGCCCCCGACCGCAAAAGCGCGGATTGGGGCCTGGTGGCAGATGACCCAGAAACACCCTGATCACCGCCCCTGTAGCAGCGGCGCAAGCCGCGTCCGGCCGCACCGCGCCGTTCCAGAAACACCGCCGGCGCAACTGATGGAACGCGAACCCCTGTAGCAGCGGCGCAAGCCGCGTCCAGATTCACCGCGTTCATCCAGGCACACCGCGTATGCCGCCGACGCGGCTCGTGCCGCTGCTACAGGTGGATCTCCACCGCCAGGGGCAGATGGTCCGACAGATGCGTCCAGGGCTTGTTGCCCAGGATGATCGGCCCGTGGCTGGTCGCGTTCCTAACATACACCCGGTCCAGGCGCAGCAACGGAAACCGCGCCGGGTAGGTCTTGGCCAACTGGCCGTTATGGCGCTCGAACGCCTCGTGCAGATCCTGCCGCTTGGCCAGCGTCGTATTGCCGCGCAGCTGCCAGTCGTTGAAATCCCCGGCGATGATTACCGGCGCATCGGCAGGCAATGAATCGAGCAATTGCCCCAACAGCGCCAACTGCAACTGTCGATGGCTTTCCAGCAGCGACAGGTGCACGCAGATCGCGTGGACCTCGTCATGCCCTGGCACTTGCAGCACGCAATGCAACAGGCCGCGACGCTCGGGCCCGGTGATCGAGATGTCGAGGTTGGTGTAACGCAGGATGGGGTACTTGGACAGCACCGCATTGCCGTGGTGGCCGTCCGGATACACCGCGTTGCGCCCGTAGGCGAAATCGCTCCACATGCTGTCGGCAAGGAACTCGTACTGTGACATCTGCGGCCAGTTGGAAAACTTCGACGCGTGGCCATCGTGGCCGCCCAGCACTTCCTGCAGGAACACCAGGTCGGCGCTGGTGCTGCGCACCGCCTCGCGCAGTTCGGGCAGGATGAAACGACGGTTGAAAGCGGTAAAACCCTTGTGTGTATTCACCGTCAGCACCCGCAGGCGATGCACTTCACGGGGCTGGTCCGGCGCTTGCGCACCGAGCGGTTCGCTGGGGGGAGCGATGGTCACAGAAGCTCCTTGCACATGAGAATGTCCTTACTCCGACTTTGCCGGCACTGGGCGGTTCCCCGCCTCATTGCGCCAGCCAGCCACCGTCGATGTTCCAGGCCGCACCACGGACCTGGCTACCGGCCTCGCTACACAGGAACATGACCAGCTCGCCCAGGTGCTCGGGCGTGACGAATTCCAGTGACGGCTGCTTTTCGGCGAGCAATTCTCGCTGGGCGGCAGCTGGATCACCGCCCCTGGCCGCACGATCGTCAATCTGCTTCTGCACCAGCGGAGTCAGCACGAAACCCGGGCAGATGGCGTTGCAGGTAATCTGCGTGGTGGCCGTTTCCAGTCCCACCACCTTGGTCAGACCGATCACCCCGTGCTTGGCCGCCACATACGCGGACTTGCCCACCGAGCCGACCTGGCCGTGCACCGAAGCGATATTGACGATCCGCCCCCAGCCTTTCTCGCGCATGCCAGGCAGTGCCAGGCGCGTGCCGTGGAAGACCGAAGACAGGTTGATCGCGATGATCGCGTCCCAGCGCTCCACGGGGAAGGCCTCGACCGCTTCCACGTGCTGGATGCCGGCGTTGTTGACCAGAATGTCGACACCGCCGAAGCTGGCCTGGACGTACTCGAACAGCTCGGCCAGTTGCGTCGGGTCGCTGACGTCGGCGCCGTGATGGGCAATCTGGGTGCCGTGTCGGCGCACTTCGGCCAGGGCCTGCGCCGGATCGCCGAAGCCGTTGATCACGACGTTTGCGCCGTGACGTGCCAGCACCGAGGCAATGCCCAGGCCGATGCCGCTGGTGGAACCGGTAACCAAAGCTGTCTTGCCGTCGAGTGCCATGCGCGTTACCTCAAAGGTTGTCGTGCAATCTATACCACGCTACACCAGAGCTGCCTGCAGCAATTCCTGGGTATAGGGGTGGCGGGGGTCGCTGAACAGCCGTTCGGTGGGGCCATGCTCCACCATCTGGCCGTCCTTGACCACAATCACATCATGGGCCAGCGCCCGCACCACCGCCAGGTCGTGGCTGATGAACAGGTAGGTCAGGCCATGCCGTTCCTGCAGCTGTTGCAGCAACTGCACCACCTGCTTCTGCACCGTGCGGTCGAGGGCCGAAGTCGGCTCGTCCAGCAGCATCAGGGCAGGGCGCAGCACCAGCGCGCGGGCGATGGCGATGCGTTGACGCTGCCCGCCGGAAAACTCATGGGGGTAGCGATGCCGCGCTGCCGGATCCAGGCCCACCTCGCGCAGCACCTGAATCACCTGCTCGTCGCACGCGCGGGCGTTGGCGCCGCTGTGCACTTCCAGGCCCTCGCTGATAATCTGCGCCACCGACATGCGCGGGCTGAGGCTGCCGAACGGATCCTGGAACACCACCTGCATCTGCTTGCGCCAGGGCCGCATCTGCTTCTGGTCTAGGCCGTCGAGGGCCTGGCCCTGAAAGCGGATGCCGCCCTGGGAGTCGAGCAGGCGCAGGATCGCCTGGCCCAACGTCGACTTGCCCGAGCCGGACTCGCCGACGATGCCCAGGGTCTTGCCCTGCTGCACGCTCAGGCTGATGCCATCCACCGCCTTGACGAATTCGCGCGGCTTGCGAAACAGGCCGCCGTCCAAGGGGTACCAGACCTTCAACTGCTCGACCTGCAACAGCTCCGGACGGGTCTCGTGAAACAGCGCCACGCCGGCTGGCTCGGCGTCCAGCAACAGCTGGCTGTAGGGATGCTGTGGCGCGCTGAACAGCTGCTCGCAAGGGGCCTGCTCGACGATCTCCCCGGCGCGCATCACACACACGTGCTGGGCGATGCTGCGCACCAGGTTGAGGTCGTGACTGATCAACAGCAGCGACATGCCCAGGCGCTCCTGCAACGACTTGAGCAGCAGCAGGATGCGCCGCTGCACCGTGACGTCCAGCGCGGTGGTTGGCTCGTCGGCGATGAGCAACTGCGGCTCGCAGGCCAGCGCCATGGCGATCATCACGCGCTGTCGCTGCCCACCGGACAACTGGTGGGGGTAGGCCTTCAAGCGTTTGTGTGGTTCGCGGATGCCGACCATCTCAAGCAGTTCCAGAATGCGCGCTTCGGCCTGCTTGCCGCCCATGCCCTTGTGCACCAGCAGGGTTTCACCGATCTGCTTCTGCACCGTGTGCAGCGGGTTCAGCGAGGTCATAGGCTCCTGGAAGATCATCGCGATGCGATCGCCACGCATGCGGCGCAAGGTCGCCGCATCGGCGCCCAGCAGTTCCTGCCCTTGGTAGCGCACGCTGCCGCTGCTCTGGCAGCCGCTGGCCGGCAACAGTTGCAGGATGGAATGGGCCGTCACCGACTTGCCCGACCCCGATTCACCGACCAGGGCCACGCACTGGCCGACGGGAATGTCGAAACCGACATCCTTGACCGCCGCCTGGCCATTGAACGCCACGTTGAGGTGGCGAATTTCGATGAGGTTTTCAGCGGTCATGGGCAGGAGCCTTGTGGGGTGACAGGGAGGGCCTCTTCGCGGGCAGAGCCCGCTCCCACAAGGACCTGTTGAAAACCGAACTTGTGGGAGCGGGCTCTGCCCGCGAAGGGCGCCCTGCCAATCTCAACTCAAGCACGCGGATCAAACGCATCGCGCAGCCCCTCTCCAATGAACACCAGCAGCGACAGTATCAGCGCCAGCGTGAAAAACGCCGTGAAGCCCAGCCACGGCGCCTGCAGGTTCTGCTTGCCCTGCGCGATCAACTCGCCCAGCGAAGCACTGCCCGCCGGCATGCCGAAGCCCAGAAAATCCAGCGCCGTGAGTGTCGAGATCGCCCCGGTCAGAATGAACGGCAGAAAGCTCAAGGTCGCGTTCATGGCGTTGGGCAGGATGTGCCGCAGGATGATCTTGCGGTCCGACAACCCCAGCGCCCGCGCGGCCTTCACGTATTCCAGATTGCGCCCGCGCAGGAACTCGGCGCGCACCACGTCCACCAGCGCCAGCCAGGAAAACAGCGCCATGATGCCCAGCAACCACCAGAAATTGGGCTCCACGAAACCCGACAGAATGATCAACAGGTAAAGCACCGGCAGCCCCGACCAGACCTCCAGCAGCCTTTGCCCGAACAGATCCACCCAACCGCCGTAGTAGCCCTGCAACGCTCCGGCGCCGATGCCGATCAGCGAACTGATCAGGGTCAGCGCCAGCGCGAACAGTATCGACACCCGCGCGCCGAAGATCACCCGCGCCAGCACGTCGCGTGACTGGTCGTCGGTGCCCAGCCAGTTGGTCGTCGATGGTGGGCTGGGGGCAGGCTGGGTCAGGTCGTAGTTGGGCGTGTCGGCGCTGAACGGAATCGGCGGAAATAGCATCCAGCCGCCGCGCGAAGCGATCAGCTGGCGCACGTAGTCACTGCGGTAGTCGGCCTGGAACGGCAACTGCCCGCCGAACTCCTGTTCGGTGTGACGCTTGAACACCGGAAAGTACAGCTCACCGTCGTACTTGAGCACCAAGGGCTTGTCGTTGGCCACCAGCTCGCCGCCCAGGGTCAGGGCGAACAAGGCCAGGAACAGCCACAGTGACCACCAGCCGCGGCGGTTCTGCTTGAAGCGGTCCAGGCGACGACGGGCCAGGGGCGACAGACGCATCAGGCATTCCTCGCGCTGAAGTCGATGCGTGGATCGACCAGGGTGTAGCACAGGTCGCCGATCAGTTTGATCAGCAGCCCCAGCAGGGTAAAGATGAACAGCGAGCCGAACACCACCGGATAGTCCCGCGACACGGCCGCCTCATAGCTCAGCCGGCCGAGCCCGTCGAGGGAGAAGATCACCTCGATCAGCAACGAACCGGCGAAGAACACGCTGATGAACGCCTGGGGCAGGCCGGCCACCACCAACAGCATGGCGTTGCGGAACACGTGGCCGTACAGCACCCGTTGCTCGCTCAGGCCTTTGGCCCTGGCGGTCACGACGTACTGGCGGGTGATTTCGTTGAGAAACGAATTCTTGGTCAGGATGGTCAGGGTGGCGAAACCGCCGATCACCAGCGAGGTGACCGGCAGCACCAGGTGCCAGAAGTAGTCGGCCACTTTGCCCAGCACACTGAGCTCGGCGAAATTGTCCGACACCAGGCCGCGCACCGGGAACCAGTTCAACGAGGTACCACCGGCAAACACCACGATCAGCAGCATGGCGAACAGGAACGCCGGCATGGCATAGCCGATGATGATCAGGCTGCTGCTCCACACGTCGAAGCGGCTGCCGTGGCGCACCGCCTTGCGGATGCCCAGCGGGATCGACACCAGGTAGGTGATCAGGGTCGCCCAGAAACCCAGCGAAAGGGTGACCGGCATCTTGTCCAGAATCAGGTCGGTGACCTTGGCGCCGCGAAAGAAACTGCTGCCGAAGTCCAACACCGCGTAGCTCTTGATCATCAGCCACAGACGCTCGTGGGCCGGCTTGTCGAAGCCGTACTGGCGCTCGATGTCCTTGATCAGCTTGGGGTCCAGCCCGCGACTGGCCCGCGAGCCCCCTTGCACCATGTCGCCACCGCCGCCGGTGACGCTGCCGCCGCCCACGCCCTGCAATCGCGCGATGGCCTGTTCCACCGGGCCGCCCGGCGCGGCCTGGACGATGGCGAAGTTGACCAGCAGGATCGCCAGCAGGGTCGGCACGATCAGCAGCAGGCGGCGTAACGTGTAACCCAGCATCAGTGAGTCTTCCCTGTCAGGCGGTCGCGCATCTGTTCGGTGGTCAGCGCAGTAGGGCTGACCTCCCACCAGGTTTCGATGGCCGGGTCATTGGCGGCCGGGGTGGCGGGCATGCCGAAGCGGTTCCACCACACCGTCGAGGTGCCCGGCGGGTAGTAATTGGGCACCCAGTAGTAATTCCATTGCAGCACCCGGTCCAGGGCGTGGGCGTAGTCGCGCATCTGCGTCTGCGTGCTGGCCGCGCCGAGGCCGTTGATCAACTCGTCGACGGCCGGATTCTTCAGCACCATCAGGTTGTTCGAGCCGGGGTCGGTGGCCACGCCGGAACCGAAGAAACCATACAGCTCGATGCCCGGCGTCGGTGTGACCGGGTAGCCGGTGATGATCATGTCGTAGTCGCGGGCCATCAGCCGGTTGACGTATTGCGACGAATCGATGCGGCGGATCTCCATGGTGATGCCAATCTGCGCCAGGTTGCGCTTCCACGGCAGCAGCAAACGTTCCAGGCCGTTCTGGGTATTGAGGAAGGTGAAGCTCAACGGCTCGCCGTCGGCGTTCACCAAACGGTCGCCGTCGGCATGCCAGCCGGCCAGCTGGAGCAGCCGCAGCGCCTGCAACTGCTTGTCGCGGATCAGCCCTGAGCCATCGCTGACCGGGGCGTGAAACACCTGAGTGAACACCTCATCCGGCACCTGGCCGCGCAGTTTCTCCAGAATCTCCAGCTCGCTGTCGCTGGGCAGTTGCCGTGCGGCCAGCGGGCTGTTGGAGAAGAAGCTCTGCTGGCGGATGTACATGCCACGCATCATCTGCCGATTGCTCCACTCGAAGTCCCAGAGCATGGCCAATGCCTGGCGCACGCGGCGATCCTGGAACACCGGCCGTTGCAGGTTGAAGACGAAGCCCTGGGCGGCCTGCAGGCCTGCTTTGGCCAGGTGCGCGCGTTGCAGGCGGCCGTCGTCGAGCGCCGGGCCGTTATAGCCGATGGTGTAGGCCGTGGCGGAAAACTCGCGGTTGTAGTCGTAGCCACCGCCACGCAGCACCTGGCGCGCGACGTCGGTGTCGCCGAAGTACTCGATGCTGAAATGGTCGAAGTTGTACATGCCGCGCGCCTCGGGCAAGTCCTTGCCCCACCAGTCGGGGTTGCGCTTGAAGGTGATGCTGCGGCCGTTGTCGATCTTCTCGATCGCGTACGGGCCACTGCCAAGGGGCGCCTCGAAACCGCCGCCGCTGGCGAAGTCGCGGGTCTTCCACCAATGCTCGGGCAGCACCGGCAAGGTGGCCAGGTCCAGCGGCAGGGTACGGCTTTCGGCGTTCTTGAAGTTGAAGCGCACCTGTCGCGGGCCTTCTACCTGCACATCGGCAACGTTGGCGAACTGGGTGCGATAGCCCAGGCTGCCTTCGCGCATCAGCAGCTCGAAGGTGTAGCGCACGTCCTCGGCGGTGATCGGCTGACCGTCGGCGAACACTGCCTTGGGGTTGAGGTAGAAGCGCAGCCACAGGCCGTCAT
>Ga0308158_10001504_pt1 | contig 24993 bp, 23 predicted proteins | sample PhyBR2_FD_201038 | JGI IMG/M metagenome (GOLD analysis project Ga0308158, IMG submission 201038) | Phyllosphere microbial communities from UC Gill Tract Community Farm, Albany, California, United States - DLSLB.R2 | ecosystem: Host-associated > Plants > Phyllosphere > Unclassified | place: USA... | reverse complement strand
TGCATCTGAACGTTTCAGACGTGTTCAATCAAAGGAGTCTCGCCATGCGCGAACAGGATTATGCAGTTAATCAAGGCTCGCAGGTGCAGCAGCTAGAAGTTAGCCGCGTCCTGCGCAACACCTACGGCTTGCTGGCTCTCACCCTGGCTTTCAGTGGTGTGATGGCCTACGTCGCGCAGCAGATGCGCGTCGGCTACCCGAACATCTTCGTCGTGCTGATCGGCTTCTACGGCCTGTTCTTCCTGACCAACAAGCTGCGTGATTCGGCCTGGGGCCTGGTGTCCACCTTCGCCCTTACCGGCTTCATGGGCTTCCTGCTCGGCCCGATCCTCAACCGTTACCTGGGCATGCAGGGCGGCGCCGAAGTGGTCAGCTCGGCGTTCGCGATGACGGCGCTGGTGTTCGGCGGCCTGTCGGCCTACGTGCTCATCACCCGCAAGGACATGAGCTTCCTGGGCGGCTTCATCACCGCAGGCTTCTTCGTGCTGCTGGGTGCGGTGCTGGCGAGCTTCTTCTTCCAGATCGCCGGTCTGCAACTGGCGATCAGCGCCGGCTTCGTGCTGTTCTCGTCGGTGTGCATCCTGTTCCAGACCAGCGCGATCATCCACGGTGGCGAGCGCAACTACATCATGGCCACCATCAGCCTGTACGTGTCGATCTACAACCTCTTCGTGAGCCTGCTGCAGCTGTTCGGCATCATGGGTCGCGACGACTGATCCACAGCTGTGAAGTCGAAGCCCGCCTCGTGCGGGCTTTTTCTTGTCTGCAGCTCACAGAGTCTGCGTAAAAACCGTTTTGCCGCGTCGACGACGCGCCGTAGAATCGCGCTCTTTTTCCAAGAGCCATCGCGCGCTCGTTTTCCGGAGCCCTTGCCATGACCGCCCCATTGCCGCCCAGCGACGAATTGATCCTGGGCCTGGAAGACCGTCCCCGGCCGCTGCTGGGGCTGCTTGCCGCCCTGCAGCATCTGCTGGCGATCATCGTGCCGATCGTCACGCCGGGGCTATTGATCTGCCAGGCGCTCGGCGTCAGTGCCCGTGACACCAACATGATCGTCTCTATGTCACTGGTCATCTCGGGTATCGCCACGTTCGTGCAGTGCCGTCGCATCGGCCCGTTCGGCGCAGGCCTGCTGATCGTGCAAGGCACCAGCTTCAACTTCGTCGGGCCGCTGATTGCCGGTGGCGCACTGATGGTCCAGCAGGGCACGCCGGTAGAGGCGGTAATGGCGGCCATCTTCGGCGTGGTCATTGCCGGGTCGTTCGTGGAAATCGGGATTTCGCGGATTCTGCCCTTCGTCAAACGACTGATCACCCCCCTGGTCACCGGCATCGTGGTGTTGATGATCGGCCTGACCTTGATCAAGGTCGGGCTGATCAGCATGGGCGGCGGTTTCGGCGCCATGGCCAACGGTACCTTCGCCAATGGCGAAAACCTCATGCTCTCCGGCCTGGTACTGGCGATCATCGTGGTGCTCAATCGCATTCCAGTGACCTGGATGCGCAGTGCGGCCATCGTCATCGCATTGGCCATGGGTTACGCGCTCGCCGGTTACCTGGGTCGATTGGACTTCACCGGCATGCATCAAGCCGCGCTGTTCCAGGTGCCGATGCCTCTGCATTTCGGCCTGGGCTTCTCATGGGCATTGTTCATTCCGATGCTGGTGATCTACCTGGTGACGTCTTTGGAAGCCATCGGTGACGTGACGGCTACCAGCAAGGTGTCGCGCCAACCTGTCGAAGGTCCGCTGTGGATGCAGCGCATCAAGGGCGGCGTCCTGGTCAACGGTGTCAACTCGATGCTGGCCGGGTTGTTCAATACCTTCCCCAGCTCCATCTTCGCCCAGAACAACGGCATGATTCAGCTCACCGGCATCGCCAGCCGACACATCGGCGTGTGGATCGCCGCGATGCTGATTCTGCTTGGTCTGTTCCCCACCGTCGCCGGAGTGATCCAGGCGGTGCCCGAGCCGGTGCTCGGTGGTGCGGCCATGGTGATGTTCGGCGCGGTGGCTGCGTCGGGTATCAATATCCTCGCCAGCGTCGACCTCGATCGCCGAGCGCTGTTGATCATCGCGGTATCGCTGGCGCTGGGCCTGGGTGTGGCCCAGGTGCCGGAGTTCCTGGCGCACATGCCGGGTGCGCTGCGCAACGTGCTGGAATCGGGCGTGGCCACCGGGGGTATCTGCGCGCTGGTGCTGAACTGGTTCCTGCCGGCCGCGCCTGCGGCTCGCCAGTAAGCCGCGCCCGCTTAGAGGTCGAAGCGGTCCACGGCACGCCGACGTTCGTTGTCGTCGCGCATGTCGTAAGCCGCCGTGGTCTGGATGTTGGTGTGGTGCGCCAGTTTCTGGGCGATCGACAGGTCGTGCTCCTCGATCACCCGAGTGATGAACGAGCGGCGGAAATCGTGGGGCATGATCTTCACGCCGACCTGAGCACCACGCTGCCGGGCGATGTAATAGATGGCGTGTTTGGTGATGCGCTCGCGCGTGATGTGCGCGCCGCGGCGGATGCGGTTGAAGAGGAAGTCGTCGTCCGCCTGACCGGCCGGCAATTGGCTGCGGCGGAACGCCAGCCAGGTTTGCAAGTGGGTAAAGGCCCAGCTGGGCGCGTACTTGATCAGCTCCTTGTTGCCCTTGCCCACGACCCGCAGGCTGCGCTCGGCGAAGTCGACCTGGGTCAGGTCCAGGTTGACCGACTCGGACTTGCGCATGCCCGAGCCATACAGAATCGCGATCACGGCTGCGTCGCGCAGGCCCTGGGGCCGCGGATCGCTGGCGCAGACTTCCATCAGGTCGCGGATCAGACTGCGCTTGAGGTTGCGACCATTACCCAGGCGCGTGCCCTGCATGGGCTTGACCGAGCGGATCTTGAGCAGGTGATCCTGGTCGATCAGGCTCAGCCGCCAAGCTTCGTTCATGACGCCACGCACAGCGTTGACGTAGAGCGAGGTGGTGTTGGGCGCGTAACCGTCTTCGCGCAGCGCGGCCACCAGCGAGGTGACATGCCCCGGCTCCAGCAGATGCCAGGGGACCTCGCGAATATCGGCGTCCTCGAAGCCGAGGCGGTCGGCGGCGTCCTGCAATACGTATTGCATGGTCGTACGGCTGGACGGCATCAGCCGGGCGAGGTATTGCAACAGAGGGTTTTGCAGATCAGACAAACCGTGGGGATCCTTTAGAGCGTCGAGGTGAACGCCGAACATTCTAACACCCGCATCCCTGCCTGACCTGCCCGCCGTCACCTGATCGGGTGTGATCAGAAGTTGTCGCGCAGTGCCTGCAGGCCGCCTTGATAGACGCCGTCGAATATCTCCACGGCCTCGGCGTCGGAGATACCTGCCGGAGTGAATCGACCGCCCCACTCCACGCGACTGTTGCCGGCGTCCACCTCGATGACCTTGAGGGTGGCGAGGTAGTCGGTCACCGGGAACGGACCTTCGGTGATCGAATAGCTGTAGGTACGCGCGGCATTGTCGTAGCTTTCCAGGCGCTCGACGATGACCGTGCCATCCACTGTGGTCAGGTGGCGCAACCGACCATGCTCCTGGGCCTCGCTTTGTTGAATCATCGGCAGCCACTGGGCCAGGGAATTGAACCCGGCCACCAGGTTCCAGACCTGATCGGCCGATGCCGGAATGTCGATGCTCGCTTGCGTGCTTGCCATGTCATGGCTCCTGTCGATGAGGTGGGGTACAACGGTAGCGAGCGTTCGAGTGCGCAGCAAGCCGATAGTGCATTCGTTCTTGCCTTCGATTGTGCCGCCAGCGCGGCCGGGGCAGCGCACCGGGCTGGGGCGCGAGCAACGGAAACATGGCGTCGAAGCGTTGTCCCATACAAGCCAACCCGGCCTGAACCCGTTCGTCGAAGGGGCGTTTGCAGCGTCATGAGAATCATCGAAAAGACCGGCGCCCAAGTGCGCACCCTCACCCCTGCCGAGCAGCAGTTGGTGACCGAGTTCGCCGAAGGCCGCAGCGAAGGTCCGAAGCTGCTGCAGGCCAACCAGTGGCTGATGAAAGTTCGTACCCAGGGCCAGTGGCTGGCGTGCGATTGCCGGCCCGGCACGCTGCCGCTGATGAACGTGACCCTCAACAGCAGTACCGGCACCCTGTTTCTGAAGAACAACCCCGGTACGGCCGAGCACGCACCAGGCTGCCCGTTCATCCATGACGAGCGCGAAAACCCGTCGGTGCGTGGGGACGACGCGCCACTGCCTGCCGCCTGGCTCCCTCCTGACGTACCGCTCAAGCTGATAGGTGACTTTCGCGCACCTGCTGCGCCGGGCGCTCCGGCGAACGCGTTGGCAGCGAGCCAGCGTCGGGAACAGCATCGGTTGCTGTCGTTGCTGCTGACCTTCATTGAAGCCTCCGGGCTCAACGTGTATGCCACGCACTTGAAGAAGGACCTGAGCCGCCAGTTCTCCGATCTGCGCGCCGTGGCCACGCGTTACCCGCTGATCGATCGGGTGCCGGCGAGCAACTATCTGGAAACCCGTATCGACATGAAGCACATGATGATGCTTAAGTCGCGCCTGAAGGATTCCACCGCGTTCATCGGGCAGCGTCGCTACGGGCTGTTGCTTGACTGCGTGGCAGATGTGGTGGGTCGCAAGGTGATCACCGACCGCAGCAGCGCCGGGTTCGACTTTCAGGGTCATCATCTTTTGTGGGGCGGGGCGCGCAGCAGCGGGCCGTTGCTGGCACTGGCGCTGTACTCGCCGGCCACCGCTGGCAGTCAGTTCTACGAGATGGTCCATGTGGCCACGGTGCCGGTGCTGACCCGCGGGCATCTGTTCCCGGTGTTCCGCGACGAGGAGCGGGAGCCATTGAAGATGCTGGTGTCGCTGATCGACTGGATGGCCAGCAAGGGCGTCAAGGTGGTGATGCGCCGACCGGTGATCGGCGCCATGGTGATGGATGAGCTGGTGCTCAGTTCGGACCTGGACCGGGTGCTCTCGGTCTCGCTGATGAAGGAGCCGCTGGGTCCGGAGCCCAGCTCCGAGACCTTCAAGCGTCTGGCCGACTTCAAGAGTCTGGACACCTTCCGCAAGTACGTGGCTGGTTTCTTCATGCGCGAGCGGGATTGACCGTCGGTAGCGGATTCGCTGCTAGCGGCGCAGTTGCCAGAGCAAGGCGATATCTCGTGCGCGAGCGCTGAGCAGCTCACCTGCATCGCTGCAGGCCTGCTCCAGGGTCATCGGCCCGGAGGCCAGGGAAAAGGCGGCGTCGATCCCGTGGTTGTAAAGCTCTTGATAACCCTCGCCCAGCGTGCCGGCCAACACCACCACCGGGACGCCTGCGTCGCGCGCGATGCGCGCGACACCGAAGGGCGTTTTTCCCCGCAGGGTCTGCGCATCGAAGCGCCCTTCCCCCGTGATCACCAGATCGGCACCTTCCACAGCCTGGGCGAGGCCGACCAGTTGCGCCACGACCTCGACGCCTGGGCGGAACGAGGCGTCGAGAAACGCCTTGGCCGCGAAACCCATGCCGCCGGCCGCTCCGCACCCCGGCAGGTTGCGGTGATCGTGGCCCAGAAGTGGTGCGCAGTGATCGGCAAAGTGGTCCAAGGCCTTGTCCAGGGCCACTACCTGTTCCGGCGTGGCGCCCTTCTGTGGGCCGAAAATATGGGAGGCGCCGTGTGGGCCGCACAAGGGGTTGTCGACATCGGCCGCGACTTCGAACTGCACCTCGGCCAGGCGCGGATCGAGGCCGCTGATATCGAGCGCGCTCAGGTTCGCCAATGCCAGCCCACCACGGGGCAAGTCGGCGCCTTGGGCGTCGGTCATACGCAAACCCAGCGCGCAGAGCATGCCGGTACCCGCATCGTTGGTGGCGCTGCCGCCGATGGCGAGAATGACGCGCCGCGCGCCGGCTTCCAGCGCGGCAGCAATCAGCTGCCCGGTGCCGTAGGTGCTGCTGGTGCAGGCATCGCGCTGCTGCCGTTCGAGCAGCTGCAATCCGCTGGCTTCGGCCATCTCGATGATTGCGGTACGTTCGGTCGCCAGCCAGCCCCAATGCGCTTCGGTGGGCTGGCCCAGGGGGCCTTCCACGGTGAGGCCGCGCAGCTCGCCCTGACAGGCGGCCATGATGGCCTGCATGGAGCCTTCGCCGCCATCGGCCATGGGCCGTTCGACGAGTTGCGCATCGGGGAGCGCCTGGCGCAGTCCGCGGGCAATGGCCGAAGCCACATCGGCGGCGCTGAGGCTGTCCTTGAATGAGTCAGGTGCGATAACGATCTTCATGGCCGTTCTCCAGTTCTTGTACGTCCATGCTGCCAGTTTCACCGCGCCGGCGCGACTCCCGCAGGAGCGGTCATCGACCGCGAAAGGCGTGATGCGGTGTGGCTGGTACACCGCGGCGCTCTTTTCGCGGCCACGGACCGCTCCTACGCAGAGTGGTACCGGGCTTGACCTTCCCATGATGGGAAGGGTCAAAGTCGAGGCTTGGAATGGAAGGAGGATGTGAGCATGGCGGCGAATGAAGGTGCGATCGAGCTGGGCATTCAGGGGATGACCTGTGCGTCCTGCGTGGCTCGGGTCGAGCGAACACTGAGCAAGGTGCCCGGGGTGACGGCGGTGGCGGTCAACCTGGCCACCGAGCGCGGCCGGGTGGAAGGCGATGGCGCGCTGGACGTGCAGGCACTCATCGCTGCCATCGACAAGGCTGGCTACAGCGCCAGACTGATCGAACACACCCGCGATGAGCGTGACCGAGCCAGCCAGGAACACCTGGAAGACGCCACCCGCCTGCGGCGCGACCTGCGCGGGTCGGTGACGCTGTCGCTGCCCGTGGTGATCCTGGAAATGGGCACGCACCTGATACCCGGTTTTCACGCCTGGCTCGACCAGCACCTCGCTCAGCAGAGTAACTGGCTGCTGCAGTTTGCCCTGACCACCTTGGTGCTGCTCATCTGTGCCAAACGCTTCTACGTCAAAGGCGTCCAAGGGTTGCTGCGCGGTGCGCCGGACATGAACTCGCTGGTCGCGGTGGGTACCCTCGCCGCCTACGGCTTTTCCCTGGTATCGACGTTCGCCGCCCACGTGCTACCCCCTGGCACGGCGACGGTCTACTACGAAGCGGTGTGCGTGATCATCTGCCTGATCCTGCTGGGTCGCACCTTGGAAGCCCGCGCCCGTGGCCGCACTTCCCAGGCGATCAAGCGCCTGTTGAACCTTCAGCCACAGACCGCCTGGGTGCAACGCCAAACCGGGCTGATGGAAGTCCCGCTGGCGCAATTGGTGCAGGGCGACGTGGTGCAGGTGCGGCCCGGCGAGCGAATCGCGGTGGACGGCAGCGTAGTGGCAGGCGACAGCTTCGTCGACGAATCGATGCTCACGGGTGAACCCATGCCGGTCCGCAAGCTGCGCAATGACAACGTCGTCGGTGGCACGCTGAACCAGAACGGTACGCTGCAGATACAGGCAACCGCGCTGGGCAGCGCCAGCCTGCTCGCCCGTATCGTCGCCATGGTCGAACAGGCTCAGGGCAGCAAGTTGCCGATCCAGGCGCTGGTCGACCGGGTGACGCTGTGGTTCGTGCCGGTGGTCATGGCTCTGGCGCTGGCCACGTTCGTCGGTTGGTACTGGCTGGGTCCTCAGCCGGCGCTGGGCATGGCGCTGGTGCACGCCGTGGCAGTGCTGATCATCGCCTGCCCCTGTGCGATGGGCCTGGCGACGCCCACCTCGATCATGGTCGGCACCGGTCGTGGCGCCGAGCTGGGCATTCTGTTTCGCAAGGGCGAGGCGCTGCAGCGGCTCAAAGAGGCACGTGTGGTCGCACTGGACAAGACCGGCACGCTCACCGAAGGCCAGCCACGCCTGACCGACCTGCAGCTTGCACCTGGCTTCACCCGCGAAGGGCTGCTGCCACTGCTGGCAGCGGTCGAGGCACTTTCCGAGCATCCGCTGGCCCTGGCCATCGTGGCGGCGGCACAGGAGGAACAGCTGACCTGGTCTCAAGCGCAAGACTTCCAGGCGCACACCGGCTACGGCGTCAGCGCCACGGTGGATGAGCAAAACGTTGCAATCGGTGCCGAGCGCTACATGGCGCAACTGGATGTGGATACCACGCCGTTCGCCAGCGCCGCGCACGCGCTGGCCGAACACGGCAAGACTCCACTGTATGCCGCAGTGAATGGCCGCCTGGCTGCAGTCATCGCCGTGGCAGACACCCTCAAGCCCTCTACCCAGGCTGCGATTCAGACGCTGCACGCACTGGGCCTGAAAGTGGCGATGATCTCAGGGGATGACCGCCGCACCGCCCAGGCCATCGCCGCCCAGTTGGGCGTCGATCATGTGGTGGCCGAGGTGCTGCCCGAGGGCAAGGTGGACGCCGTTCAGGCCTTGCAGCGCGAGTATGGCCTGACGGTCTACGTAGGCGACGGTATCAACGATGCGCCGGCGCTGGCCCAGGCCGACGTAGGCATGGCCGTGGGCAGTGGCACGGACATCGCCATCGAGGCGGCGGATGTGGTGCTGATGTCGGATAATCTGGGCTCGGTGGCCAGCGCCATCGCGCTGTCGACGGCGACTCTGAACAACATTCGTCAGAACCTGTTCTGGGCCTTCGTCTACAACGCTGCCCTGATCCCCGTGGCTGCGGGGCTGCTCTACCCGATCAACGGGCTGACCCTGTCGCCGCAATTCGCGGCGGGGGCCATGGCATTGTCGTCGGTTTTCGTGGTGGTCAATGCGCTGCGGCTCAAAGGCTTTCAGCCGCCCGCCGCACGCTCATAGGCGCTGCCGGTCGATGCCATTGGCCGCACGCAGGATATCCGCCATGACCGCAAGGGCGATCTCGGCGGGTGTCTTGCTGCCCAGGTTCAGACCGATGGGGGCATGGATACGCTGCTGTGCATCGGCGTCCAGACCGCCGATGCGCTGAAGGCGCTCGAAACGCTTTTCGCTGGTGCGCATCGAGCCCATGGCACCGATGTAAAAGGCTGGCGTGCGCACCGCTTCGAGCAGGGTCAGGTCGTCGAGTCGAGGGTCGTGGGTCAACGCCACCACGGCTGTCGCCGAATGGCAGCCGCCTTCGGCGATGAACACGGCCGGCAAGACCTCATGGACCTGCACGCCTGGCAGGTCGAGACGGGCCAGGACTTCGGGACGTGGCTCGCAGAGGATCACTTCGTAGCCCAGGCTCAAGGCGAACCCGGCACAGAACTCGGCCACCGGCGACAGGCCGGCCAGGATCAGGCGCTGTACGGCGCCGATGCGGATGCGGATTTCTTCATCGCTCACCAGCACCCGCGCATCGCCCATGCTCCCGGGGCGAATGCTGCGCTGATCGCTTCCGGGTACGACCTGGCGAGCCACCAACTGGCCGCCGGCGAAGGCGTGTTCCACCTGTTGCAGGTGCTCCCGCGTCGCGTCACCGGGCGAGAGGTATTCCACCAGCACATCCAGAACGCCGCCGCAGGGCAGCGCCATGGTCGGCGCCAGGCCGCCGTCGCCGTAGCGCACCACCTGATTGACCGGCGTGAAAAACCCGGCGGCGACGCGCTCGAGAAAATCGTCTTCCACACAGCCACCCGACAACGAGCCGCAATGTTCGCCATTATCCAGAGCGACCAGCATCGCCCCCGGCCCGCGTGGCGCCGAACCGAAGGTCGACAATACCGTGCACAGCCATACGCCCCGGCCCTGGCCAAGCCAGGCCTGGGCCTGTTGTATGACTTGCAGATCAAGCTGCTTCATCGATGGACACCCGTCATGATCCTGCGCAATTCTCCGGCGCCCTGCCCTGCGGCGCTGCTCTGGTGCAACAGACCGCAGGCAGAGGGCAATAGTTTTCCGGGTATGGCGAAAGCATGGCGGCCATCTTTGCAGGCGCCCGACCGCAGCCGGGCACTCGCATCACTGCTCGTACGACTAGGAACCGCGATAGGTGCTGAAGCCGTAGGGGCTGAGCAGCAACGGGATGTGGTAGTGCTGCTCGGTGTTCTTGACCTCGAAGATCACCGGAATTTCCGGGAAGAACGTGTCATGGCCAACCTTGCGGTAGTAGTCGCCGGTCTTGAACACCACGCGGTATTCACCCGCAGCGAATTGGCGCTGCTGCGGGAACAGCTCGGCGATGCGCCCTTGCTCGTTGGTAACGCCCTTGCCCAGTGCTTGCCACTGGTTGCCCTGATGCTGCTCCAGGGTCACTTCGATACCGGCCGAGGGCACGCCGGTTTCCAGGTTCAGTACGTGGACGCTCAGGGGATTGGCAGCCATCGCCAGGCCGGACAGCGAGGCCAGGCTGATGGCCAGAAGAGTCTTTTTCAACATGGTGCAGCGCTCCTTCAAGGGTGAATGGCCAGACCGACGGATTCGGTGGCCTTGATTGCGCAAACTTCGTCCTGCTCGGCGCCGCCGGCGCCGGCGATGCCAACGGCACCGACCAACTGCGTGCCCTCGTAGACCGGCACGCCGCCGCCGAGCAGAAGCAACTGCCCCAGGGATGTCAGGTTGGCGGCTTCGGGGTTGTTGCGGGCGCGTTCGGCGAAGGCCTGGGTCGGGGTCTTGGTCGAGAGTGCGGTGTAGGCTTTCAACCGCGCCGCTTCGGTGTTGTGCGGGCCCACCGCGTCGCCGCGCTGCTGGACGATGACGTTGCCGCCACGGTCCAGGACCGCCACCGCGGCCACGCAGCCACTGCCGTTGGCCAGTCGCTGGGCGGTCGCCAGGTCCAGGTCCGGATGCTGGGCGAGCGCAGCATGGGCCTGAGTGGCCAGCAGACAGCTCAGGGTGAATGTCATGCAAAGGGCTTTCATCGGGCTTCTCCGTGATCAGTGGTAACCACGTTAACAAGCCCGTCCCGACAGAACCCCGTCGCAGGGATTACAACTTTGTAATAGGCAATCGGGCGGCGGAGGCCTAGCCTATGCGCGGGTACAGGAGCTGAACGATGCGTGTGTTGCTGGTTGAAGATGAAGCGAAAACGGCGAACTTCCTCGCCAAGGGGCTGGGTGAATCCGGCTTTTCGGTAGACGTGGCGCTCAACGGGCTGGATGGACGCTATCTGATCGAACAACAGGCGTATGACCTGGTGATTCTCGATGTCATGCTGCCCGGCCTGAACGGCTGGCAACTGCTCAAGCTGATCCGCCAGCGAGGCGCGACACCGGTGCTGTTCCTGACCGCCAAGGACGTCATCGAAGACCGCGTGCGCGGGCTGGAGTTGGGCGCCGACGACTACCTGGTGAAGCCGTTCGCCTTCGCCGAGCTGCTGGCGCGGGTGCGTACGCTGCTGCGTCGGGGCGCGGTGCGCGAGGTCGAGCACTACCAGGTGGCCGATCTGGAAATGGACGTGCTGCGCCGTCGAGTCAGCCGTGGTGGGCAACGCATCAGCCTGACCAACAAGGAGTTCGCCTTGCTGCACATGCTGATCAGCCGGCCCGGCGAGGCGCTCTCGCGCACATTGATCGCGTCCCAGGTGTGGAACCTGAATTTTGACAGCGACACCAACATGGTCGAGGTAGCGATACGCCGCCTGCGGGCCAAGGTCGACGACCCGTTCATGCCCAAGCTGATCCATACCGTGCGCGGCGTCGGCTATCGGCTGGAGCACCAGGATGAGTGAACGCCGCCATTCCCTGGCCTGGCGGCTGGCGCTGGCCGTGGCGGTGGTCTGCGCGCTGGCGATGAGTGCGGTCGCGGTGTTTCTGTATCGCTCGCTGGCGGCCGAGATTGCCTACCGCGACGACCTCGCCCTGCTGGGTCGGCTCGAGCAGGTCCGCACCCTGCTCCACGACAGCGACAGCCTGGGCGTCCTGCAGCAGCGCCCTCAGTTGTACCAGAACATGCTTGGCAATCAGGAAAGCGTGCTGCGGGTGCGTCGCGCCAATGGCAGTCTGGTGTTCGAAATCAACCCCCATGGCGAAACACTGGGCGATCCGCCACGCATCGGTGTGAGTCAGCAGCCGAGCCGGACCGACATTCGTCAGGACCGTAACGCCTTGTTGCTGGCCGGTGACGCGGTCGGTCCGGCGGGCGAAGCGTTGACGGTGATGGTTGGCAAACGCCTGCAAGAACGCGAAGCGATCCTGGCCAGCTATAGGCTGCGTCTTTACCTGGCCGTGGCGGCGGGCGCCTTGCTGGCCTGGATCATCGGTCTGCTGCTGGTACGGCGGGCCCTGACGCCCCTGCGCGATATGGCCGACGCGCTGGCCCTCATCGATCTGCGCAATCTGCATCGACGGCTGGCCGATACCGCCGCGCCCCTGGAATTGCAGGCGCCCATTCAGGCGCTCAATGGCATGCTGGCGCGGCTCGAACAGGGTTTCGAACGGCTCTCACAATTCTCGGCCGATCTGGCCCACGAAATTCGCACCCCGCTCCACACGCTGCTGGCCAGCACGGGCCAAGCCCTGAACCAGCCCCGCAGTTCGGATGAATACCGTGAATTGCTCGGTTCCAACATCGAGGAGTACGAGCGTCTGAACCGCATGGTGGAAAACCTGCTGTTCCTGGCCCGTGCCGACCACGGGCAGCGCCCGGTGCACCTGCAGGCCATCGACCTTGCTCATCTGGGCGAAGAGCTGTGCGACTACTTCCAGCTGCTGGCCGACGAGCGCGGTGCATGCCTTGAGCATTCGTTGCACGGGACGTTGAACACCGACTTGCAACTGTTGCAACGGGCCTTGGGCAATCTGCTCGCCAACGCGGTGCGCCACGCCCGCCCCGGCACGACTGTGCGGTTGAGCCGACACGATGACGCGGCGTTCGTGCACCTGTGCGTACGCAACGAAGGTGACACCATCGCGCCGGAGCATCTGCCGAGGTTGTTCGACCGTTTCTTCCGCATCGATCCGGCACGCACGGAGCCTGGCGACTCCGGTGGCCTGGGGTTGGCCATCGTGCAGTCGATCATGACGTTGGTGAACGGCAAGGTGAGTACCTCCAGTGGCGACGGCGTGACGACCTTTACTTTGAGCTTCCCGAGTTCGGGCAACGTGCGGCTTGATTCCTACGTTGATAGTGACCCTTCATCGGCGTGATTGAAAAAATCTCTGAGCATTCCGGTTCACAGCGCGGTCGATTCAATTAGTGGTTACAAACCCTATCCCGCAAACCTGTACCAGGAGATTTCAAATGGCCGTTGCCAATGTGAAACAGGAACTCAAGACCGTATCGTCCGTCAAGGCCAAGGCCGAAAAAGGCGAAGGCGCCCGCTTGCAGAACCAAGCCGAGGTTGGTCAGGAACTGGCAGTGCTGCTGTCTGACGTCTTTGCGCTGTACTTCAAAACCAAGAACTACCACTGGCACATGAAAGGCTCGCATTTCCGCGACTATCATCTGCTGCTGGAAGAGCAAGCCACTCAGATCTACGCCATCACTGACCTGATTGCCGAGCGCGCTCGCAAGATTGGCGAGCCGACCGTTCGCTCGATGGAGCAGATGGTGCAACTCAAGCGTCTGGCCAGCAGCGAAGCTGCCGACCTGTCGCCGGAAGACATGCTGACCGAGCTGCATGACGACAACCAGTCCCTGGCTGCCTACATGCGCACTACCCATGGCGTCACCGACGAAGCCAACGACCTGTCCACCACCAGCCTGCTGGAAGAGTGGATCGACCAGGCCGAAGAGCGTGCCTGGTTCCTGGGTCAGACCGTCGGCAAGTGATTGCGACGGTGCAACTGTGATGCCGGCAACGCCCTGTTGCCGGTCATTCAGTGAGCGTGAGCGTGGTCAGGTGCATTCAGCGCCCTGGCCACGGCGTTCACTTCCAGCGTTTCTTCCTCCCCCTGTGCATTCTTGATCTTCAGGGTCAATGGCACTGCATCACCCTCTTTCACCTGCTTGACCAAGCCCATCAACATCACGTGATAGCCGTTGGCATCGAACACGACCGGTTCGCCGGCGGGCAGACTGACTTCGTCCACCGGCAACATGCTCATCACGTCGCCTTTCATGGTCGACTGGTGGATCTGCGTGTCCTTGGCAGCCGGTGACTGCACGCTGAGCAAGGTGCTGTCCGAATCCGCCGTCAGCGTCATAAATGCGCCGGTAGCCGGCTGGCCTGGAACCGTGGCACGCGCCCAGGCATCTTCCACGGTGGTTTGGGCCATGGCATAGCCGGAGAGGCTCAGGGCAACTGCCAGGAAGGTGGATTGGCGCAGGGCTTTCAATGTGGCAACGGGTTTCATCAGCAGACTTCCATTACGGTGAGCAGGTCCTCGGCGCACTCTTGTGCGGTGAGGGAATGGGACAGACCCAGGCGCAGCACGCCACGAGAGTCATAGACGTAACTGGTCGAGGTATGGGAGATGGTGTAGGTATCCCCTACCGGGACCTTTTCGTAGAACACCTTGAACTCTTTCGCGACCTCGGCGGTTTGTTCCAGCGTACCGCGCAGGGCCACGAAGGTGGGGTCGAAGAGTTTGACGTAGGCGTCGAGCACTTCAGGCGTGTCGCGCTCGGGGTCCAGGGTGATGAAGATCACCTGCAGGCGGTCACCGTCGCGGCCCATGAGTTTCTTGGCCTGGACCGCACGCGCCAAGGTGGTCGGGCAGACGGCCGGGCACTGGGTGAAACCGAAGAACACCATGGGCATCATGCCGCGAAAACTGGACAGGGTCTTTTCGTTGCCCTGCGGGTCCTTGAGCCGGAAGGTGCGGCCAAGGATCTCGTTGCTCAGGTCCTTGCCGTACTTGAACGACAGCGTATTGCTGTCGCCACATCCGGCCAGCGCACCGAGACCGAGAATGCCCATGCCGGCGAGTACTCGGCGGCGGGTCGGGAAATCGTTCATGCCATATCGCCCTCTGAAGAGGGCCGCAGTTTAAAGTCCACAGCGGCGCTTGGGCACTGCAACCTGTCACATTTTGTTTAATCGCGAACGGTCAGGCATACCGTGCCATGCCCTTCGCGGCCGATGACCGCTCCTACGGATGCACGCTGATCGTGTAGGAGCGGTCCATGGCCGCGAAAAAGCACCTTGGTCACTCTGGCCTCTACCTAAAAAACCGACCAGCCGATCCGCTCGCTGAGCAGCTCCAGTGCAGCCATGCCGGCCAGTGAGTTGCCAGCAGGGTTGAGTTCCGGTGACCAGACGCACACCGTGAACTGCCCCGGCACCACCGCGACGATGCCGCCGCCTACCCCGCTCTTGCCTGGCAACCCGACGCGGTAGGCGAAGTTGCCCGCCTCATCGTACAGCCCGCTGGTGGCCATGATCGAGTTGACCTGCTGGGTCTGGCGCCGGGTCAGCACCTGTTCGCCACTGTGTTTGCAGTAGCCGTCGTTGGCCAGGAAGCAGAAGGCGCGGGCCAGATCGACGCAGTCCATGCGCAACGCGCAGTGGCTGAAATAGCTGCGCAGCACCGCCTCGACGTCATTATGGAAGTTGTCGAACGACTTCATCAGGTAAGCCATGGCCGCATTGCGCGCCCGGTGCTGGTATTCCGATTCCGCCACCCGGCCATCGACGATCACCTGAGGGTTGCCCGACAACCGCCGCGCCAGGTCGCGCATCGACAGCGCAGGCGCGGCGAAGCGCGACTGGTTGATGTCGCAGATCACCAGCGCACCGGCGTTGATGAACGGGTTGCGCGGCCGACCCCGTTCGAACTCCAGCTGCACCAGGGAATTGAACGGCTGCCCGGACGGCTCATGGCCCAACCGCTGCCAGATGTCTTCACCCGAGTGGCCGATCGCCTGGACCAGGCTGAACACCTTGGAAATGCTCTGAATGGAAAACGGCGTGTGGGCATCGCCGGCGCTGAACACTTCGCCATCGTTGCCGTACACGGCGATACCCAGTTGCGCGGCGGGCACATCGGCCAACGCCGGAATGTAATCGGCCACCTTGCCTTGTCCGATCAGAGGGCGGACGGCATCCAGTATTTCAACCAAAAGCGCTTGCATCGGGCTACTCGCATCAAGGGATCAAGCCGTAGACGGCGGCACTTGCAAACGCATCACAGATCCGCTCTGCCTGGAGTGGCGGTGCATCTGCCGGACCGCAATGCACCCTTCGCGGGCAGAGGGCTCGCCGCCCGCCCCGCTCCCACAGGGTCGCCACCACACCCTGTGGGAGCGGGCTCTGCCCGCGAAGAAGTCAACGCGGTACATCTGCTGGTCCGCGGTGCGCCCTTCGCGGGTAGAACCCGCTCCCACAGGGTCCACATCACACTCACGTTCACCACCACACCTTGTGGGAGCGGGGCGGGCGGCGAGCCCTCTGCCCGCGAAGAAGTCAACGCGGTGCATCTGCTGGACCTCTCAGCGATAACCCCGCGCCTGCAGGTCGAACAGTTCGGCGTAACGCCCCGCCTGGGCCATCAATTGTTCATGGTTGCCGCGCTCCAGCACCCGGCCCTGTTCCAGGACCACAATATGGTCGGCATTGCGCACACTCGAGAAGCGGTGCGAAATCAACAGGGTCATGCGGCCCTTGGCGTACTCGCGAAAATGCTCGAACACCGCCGCTTCGGCACTGGCGTCCAGTGCTGCGGTAGGCTCATCGAGAATCAGAATGTCGGCATCACGCCGCATGTAGGCCCGCGACAGCGCCAGCTTCTGCCATTGCCCACCGGACAGTTCCTGCCCACCCGCAAACCAGCGCCCCAACTGAGTGGCATAGCCGTGCTCCAGACGCTCGATAAAAGGCTCGGCCGTGCCCTGCACCGCCGCCTCGCGCCAGCGCTGGGTGTCATCGAACGCACGGGTGTCACCCACCCCGAGGTTTTCCCCGACGCTGAACTGATAGCGGATGAAATCCTGGAAGATCACCCCGATTCGCTGACGCAGCGCCTCTTCCTGCCAGTCCTGCAGATCGCTGCCGTCGAGCAGGATGCGACCCTCGTCAGGCCGGTACAGACGCGTCAGCAGCTTGATCAAGGTGGTCTTGCCTGAACCGTTCTCACCCACCAGCGCCAGGCTCTTGCCCGGCATCAGGTGCAGGTCGATACCCTGCAAGGTGGCGCGGTTGGCGCCTGGATAGCGAAAGCCCAGCCCTTCACAGCGCAGGCCGTCGCCCGGGTTCACGCCCTGAGTGAGATCGCCCTGAGTGGCCTGCACCGGGTAGGCCAGATAGTCGTACAGGTCCGCCAGGTACAAGCCGTCTTCATACAAGCCGCCGATCGCCGTAAGGCTGCTGCTGACCGCGCTCTGCCCCTGCTTGAACAACACCAGGTACATGGTCATCTGCCCCAAGGTGATATGGCCGTTCACCGTGTCTATGACGATCCAGCCATACGCCAGGTAGAACGCCGTCGTGCCCAGCAGCCCCAGCACGAAACCCCAGCCGTCCCGACGCAAGGTCAGGCGGCGATCCTCGGCATACAGCTTGGTAAAGGTGTCGCGATAGCGCTGCAGCAAGAGCGGCGCGAAGCCGAACAGCTTCACCTCCTTGATGTAGCCCTCGTGGGAAAGCAGTGTTTCGATGTAATTCTGTCGACGGGTTTCCGGTGCTCGGCGGCTGAACAGGCGGAAGGCATCGCCGGAAAAATGCGCTTCGGCAAAGAACACCGGCAATGCGCCGATCACCAGGATCACCAACGCCCAAGGCGAGAAATGCACCAGCAACACACCGAAGCTGACCAGGGAAATCAGATTCTGCACCAACCCCAGCGACTTGCTCACCAGCGCCAGCGGTCGCGTGGACGCTTCCCGGCGCACGCGCACCAGCTTGTCGTAGAACTCCGAGTCCTCGAACTGCATCAACGAAAGCGTCTGGGCTTTCTCCAGAATCAGTGTATTGACCTTCTGCCCCAGTTGAACGCGCAACAGCGCCTGTTGCACCGAGAGGCCGCGCTGCGCTGCGGCCAGCAGTGCCAGCACACCGGCTTCCATCAGGACATAGCGCAACACCGGCCACAGCGGCGCAGCGCCGGTCTGCTGGTGCAGCTGCATGGCTGATACCACTGCATCGACGATGCGCTGGCCCAGCCAGGCCGCCAGTGCCGGCAGGATGCCTGCGGCTAGCGTGGCGATTACCAGCCCAAGCAGCAGGCCGGGTGAAGTCGCCCAAACCAGTTGCAAGGCACGTCGGGCCTGGCCCAGAAAATTCTTCAGGCGAGAGAAGTCGAGCATCGACAAAAGCGTTCCTTGAACAAGATATATGGCCGCAGCCATGACACAATTTATCTTCCAGCCCAGAGTCGACAGCTGTGTGGCGGACTTATTCCAGGTACCCATGGTCATTTAACGGATGAATGCATTCAAATCCATTGCTCTACCCTTCTGGTTGCTCCGCGTGCTGCGGCCGTTGCTCGATCCCTACCGTCGTTACCGGCACGCGCGCCTGATCCATGCCGCACGCATCGTCGTCGCCTTGCTGGTGTCCATCCTGCTGACCAGTGGCTTCAACCTGCCTCACGGCGAGTGGGCATCGGTCACCCTGCTGATCGTCATCGGCGGCCTCCAGCACCATGGCAATATTGGCAAGAAATCGGTGGAACGTGCCTACGGCACCCTCATCGGCGCCGGGCTCGGGCTGGCCGTGGTGGCCCAGCAGAACTACTTTGAACTGCCCATCGTCACTTACCTGCTGATGTCGGTGGCCTGCGGCTTCTTCGCCTACCATGCGATCGGCAAGGGTGGCTACACGGCGCTGTTGTCGGCCATCACGTTGTTCATCGTCGCCGGTCATGGCGACAATCCGATCACCGACGGCCTGTGGCGCACCGTCGACATCCTTATCGGCATCGCCCTGGCCTTGGCGTTCTCGTTCGCCCTGCCGCTTTACGCCGTGTATTCCTGGCGCTACAACCTGGCCACCGGGTTGCGCGGCTGCGCGACCATTCACAGCCGGATCGTCAGTGGCCAGCCGGTGTCAGCCGATGAACACCTCAAGCTGATGGCCAAGCTCAACGCGAACATGGTCCAGCTGCGCTCGCTGCTGCCGTCGGTGTCCAAGGAAGTGAAGATCTCCATGACCGAGCTGGACGCGATCCAGGGTCATTTCCGCATGTGCCTGAGCACTCTTGAAATCCTTGCCAACCTGCGCCCCAGCGGGACCGACCGCAACGCCATGGCGCAATTGCAGCAGTGCCTGAGCGGTGAGCACCGGCACATTCGTCGGCAACTGGTGGGCATGGCCCGCGCCTTGCGCGATGGTGCCACCGAACGGCTGGAGCGCAACTACGCCAGCGCCGATGCGGATGCGCCCAACGTGGTGCCCGGTGAGCTGATCGGGTATCGCCTGCTGACGCTGCAATTGGTCAATAACCTCGACGGGCTGCAGCAACGATTGGCCAAGACCGCGAACCGCTGGAAGATCTGATACGGCGCGCGCGAGGTGCCGCGCGATGGAACTCCCTCAGCGTGGCCAGCCTCAAACCTTGCATGGGGCAAGAGCGATGGCCACTCCGGTCCATCCCGCCATTTCGAGGTCGCGCATGAACATCGATAAATTGAGTAGCCACGTCAACAATGGCGAAATCCACGAAGTGAACCTGGTCTCCATGGAAGGTGGCTCCTACGTGCTGCATGCCATCCTGGAGGGTGTGTCCCAGCCGGTGGCCAGTGACAATGGCGCAACGATTCACGTCGCCTCGGTCGAGGAAGCACGCAAGGTGCTGGCCGGTGTCGCCGACATCAAGTTGTTCCTGGTGCAGGGCAACGCCCATGACGAGATGATCGGCAATCCCGAGGAAGGCAACCACATCATGCGCGAAGAAATTCCCCTGCGTTCCAGCCTGTAATCATCACCCCTGTAGCAGCGGCGCAAGCCGCGTCGGCCACACCGCGTTCACACTGACCTGTCGCGGAGGCGACCGACGCGGCTTGCGCCGCTGCTACAGGGGAAGGTGGAATTCTTTACTTCGGTGCAGCGCACTCATAGGATGACTGATCACAACAACAAAACCGAGGATCATCCATGCGTAAACATCTGCTTCTTGCCGCTGCCATCGGTTGCGCGGGCGGTATGGCCCAGGCCAATACCTTCGCTTACATCTCAAGCCCCGACGACGGCATGATCTCCCAATACCGCCTGGACGAAACCACCGGTTCCCTGACCCTGCTGCACCAGACTCCGGCTGGCGACAAGGTCAATCCCATGGCCCTCAGCCCCGATAATACGACCCTGTATGCCGCACTGCGGGTCGAGCCCTTTCGAGTGATCGCTTACCGCATCGACCCCGGCACTGGCCAATTGACCGCCGCCGCCGAAGCACCGCTCGCTGCCAGCCTGGCCTACCTGAGCACGGATCGCAGCGGTCGCTACCTGATGGGGGCCTCCTACGGGGGCAACGTACTCACCGTACAAGCCATCGATGCGGAGCATCGCCCGGCCAAGGAGAGCAAGGTCTACCCTACCGGCCCTTATGCCCACTCCGTGCGCAGCGACCCCAGCAACCATTTCGTCTACGCCACCTCGCTCGGGGATGAGAAGGTGATGCAGTTCTCCTTCGACCAGGAGAGCGGCGCACTGGAGCCCATCGGCCCTGCCCATGCGTCGGTGACAGCCGGTAGCGGCCCGCGACACATCGCATTCGCGCCAGGAGGCAAGTTTCTCTACGTAGTGGGTGAGCTGAGCGGTACGGTCGACAGTTTTTCCATCGACTCGCAGACAGGCGCTCTGACCAAAGTGGCCCATGCCGAAGGCGTGCCCAAATCTCTGAATCTGGTACAGGGCGAAATCCGCAACGCGGCCAACAACGACCTCAAGGACGACCCCACGCCACGGATCTGGGCGGCGGACATTCGCGTGTCGCCGGATGGTCAGTTGATCTACATCACCGAGCGCACCACCAGCTCCGTATCGGCATTCAAGGCCGATCCGAACAGCGGTACTTTGAGCTTCCAGGGCAATTATCCCTTGCAGGAAAAACAACCGCGCAACATCGCCTTCTCACCCAGTGGACGTTGGTTGCTGGTGACCGGCGAGAAAGCCGACAAGGTGGGAAGTTACGCAGTGGGTGCGCAGGGCGCGCTGACCCGTACCGGGGAGGCGCCTTCAGGCAAAGGCGCCCTGTGGATCGAGATGCTCAACCTGCCCGGCGTTTGAATCCAGGCATCAGGCGCGCAGGCGGCCGAGCCATTCGACCACTGTGCGCCAGACGCAGATGCCCAGGAAGTACGCCGACATCAGGCTCCACAGCCCCATCGCCACCGGGTTGCTGGCCGGATGATTGAGGATCAGCACGAAAGTGCACAGCAGCCAGATCGAGGTCACGGCGATGTTGATCGCCATGAAGCGACGGACCCGAAACGGGTGCAGGAACTTCATCTTGGTGACGGTCAGCAGGGCCAGACCGATCACGCTGAGCAGCGCCACCCACGGCGACGGCGAAATGATGTACATGCACAGCGCGACCACGTTCCACGCCGCCGGGAATCCAACGAAGTAGTTGTCCTTGCTCTTCATGTTGACGTTGCAGAAGCAGAACAGCGACGACACCAGGATGATGCTGACAGTGATCAGCATGGTGAATTCAGGCAAGGGGATGTAGCGGTAGATGAACAGCGCCGGAATGAACACGTAGGTCAGGTAGTCGATCACCAGATCCAGCGTGGAGCCGTCGAAGTGTGGCAGTACCGACTGGGTGTTGAGCTTGCGCGCCAGCGAGCCGTCGACGCCGTCGACCACCAGCGCCAGGCCCAGCCACAGCAGGCAGATCTTCGGCTGGCCATCGAAAAGCGCCAGTGTGGCAAGAAAGGCCAGCACCACGCCGGTGGCGGTGAAGCCGTGGGCGCCCCATGCTTTGAGCGTGGCCGAGGGTCTGATCAATATCACGGGGTGTTCTCCAGGAAGTAGACGGGCCAAGACAATCGCTGGCAGGTATCCACAGCATTGACCCGAAAGCGGCCTCTGTAAAAGGGTGGGCCGCAGCTATCGACCGGGCGTGTGGGGGTAAGGTTCACGACTCGGTCCCCGTAAGTGTCACAGGTAACGCGGTGCGCTGCCAAGCGATTCACTGCATTGGAGTTTTTCTGGCGACGGACGTTGACCGACGCGCAGCGGCGCGGAGTAAGATGAGACCAGTGTCGATCAGCCCCATGCCCAGGAGGAAACGGTTTTTCATCAACAGGACAAGCAGACCCGGCGCCCAGGCTTGAAAGACAGACAGCCTGGGGCCGGTGAAGTCGCTCATTATCCAGATGGGGCGGCCCGTGTGGCCGCGCTACAGTGCGTTAAGGGAATATAGAATGGCCCCAAGAAATGTGATCAATGCCTCGGTGAGCCCCAAGGGCAGCCTTGAAACCCTCTCCCAGCGTGAAGTCCAGCAACTCAGCGCCGCCGGTTCGGGCAGCACCTACACCCTCTTTCGCCAGTGTGCCCTGGCCATCCTCAACACCGGCGCCCATGTCGACAACGCGAAGACCATCCTCGATGCCTATCAGGATTTCGAGGTGCGCATCCACCAGCAGGACCGCGGTGTTCGCCTGGAATTGTTGAACGCTCCGGCCGACGCCTTCGTCGACGGCGAAATGATCGCCAGCACTCGCGAAATGCTGTTCAGCGCGCTGCGCGACATCGTCTACACCGAAAGCGAGCTGCACAGCCAGCGCATCGACCTGAGCGACTCCCAGGGCATCACCGACTACGTCTTTCATCTATTGCGCAACGCCCGCACCCTGCGGGCCGGCCTCGAGCCCAAGATGGTGGTGTGCTGGGGTGGCCACTCGATCAATTCGGACGAATACAAGTACACCAAGAAAGTCGGCCACGAACTGGGCCTGCGCAAATTGGACATCTGCACCGGCTGCGGCCCTGGCGTGATGAAAGGCCCGATGAAGGGCGCGACCATCGCCCATGCCAAGCAGCGCATGAGCGGCGGACGCTACCTGGGTCTGACCGAGCCGGGGATCATCGCGGCGGAAGCACCGAATCCGATCGTCAACGAGCTGGTCATTCTTCCCGATATCGAGAAGCGTCTGGAAGCGTTCGTGCGCGTCGGTCACGGGATCATCATCTTCCCCGGCGGCGCGGGCACAGCCGAGGAATTCCTGTACCTGCTGGGCATTCTGATGCACCCGGACAATCAGGGGCTGCCGTTCCCGGTAATCCTGACCGGTCCCAAGAGCGCCGAGGCGTATCTGCAGCAACTGGATCATTTCGTCGTGGCGACGTTGGGCGAGGCGGCGCGGGAGCACTACCAGATCATCATCGACAACCCGGCCGACGTGGCACGGGAGATGACCGAGTCGTTGAAGAAGGTCAAATCGTTCCGCCGCGAGCGTAACGACGCGTTCCACTTCAACTGGCTGCTGAAGATCGAGGAAAGCTTCCAGCGTCCCTTCGACCCGACCCACGCCAACATGGCCAACCTGGAACTGCGCCGCGCCCTGCCCCCGCATCAGCTGGCGGCCAACCTGCGCCGGGCGTTTTCCGGCATCGTGGCGGGCAACGTCAAGGACAAGGGCATTCGCCTGATCGAAGAACACGGGCCGTACCAGATCCGTGGTGATGCCGCAGTGATGGAGCCGCTGGACAAGTTGCTGCAGGCGTTCGTCGAGCAGCATCGCATGAAACTACCGGGTGGCGCAGCCTATGTGCCCTGCTACCGCGTTGTGACCTGATCCCTCCCTCTCCATGATCCGCTCCCACACTCCTGCGTGGGAGCGGTCATCGGCCGTGAAAATCTCACCGTATAACACCTGACACACCGCACCGTCCTCTTCTCGGCCACTGACCGCTGCCACGGTGTGCGCGTCGATCTGAGTGCGGTGGCCTCTTCTGTCGTGCGCGCTTTGCCAATAATCCACACAAACCTGTTGCGCATCCAGCGGGATAATTCTATCGTTATTCCACATCAACTATCGCATTGAGATAAACATGTCAGACATCGTGCTAGAAATCAAAGGCCCCGTCGCTGTCATCACCCTCAATCGTCCGGCGGTGCTCAATGCCTGGACCACGCCGATGCGTAACGAAATCATCGAAGCCCTGAACGGCTACAACACCGACCCCGCCATCAAGGCGGTGATCATGACCGGCGCTGGCGACCGGGCATTTTCCGCGGGTCAGGACCTTTCCGAAGCCCATGATTTCGACGGCGATCGCGCCGTGGAATGGGTGGGTGAATGGGAGCGCTACTACGCCACGTTGCGCGGCCTGTCCAAGCCCCTGATCATCGCGCTCAACGGCACGGCCGCAGGTTCGGCGTTCCAGGTCGCGCTGCTGGGCGACATCCGCATCGGCCACCCCGGCGTGCGCATGGGCCAGCCAGAGATCAACTCGGGCATTCCCAGCACCACAGGTCCCTGGATCATGAACAGCATGCTGGGCATGTCGCGCACCATCGAGCTGACACTGACCGGCCGCTTGATGAATGCCGATGAATGCAAGCAGATCGGCTTGGTTCACCATTTGGTGCCGGCCGATCAAGTGATGAGCAAGGCACTTGAAATCGCCGAAGAACTGGCCGCCAAGCCACCGATCGCCATGCGCCTGGACAAGCAGCGATTCCGCGAAATGAGTGAGCCGGGCTTCAAGGACTGCATCGAAGCCGGCCGACGCCTGCAAAAGGAAGCGTACGACTCCGGCGAGCCGGCACGCATGATGGAAGCCTTCTTCAAGGCGCGGGCCAAGTAAAACCCAGCCTACCTGCTGGAGGCAGGCTAACAGTGGGCGCGCGCCCATTGTGGGAGCGGGCTCTGCCCGCGAAGGCGGCGATGCGGAGGCATTGATACACCGTGGAGACCCGTTCGCGGGCAGAGGCCCGCTCCCACAGGGTTCGCCCCCACACACTGTGGGAGCGGGCTCTGCCCGCGAAGGCGGCGATGCGGAGGCACTGATACACCGTGGAGGGCCGTTCGCGGGCAGAGACCCGCTCCCACAGGGTTCGCCCCCACACTGTGGGAGCGGGCTCTGCCCGCGAAGGCGGCGATGCGGAGGCACTGATACACCGTGGAGGCCCGTTCGCGGGCAGAGACCCGCTCCCACAGGGTCCGCTCTCACACTGTGGGAGCGGGCTCTGCCCGCGAAGGCGGCGATGCGGAGGCACTGATACACCGTGGAGGCCCGTTCGCGGGCAGAGACCCGCTCCCACAGGGTTCGCCCCCACACTGTGGGAGCGGGCTCTGCCCGCGAAGGCGGCGATGCGGAGGCACTGATACA
>Ga0308158_10001497_pt1 | contig 25077 bp, 22 predicted proteins | sample PhyBR2_FD_201038 | JGI IMG/M metagenome (GOLD analysis project Ga0308158, IMG submission 201038) | Phyllosphere microbial communities from UC Gill Tract Community Farm, Albany, California, United States - DLSLB.R2 | ecosystem: Host-associated > Plants > Phyllosphere > Unclassified | place: USA... | reverse complement strand
CATAAAGAGAACACAGAGATCCACAAAGAGTTTTTTTTGAAAATATTCGAAATATGATACCTACTGCCCTAGCCCCGATTGAAGCGGCAGCCTCCTGCGGCGGCGTTAGACGCAGGAGCTATAGCGGAAAGCGGGAAAGAGCTACCATAAAAAAAGACTAAAACAATAATAAAATATCACTTTAGTCTCTTTATATAATGAATCGAGAAAGAATTAATCAAATCTAATTGCTTTTACCGGGGTAATTTTAGTAATAATATAGGACGGGATTAATAAAACCAAAAAGCAAACCCCAACCGTCAACAAATTTAATAATATAATATAAACTACATTTATATATACCGGAGCCTGGTTTACGTAATAATTCTCCGGATTAAGCTCGACAATTCCGAAATACTTTTGAATTAAAAGAACACCAACACCTATTAGATTCCCCCAAAACAATCCACGGAATATCAAATAAGAAGCATTATACAAGAACGTTTTTCGGATTGACCAGTTACTTGCCCCTATTGCTTTTAAAATTCCAATCATTTGCGTACGCTCCAAAATCAAAACCAACAAAGCCACAACCATATTAATAGTAGCCACCAATATCATTACTATAAGGATAACCACAATATTAAAATCGAACAATTGCAACCATTCAAAAATATAACTGTATTTCTCAACTATAGTTTGTGAATCTAAAGTTGAACCGGTATGCTCATAAACCTGTTCACCGACAGCCTTGATATTATCAAAATCATTTACAAAAACTTCAAATGCGCCAACCTGATCCGACTTCCACTTATTAATTCGCTGAATATGCCTAATATCACCCAGAACATAAGTCGCATCAAATTCCTGAAAACCAGAATTAAAAATCCCAACAATTTTAAACCTTCTTATATTAGGTAATTTATCTTGCCCTTCTTTCATAAAGAAAGTATTAAACTCATCACCTACTTTAAGTTTTAACCTATTGGCTAAATATTGAGAAATAATCACCTCAGGATTAAGACCAGCAGACAAATTTGGTAATCTACCGGAAACTAAATACTCCTTAATATTATCCCATTTATAATCTGTCCCTACTCCTTTAAAAACAATCCCTTCAAAAGCATCCGCAGTTCGGATAATTCCCGCCTTACTAGCAACAGCCTGAACATGACTTACTTCGGGTACTGAACTAAATTTAGGATAGAATTTTTGTTTTTTAGAAACCGGAACTAAAGTAGCGTCCGATTGATTATTATCGAAATTAGCAATAATAATATGACCATTGAATGCCGAAATTTTTTCTCTAATCTTTTGTTGGAGCCCAATTCCCGTTGCCACTGACACAATCATCATAACCATTCCTATAGCAATAGCCGAAATTGCAATTTTTATAATAGGCGCAGAAATACTGCTTTTATTATCTTTAGCAGTAATGAGTCTTTTGGCAATGAAATATTCTAAATTCAAGAGATTTACTTTCAAAATTGGTGTTCAAAAATACAGCTTTATTCTTAGCCATTCACTAATCTACCCATATTATATAACGAATTCATACGTTAACAACACAAATATCAAAGAGGCATTTTCTTTTTCATTTCCTCAACAATATTATAGACTGCCGGACAAATAGGAATATTTTTTAATGTAATATCTGTAATCTGCTGAAACTTCTTTCTATCAGTATGCGGAAATTCTCGACATGCTTTTGGACGAACATCATAAATAAAGCAAGTATTATCCGTATCCAAAAAACTACAAGGTACAGTTTGTAAAACATAATCCTTATCTTCATCAATGCGAAGATATTGTTCAATAAACTGCTGTGGTTTCTGTCTGAGATGTTTCGAGATTCGCTCAATATCAGCAGAAGTAAACAACGGACCGGTTGTTTTACAACAATTAGCACATTCCAAACAATCCGTTTTTCTAAATTCAGCATCATGCAAATCCTGCATTACATAATCTAAATTCTTTGGCGTTTTCTTTTTAAGCTTATCAAAATACTTTTTATTTTCAAGTTGCTTATCTTTGGCCAGTTTTCCGAGATCGTTTAAAGATGGTTTGAGCATTTGTGTTTAATTATTCGTTTATTCGAAAATAACGCAACAAAATTACTCAAATTCAATAAACAAATTAGCACTTTACCCAACAAACTATTATGAAAGACCTATTTGGCAAAGCCATTCTTGACTACCAAACCAATAATTCCCCAGAAGATTTAATTACCGAAACCACTATTTCAGAAGAAGACGAAATGAGTGTTGCTTATTTATTTCGAAATTTCGACGCAATGCCTATCATTGAACAAAAGGCTTTACAGCTAGCCAAAGGAAAAGTTCTGGATGTTGGTGCTGGCGCAGGTAGTCATAGTTTGTATTTACAAAATGAGAGGAATTTAGACACGACTGCAATTGACATTTCTGCAAACGCCATAAAATCATGTCAGCTTCGTGGTGTAAAAAAAGCTTTTGTTCAGGATATTCTAACTTTAGAAAATGAAAAATACGACAGCATTTTACTTTTAATGAATGGAACGGGGATTTTTGGAACTTTAAAAAACACTCCTAAATTTCTTCAAAAATTAAAATCGCTATTAAATCCCGGAGGACAAATTTTAATTGACAGTTCCGATATCATTTATATGTTTGACGAAGATGAAGACGGCGCATACGAAATTCCTGCAAATGGCTATTACGGAGAACTGGAATTTACAATTAGCTACAAAGGAGAAAAAGAAGACTCTTTTCCGTGGCTCTATCTAGATTACAACACGCTTCAAAATGCCGCTAACGATAATGGATTAAAATGCGAATTGATTTTAGAGGGTGAGCATTATGATTATTTGGCTCGGTTGCTCTAATTTCATCCAATAAAAAAGCCAAGTAAAATTCTACTTGGCTTTATCAATTTTAAGGAATATTCAAATACTTATGTGTTTGCAACGAAACTCTCCATTTTGGATTATTCATCACATAATCTACAATTAGAGGAGTCATTTCTTCTTTTTTACTCCATTCAGGCTGTAAAAACAAAATAGCATTATCATTCACTAATTCGGCCTGTTCTTCCGCAAAAATAAAATCATGTTTGTTATGAATAATCACTTTCAATTCGTGAGCAGCATTGTAAACAGTTTCTGTTGGTAGTTTATTTTTCTTTGGCGAAAGACAAATCCAATCCCAAGTTCCCGAAAGCGGATAAGCCCCGGAAGTTTCTATATGCACTTTCAAATTTTTATCTTTCAATCTCGAAGTCAATAGAGTCATATCCCAACTCAAAGGCTCACCTCCTGTTACCACAACGGTATCAGCATATTTACTGGCATTATCAACTATTTGAGTAATACTTGTAGGAGGATGCAGTTCGGCATTCCAGCTTTCTTTAACATCACACCAATGACAACCTACATCACAGCCACCAATTCTAACAAAATAAGCCGCAGTCCCAGTATGAAATCCTTCTCCCTGAATAGTATAAAATTCCTCCATCAAAGGCAACATAGCGCCTTTGTTCACTTCTAATTGAATTTCTTTTGATAGCATTTATATAATTTAGGCTGCAAAGATAACTAATTTACAAAAGACATTATTCAATTATGTGATATGCTTAACAAAACGGCATAAAAAAAGCCAGTATTTCTACTGGCTTTATCAATTTTACTAAATCAATTATTGAAGTGTTTTCAATGATTGAAGTGAATATTTGTTTGTCGGGTCTATTGCAAGAGTTTTATTAAAACTCTCAATTGCTTTAGCTTTATCAAAGTTAGCATATCCAGCTCCCATTGTGTTGTAAGCCTCAACTAACTTCGTTTTAACTGCAGGCTTAGCTAATTCTTCAGTACCTTTAGCTGTAACATGATCAATATATTCCTGGTAATATTTAATCATAGCCTGATCATCTTCCAACAAACTATTAGTTCTTGCACGAGAAAGATAAGCATCAACAGTGTCTGGAGACGCTTCTAATACATTTGCATAAGCAGCATCTGCTTTTTTCAATGCAGCCATATCCCTTTCAGCAGCAGCTTTTCCTGCGTTAGAAAAATAAATAGCGTTTCCTAAATAAAAATTATCAATTAAGAATGTTCTACTTTCTTTATAAGAAGTTGCTAACTCTAAAATTGCAGCTGCTTCTTTAAACATTTTTTTCTCATAGTATTTCTTACCTAAATCCCCTAAACCATCTGCTACTGCAGGCTCAAGCTCTACTGCTTTTTTAATAGAAGCAATACCATCTGCATACAAAGCAGGATCTACAGCTGTTCCTTCTGCATTAGTTCCTTTTTTAATCTTTGCCTGACCTAAATATAAATAATCCATAGCAATCACCTTATTAGACGGATTATTAACGAAATCCTGCAAAGAAGAAATAGCAGCATCATTATTACCATTTTCATAAGCAGCATATCCTAAATATCTAAAGATTCTTGGATTTACATTATCCAATTCTTTCATTTTATTAGCCTCAATCTCTAAAGCTTTATAATCTTTAGCTAAAATTAAGAAATCAGCATGACGCATACGAGAAGCCAATGAATAATCAGTAAGCGACATGTATTTTTCATAATAAGTCAAAGCTTGCTTAATATATTGGTCGTAACGTCCAGGAACATTAAGTCCCCAATAGTAATAAGTTTGAGCCAATTCTCTGTAAACCGGACCATAGTTAGGACTTAAAGCAATTACTTCATTGTAAGCAGCCACAGCTTCCTGATAAGCTTTTGCCCCTTTCAACAAGACACCTAATTGCATTTTAGCTCTAATCAAAGTATTGTCGGCTTGAAAAGCACTACGGTATGATGTAAATGCTTCATTTTGATTTTTATCTCCATAAAACGCATCTCCTAAAGCCAAAAGAATTTGTGGTTCAGTTGGGTTTTTCTCTTTAGCAAGCGCTAAAGTTGCTAAGGCTGCTTTGTAATCAGGATGTGAGTTATTCATATATGCCTTAGCAATATAGATATACTCATCAAAATCTTTTTTTCGTGCCTGGCTTTTTGCCAATTCGAATTTTGCTTTCGCAGCAGCTGCATCATTATTTTCTAAATCAATTTGCCCTAATCCAATATTATTAAAATGAGCTGCATCTTTTGCCTTCAATCCTTCATTAAAAGTAATTTTAGCCGAATCAATTACACTTTGATTCAAATAAATACTACCTAAAAGAAAATAAGCTTTACCCTCAGAAGGATCTGCTTTTATAATTGATTTCAAAGATGTTTTTGCTTTTTGAAATTGTTCTGCATCAATCTGCTTTTTTACTTCATCAATATTCTGTGCCTGTAAGGCAGAAACTGAAGCAAAAACAGCAACACTTAAAAATTTAAACTTGTTCATTGTAACTTTATTTAATTTATTCATTTTCATTTATCGTTTCCCAACTATTGATCTTGTTTGTTTTTAATTAGAATCTTTCTTCCAGGCATAGTCGTTGGCAACATACCCGATTTCAATACGATTCTTTGTCCAATCTCTCCAGCCAAAAATGAAGCAAAGCCCATTCCTAATCCTGAATATCCCTGACAGTTGATAATAAACAAATCGCGTGCCAAAGGATAAGTCCCCTCCGCCAGATTATTTTGAGTTGGCGCAAAATAAGAATTTTTATTTAATCCCTGAACACTTAAAACGTTAATATTAGTTAAATAATTTTTAATATTTTGTGTAGGCTGCAATAACCAATTCACACCAACAACTCCAATCATTCCTTCATTTTCAGCAACAAACTTAACCACTTCTTCATTCGATTTAAAAGAATAAACTCCTTTTTGAGGAACTTCTTTTACTCCAGCAAGAGTTGTCATGTAGCGAACCGTACTTGAATTTGGATTATCAAATACCAAACCTTTAATCTTTGTTTGCGTACTTCCTTTTAAAAAAGCAACAATATCTTTCATTGCGACTAAAGTATCCAAATCTTTTTTATTCAAAATTAAAGCAATAGCATCTGTTGCAATTTTAGTTGTTCGGGGCTTAATTTTTAATCGTTCAAAAACCTTAGCTTCATCTGCATTTAATTCTCTTGACAAAACAACTATTCGGGAAGTATCTTTTAGAAATGCCTGTATCGCTTCTTTTTCCGACCTAGGTTCCAAAACAATCGTCGCTTTATACGTGCTTTCAAAAACCGCAATCTGATCTTCGATTAATGGCTTTACAGTTTCATCAACTAATAAAGTCGTTTTCCCTCTAAGAATCGTCTCTTTATTTTTATTAGCTTCTGATTGTTTACAAGAAACAAGCAAAGCAACAACAGAAAAGAAAAACACAAACGACAACAATATTATTTTTTTCATATCATGTAAAATTTATTCAACAAAGAGCACGGTAATCCATTTTATAGACACTTCTCTTCAACAGATTTTTAGTGATGTCTATTTATGATTCTTCTTTATTATCATTAATAATTCTGACACAACGAATGATTGCATATACTATCAAGAGAAGTCCAAAAGCTATTCTGTAATTCGTCGGTAAATTCAAAGGTAAATTTGTCATAAACAAAACAATTAAACCAAGGATTAAATAAACTAAAAAAAACAAAATGGCTATAACGAGAAGAAATCGCTCTTTGAGCGATTTCTTCTGAATATTTGTAATAAACTTTTTCAGCATTACTCTGGTGCTTGAATTGCAATTGGCAATGAATATTGAACCCTAACTGGTTTTCCATTTTGAATACCTGGATTCCATCTTGGTGATTTCTGCAAAACTCTTATTGCCTCTTTTCCTGTTCCGTAACCGATATCTCTTAATACCTTAATATCTGTTAACGAACCATCTTTTTCAACAACAAAAGAAACATAAACCTTTCCTTTCAAGCCTTCTTCTTCCGGAACACGGTAATTTTTACCAACAAAAGAAAGAAATTTTTCCATCCCTCCAGGGAAATCTGGTTTAACTTCAATACCTGCAGTACTGTATACCTGATCATCAACTTCTTCAACTACTTGACTAGTTTTAGGACCATTACCTGCTGGAGCTACAGTTAATACTGCATCAGGATCTCCTTTAATAGTTTCTGCACCTGTTTTTTTATCTTTGATTTCTTCAATCTTAGGTGGTTCTTCAACGACCTCTTCTGCTTTTGCTACCACTGGTTTAACAAACTTCACCTGATCAACTGCTGGTGGTGGCGGTGGCGGTGGTGGCGCATTTAACTTAGGCGGTTCTACTTTTTTTGGAGGCAACTTTACATTAGTAAGCTTGACCTCTTTAAGTGAATTGTCTTCATCTGTCGATTTTGGAATCAAACTGATAAGAAGAGGAGCACTAACAGCCAAACTAAAGAAGAAAGCACCAATAAGCAATGCTTTAACAGTAGTCTTACGGTTAGATTTTCTTAATTCGTAAGCTCCATAGAGTTTGTTACGACCTTCGAAAACAATTTCAACCCATTGGTTTTTTAATATATCTAATTTCATTTTTCTTAATTATTAGGTTATTAAGAAAATAAGATTGCTCTTATTTTCCTTCTAACAATTTTTGTTCCTCAGGTAAAAAATCATTAACGATTGTATAAGTAGGAATAGAAGATATAGCCATTTCATCTAAAATATCAACTACGTTTTTGTAGTTTGATTTCTTACCAGGCTTGATAATTACAATCATCCCCTGATCTGGCTTACCTTTTGCTGCTGTATAAGCCGCAACATCTTTCTTTCTTTTTATCAATTCTTTACGAATTCCGTCTTTACCGTAAGCAATAAGTTTTGGTGCCATAGGACTATTGATTATCCCCATGTAAAAATACATCTTATCGCTATCACCTAATAATATGGTCATAGTACGATTCTCATCAACTTTGATATCCTTTTCCTCTTTCTTAGGATCCTTATCTGGCAAACCCAAAGACATCGCCTGAGGTTTTGACAACGAAGTAGTAAGCATAAAGAAAGTGATAAGCAAGAATGCTAAATCCACCATGGCAGTTAAATCTACCTTCGAATTTTGCTTTTTACTTCTTACCTTGCCGCCTTTACCACCACCACTGTCGCCGGTATTTAATTCAGCCATTTTAGTATATTTTTTTTAATTAAAAATCTTTTCCTCTTAACCCTGTTACTAAACTAAAGGAATTGATATGTTGATCCTGCAAAATATCCATTACTTTTTTAATAACCGGATACTCCTCTTTAGCATCTCCCTTAATGGCAATTTGTAATTCTTGCTTGCTACCTTTTGCATTATTAAATTCATTGTTAGCAATACGAGCATTATAAACCCACTCTTTTACTTGATTATTCAATGAATCCATTGGAATACCAGGTTGATCTGCTTTCACACGATCAGAAGCCTTCATATCAAGTATTTGCTTAAGATTTTGAATTGGCACACCAAAATCAGTCATCAAAGCGAACTTTTCTTTATCTTCTTCAGAAAAAGCAACACCAAACTTATCCCCCATTAATTCAAGGGTTCTCTTACGAACATCTCTACCTTTCAAATCAAAGAAAATCCTATCTTTTCCATCTTTGTTACCAACAGTTAATGTTGCTAAATCAGACTCAGGTAATTTTGTTTGCACAGTAGATGCTGGTGTATCCACAGGCAATGCCTCAGGGATTTTAGCTGTAGCTGTCAAAATAAAGAAGGTAAGCAAAAGAAACGCAACGTCACACATCGCAGTCATATCTGTCGATGTCGACTTCTTTTTCATTTTTATTTTAGCCATTCTTTTTGTTTTTTATTTTGATACAATATAAATGATATCAAAAATGATTATTGTTTCAAACTTCCTCTGAATTTTCTGTAAGTATTAACGATTGTAGTACCTGCCTCATCAATAGAATAAGTTAAATCGTCAATTTTTGCAGTAAAGAAGTTGTAAGCAACAATTGCTAAAATAGAAGTAGAGATACCTGTTGCAGTATTGATAAGTGCCTCAGAGATACCTGTTGCAAGTGCAGCTTGGTCAGGAGTTCCAGCAGAAGCTAACGCACCAAACGCTTTAATCATACCAGATACTGTTCCTAATAATCCTCCAAGAGTTCCTAACGATACTAAAGAAGAAATAATAGTCATGTTTTTCTCTAACATTGGCATTTCAAGAGAAGTAACCTCTTCGATTTCTTTATGAATAGTTTCAGAAGCTTCTTCACTGTTGAATCCTTCTTTTTTAACGTCTTGGTATTTCACTAATGCCGATTTAATGGCATTTGCAACTGAACCTTTTTGTTTATCACAAGCAGCAATAGCGTCTTCAATATGACCACCTTTGATACTTGCTTGTACATTTGCCATAAAAGCATCTAAATTTCCTTTTCCTGCAGCTTTAGAAATCACAAAAAATCTCTCGATAGAGAAAGTAATTACCATTAATAACATACCTAATAAAACTGGTACGATGAATCCTCCTTTGTAAACTTGTCCTAAAGTATTAATTGGGTGTCCAGTTTCTGGATTTCCTCCTTCGAAGTTAGCAGGTGAACCCATGATGAATTTCCAAATTACAATTCCTACCGCCACACATAATAAAATAATGATTCCTGAAACCATTCCTCCTCCTTTTGAACTGCTTTCTTTTTTAACGTTTGCCATTTTTTTTTAAATTTTAATAGTTTTAAATAATTTATTTTCTAGTTATAATTAACTTGTAGTCCCGCAAATTTATACGTTTCACTCAAATAAAAAAATTTTTTTTCATTATATTAAAATTAATCAATTATAAAATAACATTAAAAAAATATATTCTTTGTTTTTTTATCAATATCAGCAGAAAAACTTAAAGATATTGATAAAAAAAAATATTAATTTGCGAATATATACAGCAATATCTCAACATTAAAATTCTTAAGACAAATTTATTTTTTTTCAACATTTAACAAAAAAAAAGGCTTAAAATTACAGTAAACATTAAATAAACAAGCCTCAGAAATGGCAAAATCCTATAACATCATCTAAAAACAACCATAAATAATTATGAACACTACAGAAAAATTCATACAAAATATCACCGAAGGATACCTATTTAAAGGAGAAAGCATCTTACTTGGCGGGGCAATTTTAAACGGAGAAGCTTTAAATAATGCCCCTGTAAAAGTCCCTTTAAAAACATTAAACAGACACGGGCTAATTGCCGGAGCTACAGGGACCGGAAAAACCAAAACCATCCAGGTATTATCAGAACAATTATCATCTTTTGGAATCCCGGTACTAATGATGGATATTAAAGGAGATTTTAGCGGTATTGCCAAAGAAGGAGAAGAAAAATCTTTTATTACCGAAAGACATGCTAAAATCAACATCCCCTATCAAACCAGCAGTTTCCCCGTAGAGCTATTAAGTTTATCCGAGCAAAGCGGTGTTCGCTTGCGAGCTACTGTATCAGAGTTTGGACCTGTTTTATTTTCCCGAATTCTCGATTTAAACGATACACAAGCCGGAGTGGTTGCCATTATATTTAAATATTGTGACGACAATAAAATGCCATTACTCGATTTAAAAGACTTTAAAAAAGTAATCAATTACATTACCGAAGAAGGCAAAGACGAAATTACCGAAAGCTACGGCAAGATATCAACTTCCACCACAGGAATTATTCTCAGAAAGATTATCGAATTAGAACAACAAGGTGGCGAACTGTTTTTTGGGGAAATGTCTTTTGATATTGATGATTTAATGCGAATTGACGAAAACGGCAAAGGATACGTCAACATCCTTCGTTTGACTGACATTCAGGACAAACCAAAACTGTTCTCTACTTTCATGTTGAGTTTATTAGCCGAAATCTATCAACAAATGCCCGAAAAAGGAGATGCTGACCAACCTGAATTAGTCATTTTTATTGATGAAGCACATTTGATTTTTAAAGAAGCCAGCAAAGCCCTTTTGGAACAAATTGAAACTATCGTAAAACTAATTCGTTCAAAAGGAATTGGAATTTATTTCATTACCCAAAATCCCATGGATGTTCCCAGCGGAATATTAGCCCAATTAGGTTTAAAAATCCAACATGCCCTGAGAGCCTTTACCGCCAATGACAGACAAGCCATAAAACAAACTGCCGATAACTACCCAAGCTCAGAATTTTACAACACCAGCGAACTATTAACAAGTCTAGGAATTGGAGAAGCTTTGGTAACTGCCCTAAGCGAAAAAGGAACTCCAACTCCATTAGCTGCTACTATGCTTCGGGCACCAATGAGCAGAATGGATATCCTGACCGAAACTGAAATTCAGGAAATCAACAGCAAATCCAAGTTGGTAAAAAAATACAGCGAAAACATCGATCGCGAAAGCGCCTACGAAATGCTAAACAAAAAAATCACAGCTATTGAAGAGGAAAACACTAAGAAAGAAGAAGAGCAAAACGAAGCCAAACAAAGCAGAACTTCTAACCAGCCAAGCACCACTGAGGTTGTTGGAAAATCGGTTTTAAAAGTACTTACAAGTGCTACTTTTATTCGTGGAGCTTTTGGAATTCTTTCTAAATTCCTAAAAAAATAAAACCTTACGACGGCAATAATCAATTACAATAGCAATGTCAAAGTTCAATTTCAAAAATTGTCATTGCTATTGTTTTTTTGATATTGATATTGCTATTGACACTGCAACAATTCTAAAATTTTATTTTCGACTTCGGGAAAATTCCAAATATTCTCAATATTATCCATTTTCAAAACTTCTTCCATAATTTCATTTTGAAAATCTCCAATTGCCAGAGCTTCCACATACGGACGATTACTAAAAGTTACTCTACTGTATAAAGGTATCCATTTGTCAGGATGCTTTTCTGAAAACCATTTCTCGATTTTCTTTTGCAATAAAAATTTATCATCAGCAGTTTTAGAACTCATTTCCATGAAATTCCGATACGAAAGTTCCGCAATGGCATCGGCATTAGGCTTACGTGATTGCTGATATTCCGAAAAAATGCGTTCCCAATCTTCACCATATTCCAAAATCATTTCATTCAGGACCGTTATATCTTCAAAACCGGCATTCATACCCTGTCCATAAAAAGGCACAATGGCATGACAAGCGTCACCAATTAAAGCTATCTTATCAACATAAGTCCATGGAAAACATTTCATCGTCACCAAAGTGCTGGTGGGATTTTTAAAAAAATCTTCGGCTAAATTTGGAATCACCTCAATAGAATCAGGGAAATTCTTTTCAAAAAAAACTTCCACTTCTTTTCTATCGGTTAATGAACCAAATGAGTTTTCGCCTTCAAAAGGCATAAACAAAGTACAGGTAAAACTGCCGTCAAGATTAGGCAACGCAATTAACATGTATTCTCCACGTGGCCAAATATGAAATGAATTTTTATCTAATTTATGAGAGTCATCAGCATTTGCAGGGATATTTAATTCTTTGTAACCAATATTTAAAAACTCCTGCGAATAATTAAACATACTCTGCCGCTGCATACGGTGACGAATTCTCGAAAAAGCACCATCAGCCCCAAAAACCATATCGTATTTTCGCTCTTCCCACTCCCCTCTTTCAGTTTCTCCGATATGTAAGGTGGCAGTTGCCAAAGTCACATCCCAAACTTTATGCTCAAAGAAAAATTCGGCACCCGCTTCTTCGGCAAGGTCAATCATCTTCCGATTCAAAGTTCCGCGGGAGATAGAATAAATAGATTCTCCTTCCTGACCGTAATTTTGAAACTTAAGATTATCTACCAAATGAATCGCCCGCTTATCCATGGGAATCGCAATTTCACGCACAGCATCGCCAACACCTACACCATCTAAAGCTTTCCAACCACGAGTTGACATCGCTAAATTAATCGACCTTCCCGAAAATTGTATTTTTCTAATATCGGGACTCCTATCATAAATATGAACAATGTGCCCTGCTTTTTTCAAATAAATAGCTAATAGTGACCCTACTAAACCTGAACCTACAATCGCTATTTTTTTAGGAGTTTGCATAATTATCCCATTTGATTTAAACAAAAATACTGATTTATTATCTGAACCGTATTCAAAACCAATGTTTTGTTACTGACCTAAATTATGTAAAGCACTGGTTTTCAAAAAGAACATTTCACTTATCAAAACTAAATTAAAGCCGGTTCCAAAGCACACATGATATTTATCAGTTTTTAAGCCAATGATTTTCACAAACTTTGCACAAACTATTAATGAAGGTATGAACATGACAAAAAATCAAAAACCATTACATAGCTTCCATATTCCGGTTATGGGGCTTGCTTATACAATAGACAGCCCTATAAGAGTGGCACATTATGGAATTTCTTCGGTAATTTCGATTGCAGATGACGAACTGATAGAGAAAATGAGTGCTTTTTATCATCAGAAATTTAATCTTCCCTATCAGGAAATATCTCAAAAAGCAGCTGATTACAGAGCGAAACGCATTACTTCTTATTTGAATTTGGTGGACAAAATTGTAAAAGAAAAATTTGAGAATTTCAAAAACGAATTAGCCGAAAGCAAAGAAGCTGTAGAAAACTACATTGACCTTTTACCGAACAAATCCGAAATTAAAAAAGGACTTCAAAATTTGGTTGAAGAAGGATTTCATTGGAAAGAAAACATCAAAAACTATATCGAAAAGCACCTATCTGCCGGAGAAATTGATGTGAACATTATGACAAAATTAGACAAAGATAATTTTATCAAAAACGAACAACTGCCTACCATCTACAATGATGCGCATGCTGCACTGAGAGGTTTTGCCAATAGTACAGTAAACTCGTCGATTGTTCTTTCTGCCGGAATGAACCCAAGACTGTACAGCTATTTTGAAAATTTCGCCGACTTTTATCCTGACGAAAACAACCAACTAAAAAAGAAAATCACTTTAAAAGTAAGCGACTTTCGTTCGGCAATGATTCAGGGGAATTTTTTAGCAAAAAAAGGACTTTGGGTTTCTGAATACAGAATTGAATCAGGATTAAATTGCGGAGGACATGCCTTTGCTACCGACGGTCTTCTACTAGGTCCAATCATGGAGGAATTTAAACAAAAGAAAGAGCAACTTGTTCAATCGGCTCATGATTTAATGGTAAAAGCTTTGGAACAAAAAGGAATGGCAATTCCTGAAACTCCTTTGGATTTAAAAATTACGGTTCAGGGCGGAGTAGGAACATCGGAAGAACATGAGTTTTTATTAGATCATTATCAGGTAGATTCTGTGGGCTGGGGTTCACCTTTTTTACTAGTTCCCGAAGCCACTTCGGTAGATCAGGCTACGAGAATTTTATTGATTAATGCCAAAGAAGAAGATTTGTATTTAAGTCATATTTCACCTTTGGGAGTTCCCTTCAACACCTTGAGAGGAACTACAAACGAAAAATTGAAACAAAAACGCATTCAGGAAAATAAAGCAGGAAGCTCCTGTCCGAAAAAATTTCTGGCACTCAACAAAGATGCCGAAGGAAAAGGAATTTGTACGGCATCCAAAAAATACCAGGATACTAAACTAGAAGAATTAGAAGAAAAAAGAAATACGATTTCTTCTGAGAATTACGAAAAAGCAAAACAACAAATCACTGAAAAATCCTGTCTTTGTGTAGGCTTAGCCAATGCTTCTTATTTAGAAAACAACATTAAAATAAAAGGGCAAGACCAAGGCGTAGTAATTTGCCCAGGACCTAATATTGCTTATTTTGACCAGGAAGTTTCACTTTCAAAAATGATTCAGCATATTTACGGAAACGCAACTGTTCTAAGAAACGCCAACAGACCGAATCTGTTTATAAAAGAACTTAAAATGTATATTGATTATTTAAAAAATGACATCCAAGCCATTACAGAAGAAATCAATACTGCTAAAGTCAAAAAACTAGAATCGTTTAAAAACAATCTTTTAGAAGGAATAGAATATTACCAAAATTTATTTTCGGCAATTCCTGATTTTGAAATCATCAAAAATGACGTTTTAAATCAGCTCAATAATTACAAAAACGAATTATTCGGTATTGAAATTCCAAGATTAGCGGTTGCTTAATTAAAAACAATAGCCACGAATTCACGAATGAAAACTAACTTCATATCGATTCGTGAATTCGTGGCTAAAAATTTATTTTTCTAAAATGCCTCTTTTTAAAATTTGTCCAAAATTGTACATATCTTCAAAAGAACAATACAGCGGAACCGGTGCGAGTCGGATAACATTGGGTTCTCTCCAATCGACAATCACTCCGTTTTTCATCAAATAATCAAACAAACTACGTCCTTCTCCATGAAGAAAAACCGACAACTGACAGGCTCTTTCAGAAGGATTTGACGGTGTAATAATTTCGAAACTACCTTTTACTTCTTTGTCAATTTCACGAAGAATAAATTCTAAATAAGCAGTGATTTGATCTCTTTTTTCAATCAACGCCTCCATCCCAATCTCAGCAAACATTTCTACAGAAGCCAAATAAGGAGCCAAAGACAAAACAGGTAAATTACTAATTTGCCAACCATCAGCTGCCTGAATCGGGTCAAACTCAGCTTCCATTTTAAAACGTCGCTCTTTGTTGTGTCCCCACCAGCCAGCAAATCTTGGCAAGTCGGGATTAGTATGATGTTTTTCATGTACAAAACAACCAGAGGCATTTCCCGGTCCTGAATTCATATATTTGTAACTGCACCAGGCAGCAAAATCCACATTCCAATTGTGCAATTCCAGTTTGACATTCCCTGCTGCATGTGCTAAATCCCAACCAACATAAGCACCTACTTGATGTCCGGCAGCGGTAATCGTCTTCATATTAAAAACCTGCCCCGTATAATAATTCACTCCGCCAATTAGGACTAAAGCCAATTCATCTCCAATTTCTTTTATTTTCGCCAAAACATCTTCGGTACGAATGTTATGTTCGCCTTCACGTCGCTTAATTTCCACGATAGCTTCTTCCGGTTTAAAACCATGAAAATTCACCTGACTTTGAAACATATATTGATCCGAAGGAAAGGCTTTTTCTTCGCAAATGATTTTAAATCTCGTTTTTGTGGGTCGGTAAAAAGACACCATCAACAGATGAAGATTCACCGTAAGCGTATTCATTACAGTAACTTCTGCAGGTTTTGCTCCTACTATTTTACTCAAGGGTTTAGCAAAACGTTCCTGATAATCCCACCAGGGTTTTTCGGCATAAAAGTGTCCTTCAACCCCAAGATTAGCCCAATCATTCATTATTTCATCAACATAAGCTTTAGTCCGCTTAGGTTGTAAACCCAATGAATTTCCGGTAAAATAAATCACCTCTTTACCATTCACTTTTGGAAAATGAAATTCGTTGCGGTATTTATTTAAACTATCTTGAGAATCGAGCTGTTGGGCAAATGCTTTAGTGTTTTCGAAAATCATGATCTAAATTTAGTTTAGTAAAAATAACTAAAAAAGAAAAAACTAAATCAAAAAGAGTCTGCCGGAAGCAAAAATGAAGTTAAAATATTACATTTCAATCCTTATTGCTTATATTTGATTGAATATAAAACACTTAACCATGATAAAAAACAGCCTAAATGTTATTATTATTGCCTTTGCAATTGTAATCTCAGCTTATTTATTTTCGAATGCTTTTCAAAATCGCAATAAAAATACTGATACCATAAGCGTTACCGGTTTAGGAAAAACCGATTTTGTTTCTGATTTAATTGTTTGGAGTGGTACGTTTTCCAGAAAAAGTACTTCATTAAAAGAAGCCTACTCTTCTATTGATTCTGATAGAGAGAAAATCAAAAGTTACTTATCAAGTAAAGGAATCTCTTCTAACGAAATTGTTTTCTCGGCGGTAAATTTCAATAAAGAATACCAAAGTACCTATAATGAAAACGGTACAGTTAGACAAAGTATCTTTTCAGGTTTTAGCTTAACACAAAGTGTCAGCATTCAATCTAAAGAGGTGAATAAAATTGAAACTATTTCCAGACAATCCAGCGAATTAATCAATTCGGGAATTGAGTTTTACTCTAATGCTCCCGAATATTACTATACCAAACTTGCCGAATTAAAAATCAAAATGATTGCCGAAGCAACAAAAGATGCCAGTTCAAGAGCGAAAAGCATTGCCGAAAATGCCGATGCCAAACTAGGGCATTTAAAAAAATCAGAAATGGGTGTTTTTCAAATCATTGGCCAAAACTCTTCTGAAGATTTTTCATATGGTGGTTCATTCAATACCCAATCTAAAAACAAAACTGCAACTATCACAGTAAAACTGGTTTATCAGGTGGATTGATTCGTCCTGCAATTTGCATGAGGGATAGCAGTGTAAATCCTTTATATTTTTTCTTTAAAAACATAAAGATTGCAACGGATAGCCCGACCCTTGGGTCATGTCATAAAAAAAACCCGCCATTACTGACGGGTTTTTTATATGAATTAACCTTTATAATGATTAGAGAATTAACATCGCATCACCGTAAGAATAGAATTTATATTTTTCTTTGATAGCCTCATCATAAGCTTTTCTCATTAAATCATGACCGCAAAAAGCAGAAATCATCATCAATAAAGTTGATTTTGGCGTATGGAAATTTGTAATCATACAGTTAGCTACACTAAAATCGTGTGGAGGAAAGATAAACTTATTAGTCCATCCTTCGTAAGGATTTAAAGTGTTTTGTGAAGAAACTGAACTTTCAATTGCACGCATAGATGTAGTTCCTACAGCACAAACACGCTTTCTTTTAGCCTTAGCTGCATTTACAATATCACAGGCTTCCTGAGTAATTTTTAATTCCTCAGAATCCATTTTATGTTTAGATAAATCCTCAACCTCAACCGGGTTAAAAGTACCTAAACCTACGTGAAGTGTCACCTCAGCAAAATTAACTCCTTTTATTTCTAATCTTTTCAATAAATGTTTAGAGAAGTGCAATCCAGCTGTTGGCGCTGCTACTGCTCCTTCTTCTTTAGCATAAATCGTTTGGTAACGCTCAGCATCTTCAGGAGTTACTTCTCTATTGATGTATTTAGGAATTGGAGTTTCTCCAAGTTCAGTCAATTTATTTCTGAATTCCTCATAAGAACCATCATAAAGGAAACGCAAAGTTCTTCCACGAGAAGTTGTGTTATCAATAACCTCAGCTACTAATGAATCGTCATCACCGAAATATAATTTATTACCAATTCTGATTTTACGAGCCGGATCAACCAAAACATCCCAAAGACGTTGCTCAGCATTTAATTCTCTAAGCAAAAAAACTTCGATTCTTGCCCCAGTTTTTTCTTTGTTACCGTATAAACGAGCAGGAAAAACTTTAGTATTGTTCAAAATCATTACATCTCCATCATCAAAATAATCGATAATGTCTTTGAACATTTTGTGTTCTATAGTTTGTTTTTTTCTATCTATTACCATTAAACGAGCTTCATCTCTGTTTTCTGCTGGAAATTCAGCTAAAAGTTCTTTTGGTAAGTCAAAATTAAAATGTGATAATTTCATTCAAAAAAGTTATAAGTTATGAGTTATAAAACTTAAGTTTTGATCCTTAGCATTATAATCGGTTGCAAATATACGATTGTGAGATAGGCGTTGTCAAGTATTTTGCTGTTTAATTTAGAATTAAAACAAGAAAACCACGAACAGTCAACACTTTAGATAGCTAACGAGGATTTTTTAACCTACTAAATCCGAAACTTTATAACCTAACTTTTCCATATCGTCCCAAAAATCCGGATATGATTTTGAAACCACATCGGCATTTTCGATAATAATTGGCACTTTTAATGCTAATGGAGCAAAAGCCATTGCCATTCTGTGATCGTTATAAGTTCCGATTTTCACATTCGAATTAATTTCTGAAGTAGCTACAAGAGTTAAACTATCATTTGTTACAGAAATATTAGCTCCAAGTTTACTTAATTCAATTCGCAAAGCTTCCAGTCTATCGGTTTCTTTAATTTTTAAAGTATGTAAACCTGTAAGATGACAACCAATTCCTAAACCAAGACAAGTAACCACAATGGTTTGGGCAATATCAGGTGTATTATTCAAATCGAAAGTAACATCTGTATGTTTGAACTTTTTATTTTTTGTCAACGTAATAGTTCCTGCATTGAATTGGGTTTCAACTCCCATTTCTTTATATATAGAAACCAAAGCAGAATCTCCTTGTAAACTTGATTCTTTGTAACTTGTCAATGAAATAGTAGCTTCATCAGACAATGCCGCTAAACTAAAAAAGTAAGATGCCGAACTCCAGTCTGATTCTACAGTCATTACCTTAGATTCTACCGCTTGTTTTGGGAACACCTTAATTACATTTCCTTCAAAACTGGTCTGAATATCTAAGTCATTCAATAAAGCCAAAGTCATTTTGATATAAGGAATCGAAGTAATTTCTCCTTCCAATGTCAATTCAATACCGTTTTCTAATTTAGAAGCTACAAGTAATAATGCCGAAATATACTGACTGCTCACATTAGCAGCCATAGTCACCTTAGATTCGGTAATTTTTTGTCCTTTAATTTTAATTGGCGGATAACCTTCTTCTTTCAGAAAAGAAATATCAGCTCCTAATTGACGTAAAGCTTCCACTAAAATTTTAACAGGGCGTTCCTGCATACGACTAGAACCTGTTAGAACAACCTCGCGACCTTCTTTTACAGCAAAATAAGCGGTAAGAAAACGCATTGCAGTTCCTGCATGATGAATATCTACCACTTCTTCATTTCCACTCAATGCCATTTGCATTACTTCGCTATCATCAGAGTTAGAGGTATTCGCCAAAGTAATATTAGGGAATAAAGCTTGCAATAATAACAATCTATTCGTTTCGCTTTTAGATCCTGTAACCGCTATTTGAGCATTTAAATTAGAATGTGTTGTTTGTAGTAGTAAATTCATTTTTTTTATTATTAGTTCTGAATTGTAAATTATTTGGCTATGCTTGTAACTTAGATAATTTGCGGGCGCAATTTACCACTCCTCATTCACAATTCATAATTCAGAACTGATATTATTTCAATTTTTCGTTGTTTTTATGACGGTCTTTATCACGAACTGATTTTAAATCCATTTTTTTATCAAATGCCGCCTGCAAATCGATTCCGGTTTGATTTGCCAAACATAAAACCACAAAAACCACATCAGCCAATTCTTCGCCTAAATCTTTATTCTTATCACTCTCTTTCTCTGATTGCTCTCCATAACGACGGGCTATAATACGGGCTACCTCTCCTACTTCTTCGGTAAGCTGAGCCATATTAGTCAATTCATTAAAATAACGAACACCGTGTTCTTTTATCCAGGTATCTACGTCTAATTGAGCATTTTTTAAATTCATTTTTTTATTTTTTAAACTTTAATTTAACCCTATCAGGGTTTGAATCCCTGATAGAGATCTTTAAAACTAACTTTTTCACTCTATAGAGTTATTTAAATTTTCAAGAAACCATATTCGTATACCTTAGGTTTTATTTTATCTGCCAATATAGAAAGTGTACTTCGAAGTTCCTTAATTAGTCTGGTATATACTTCATCATCACTTTTTGAGTTCATTCTCCCTTTGTCGTTTCTACCTTGAAAATACTCTCGAATGTCGTATAAACTAGCATTTACGTTATAAATTGCTTCGTTACTCGCAAAGACAGGTTGCGCATGGTAGTATATCCATAATGCTTTACCTGCATTAAAAACAGCAGTGGCTTCTTCAGAAAACACAATTGCTTTACTATCTAATTCATTGGCTTCTTCAAAAAGACTATCCTTAGCAACTTCTTTTTTTATTTTTCCTTTTATAAAATCAGTCATAAAACTGCTTGCAAACTTCTCTTGCGCATTGACTTCGTATTCTGTGAAAGGAATCCAGTGGTTGATTTTATTATGAGATTTGATAGTGTTTTTATTATGAAACAATGCAAAGGCTAAACTATCATTTAGAAATTCTTGGTCCGTTTGCCAACCATCCGTAGGATACAGAAATTGATCATTGTGATTAATCCAAGTATGCTCAATGCAGTGTCGGATCGTTAAATATAATGCAATAATTTGCAAATTATTTTTAGTTATTTTAGTAGTTTTATGTTGTTTTATATCACTTTCAGTTGGTTGAAATGTTAAATACACACCATTTTGTTGTTGCATATCAATACCTGGCAAAATCAAAAACCCCACATGCTCATTATCTTTATCATAAAACTTTCTTAACCAACCTCCAATAAAATCTTTTGAATTAAAAGAATAAAAAGTTTTAAAAGATCCTTCAAGACTATCATCAGAATGGATAATATTTGTGGCTATTTTATCAATATCCACTTTAACTGATAGATCCCAAATCAGAAAAGAAATGGGAAAATTACCTTTTACATTATCAAATGAATTAGCTTGACAAATAAAACCTTTTAAATAAAGTGCTTTAAAGTATTGACGAAATTTTATAAAATTTTGTGAATTAATTAATTTTAAAGTACTAAACGAAGCTAGTTTTGCATCAGGAATTTCTTTATAAACACGTAAATAAAATTGTGCAAAAAGTTCTCTTGCAGCTGTTCCTACGTTTTTACTAAAAACATCATATACTTTACTTTTATTTGCGACGCTAGATTTATGTTCACCATTCGCTGAAATAGTTGTTTTATTACCATGCTCCGCATAAGGCGGATTAATATACACTACTAACTTTTTACGTTTTTCTTCATTATTGATAATCTCAAACAAACTATCGGGAAGTTTTCCTCCTTTAGAAACTGGTTCAAACTCATCGTTCAAAAAATCAAATTGAAATACATTCTTTTTAAGCAAGTTCGCACCGTTTTCTATACGGTCGAGCATGGCATTTACATCGCTTTGATCAAGAGTACTTGCCCAAATGTTGTATTTATTTGTTAAACCAGCTAATAAATTTCCAGTTCCAGCGGCGCAATCCCAAACAAAATATTCTTCTTGCCAATCTTCACCAAGAACGTCAGCTATATATTGTTGCGAAAGTTCAACCCATTTTTTTGGTGTAAAAAAAGCACCTTTACGTTCGCGAATGTCCTGCGGTACTAACAAATCTTTTCTTTCAATAATGTAATCTTGAAATTCTTTGAGTGGCGGACGTTTGTAGCGTTTCCAAAAATGCAAATAGGTATCTTTGTTTTTTAACATAATGGTTGCATCAAACATTTGTTTGAGGCTTTCCTTGGCAATTTTGTAACCTTGGTTTTGAAACACCACAAACAAGTTATCACGAATAGATAAATCGTCATCGATGTTTTGGGTGTTATTATCATCTACAAAGAGATCGGCAAGATAAAAATCACTGTCTAGTATATTTGCTTTTTTTAAGTCGTCCCAATTAACATCAATATTTGGTTTTATAATTTCTAACCATCGCAAATAAATAGGAATAAAATTGTTTTTATCAATTTTTAATTTGCTCGTTGTTGTGGCTTTGGCAACATTATTTTTTATAAACGCTTGGAGTTCTTTTTCGTCTTTTACATAATCATACACATATGTGTTTTGCTTTAAAGTAGCTTCAACGCGTTGTTTTACTAATTGGAATTCTTTAGTTTCATGATTACTAGGTGTAACATTCCAATTAAAATCATTTAAATAAAAAATATCCGTAATGTTTATATAAGGCACAAAAGCAATTTTTTTAAAATCAAACGCGCCTAAAAAAGCTGGCGGCATAGTTTTATCAAAAGTTCGCGCTTTGCCAATGGTTAGAATTAATTGCACAAACATGGTAACCACATCAAAATTACCTGTTTTGGCTTCGGCCCAAAGCAAAGGTGTACGACCAAATAAATTGTCTTGTTTTGGAAACACGGTAAAATCTATATTACCTAAAATTTCAGTAGTATCAAAATTGGTAAAAAAATCGGTTCCTACTTTGTTTTTTAATTCTTCTTCGCGAATGTTCGAATATCTCATAGTGTTGGGTATGTGGTAGGCAAATATAAAGATAATTGTGAATTGTAAATAACCAATTACAGTGTATAAAAAGCATATCAGGCATTAACAAAATTTGCTTGCGTTAAAATAACTATTCTATTTTATGTATTCTTTTTAACAAATTCAGTTCTATTTTTAGATGCTCTAGTTCAGCATTCTTTGCCGCTAAGTCTTCTTTCAGTTGTTTTTCTGCTTTAGTTTCAAACGGAATTTTGAGTCGTTCGCCTATATCCATCAACAAATTATAATTAAGAGCCTTACTCAAGCGCCACAGGATGGCTACTTGAACAGAGGGCTGCTTGAAATACTGATTAAGTGTAGTAGGAAGCACATTTAAATACTGCGAAACAGTCTTTTTTTTCAGATGTTTTTCCTGTATTACCCAAGCCAATAAGTTGCCCACATGAAGAGCATCATCTGGCAACGTTTGTAAATATCTCTTCGAACGATCTTTCATCATTTCCTTTTTTTGTCCTACAAATATAGCTTTTTTTTCATTTAGTAGTTTTTTTAACTAAATAAGTTATGCATATAAACTAACTTAATTTATTAAAAAACATAACTTATTTAGTTAAAATATAATATTTATTAGTCCTATAAACTAAAATATTTACTATTTAAAGCAATTTATTTAGTTAATAAACTTATATTATTATTAATTTTAACTAATTTAGTTAGTTAAAACAACCAAGTAAGTATATAATTATACATACTAAAAGTATAGACATAAAAAAACGCCTTCAACTCAATGAAAGCGTTTATGAATAAATAATATTCTTCTTTTGAAATTGTTTTTGAAATTGTTAACTATTCGGGTTAACAGGAGTCTTGGCTGCCCCTCCCTGACCTGCAAAACGAGTTTTTAGTTGTGCTACCACAGCATCTGAACCCGGTACTCCGGCATCGGCAGCTGCACCAAAAAGCTTATACAAAGCCAAAGCTGAAACATAAGCCTCACTACCTGCTAAAAGCTTAGTATCTTCCAGTTTTTCTGATAACTGATTCACCATTCCGCTAATTTCTTCCAACTGAACGAACAAAGTCATATCATTTTGCATATTAGCCACCGAAACATACGAAGGAATTAGTGTAGCATTGTTAAGTCCTGCATTAATAGCATCCTCAGCAAAGGCTTTATTATTAACATCTATAGCAGGCAAAGCTATTCGCTCTTCGGCAGTAAGACCTATCAGGAAAGGTAAATTGGTATTGATGGTTTGTAATGCTGTTTTTACTGCGGTAATTTGTGCCGCTGTAGCCGTAATATTAATACGGTTGTTGGTTAAATTTGACATAGTTATTGAGTTTTAAAATATATCCCCAATATACAACAAATAAGCAAACATAAGTTATAGACTACAATAAATTTCTTATATTTTTAATTCATTCCGATTTTTAAAACCCTACTTTAAACTTAACCCTATCAGGTTTAAAACCCTGATAGGGTTGGTCTATTATATTTTTTTAAGTACAATTTTTTCGTGTTGCTTTTCAATCATTTTTTGGTAGAAATCTTTTAAACCATCATATAAATCAGCGGAAGCCATCGCAATATTTATTTCTTTAACAACTACAATTTGAATATTATTCCCTTGAATTAAACTATTTATCGAATAAACTAACTTCTTATCATCAGTTGCTATCTTAATGGCTTTAGGAATAGATTCTACCTCATAGCCTTCAGGAATTTCAAAATTAAAATTGTATTTTTCCTGTCTTGGATATCCAAAATAAATAGGCATTTTTCTTTTTTCCTGAACAAAAGGATTTTTATCCATCGTAAAAAATAACAGTGGATTTATAAACAGCTTACCCCCTATTATCTCGCAATGATTATTACTTGCAAAAGTAAATTTTTCAACAACAGCTTTTGACAAATCGGTATTCTTATTTTCAATATTATAGTCGCTTATTTTAATCCCATTAAACTCATTTTCTTTTTTCTCAAGATAATTCTCATTTTTCATATTCGCTTCTCTTTCCCTGAAAATAAGCGCTTCATAATCTGTTTTATGTACCAAATACTTTCCGGATAATTTTCCATCTTTAGCCACAGCAACAGCTAAATTATAATTCTCCTTAGATGACTTATTAGGAACTAAATTAATTTCTTCCGAAGTTCCATCCTGTCTAACAAGCCTTCCATTCCAATTTAACACATTTAATGGCAAAATATTAGGTGCCGTATATTTATTAACTGCATCTAACAAAATTCTTTCTCCATTTATAGTAACAGCTGCAACAACATAATTAAAAACGGTTCGATTTGGAAAAACAGGAATCCCATGT
>Ga0308158_10001496_pt1 | contig 25079 bp, 22 predicted proteins | sample PhyBR2_FD_201038 | JGI IMG/M metagenome (GOLD analysis project Ga0308158, IMG submission 201038) | Phyllosphere microbial communities from UC Gill Tract Community Farm, Albany, California, United States - DLSLB.R2 | ecosystem: Host-associated > Plants > Phyllosphere > Unclassified | place: USA... | reverse complement strand
CGGTATAGAGTACCGTGCCGGCAAGCACCGATGTCGGCATCAGCAGAAGAAACAATGTCAGTAACGTGCTGATCTTTATGGAGTGCTCTCCTGCATGGATAGGATCCACACAGGGTGCTATGAGGAGTTCAGAAAGGCAGCAAAGAAGTCTTTATTGGATTACAAAATTTTTCGATTTTCAGTCCTGAAAATCATCGTTTTCGAGGTAATAAACGACCGCTTGTAACAACTCTTTTTCCCCAACTGCTGGGTTATGGTCGATTTTATTCTCAATAATCGCCCTAAATGTAGGGTATTCGAGCCATGTTTTGTACTCATCCTCCATGTCATCATCTTCGTCAGGCGTCTCCGCAAGATAATAACGTGCAGTCTCGATGTGATCTGATCTATTAGTAAAGTCTTCATCGACAAAGAAGCCACCGACTTTAGGCAGATCCTTATAAATAGAGAGTAACCCTTTGAAGCCATCAATTGTTTTCATATCATCATCCTATTAACGACAATCTGTACCACCACCCCATTTTTTCCGTCCCCCGGACCCATCAGGGTGATAGATTTTGTGGTAAGACCGGTGGTCATTATAGTCAACCAAGCTTAACCCACCTGGTCTATTTTCATGGTGCCAAGTCATGTCAGGTGGAGAATACTTACTAAACTTTCCTTTGGCATTAGGTTGCACAGGCTCAACCAAACCAGGATACTTCGTTTTCATTTCCCTTTTAAAATCAGGGTCTACCTGCAGCCGATTATAAACAGATTAATTATCACGACTAACGCACTCTTTATCAGCATGGTATCTACCCTTGGGCCTGACATATCTTTTGGAAAAACATAGTTTATATTAATCACGGAAAACTTACCTTTATTAATCCCAAAAACAGCCATCCACAGCATCGGATTCAGTTCACGCACGCACAAATTCTAACCTCATGAAATACTATCAAATTTGGGCAGGTGAAGCGTACTCCCCGTCTGTAGTAAAATAATAGATATATTCCATCTGTGTTATTAGGTTATTACTTCATGGAATAATGATAAACATCTCGATATTATCAATACCTATAGGAATAAAATAAAAGTATAAGCCAGTCGTTAGTGACTGGCTTATACTAAAAAATAACTATTGAATTCATTATCATATACTACAACCTTAAAATATCACACTTTATTTTATTTCTTGCTATTTTATTTTTGATAACTTTTTCAATAACATTCCAATCACCACCACCAAGCCCAGCGCCAATCATAGGCAGTTGTATACTTAATCTTTTTTCTAGAGCAAAGTCAGCAACAAGTGACAAACATTTCTCAAGATGCTCATAGGAAATATACTGCGTACTGTCTTTGTAATTTCTTTTAATCCCATTTTGGGCAAGCATATTTGCTACGAAAACATTCTCAACCTCGTCTACAACAACGAACTGAACATTACCTAGAGCAAAAGACTTATCGTCATTAACCCAATCCTGGTACATTTTCTTTACCACTGGATAGCGCTTTGATAGAGCAACAACAAATCCCTTCCCCCATTTCCCCATGTTATTTACAATATGAATAATCAAACGAGATGAAGAAATAGGAATGGTTGCATCACCAGTTTGATAACTGATGTAAGAGTTCACAACGGAATCGGAAATAGTTTTATCCCATTCATATTCGAACTGCATCTCATCTATAACTTCTGATTCCTGTAAATCAAGCTCGTTTTTTTTACCATCATACAACAGATAACCAACATTTTCGTCCCAATCCTCTAGCGAAGAAGATGAATACATAATACCATTAAAAATGGTAATTTGCCGAGTCGCTACTTCACCATAAAACTCAGTAATAACCGTCCCTTCGCCTTGAGGAAGTTCACATTTACTTCGGTAATAACTCTTATCAATTTCCACAACTTTTCCTGCTCTTAACTATTCGATTAGAGATATCCAGATTACCATTATTAGCAATCCTGAAAGGATTTTTCCTTGGTTCAGAAACATCGAGACCCGTCACATCAATTTCCACGTAATGGGAAATACTGTTAATCTTTCTGGAGTCGCCATAGAGGTTATTTGCCACTTGACCCAATGATAATTTTCCTGTGCCAGCTGCATCTTTTAATGTTCGGCCACCGATCTGTTCAGGTCTAATATCAGTCAGATATTGCCCATCCCCGAAACGAGCATGTATAGGTCCAGAAGAAGCCCTGAGTTCACCACTTTCCAATATCCCTGCCAAGCCATCCCCAGTAGTGTAATGTATTAATGTGTCAGGGGTTAACCCCAACGGATCCACCCACCCATACGGATTCGGCGCGTACTGATACAGGTTCAGCCCGCCCTGCAATCCGATCGGATCATAGGAACGATCCCGACGTCATCGTACTTTTTGGCACGCTACCGCCCGCACCGTTACTGGCTTCCCGGCTATAACCCGTTACTCTTTTAACATTCACGCAACACAACAGCCCCGACGTGCGTTTTTTCGTCTTCACGCAATATAACGGCACCACCGACTCCCGTTAACCCCTTGTTTTCGTTACTGCGTAACGCTGGACCTTCCGGCTCCGGCCACGGCACTCCAGCAGCCCCACCGCCGGGGTGACGGGGCCGGATTGCGGGCGCGGGTGGCATAGAACCCGCAAGCGACGTTCTGCGGCGCTCTGATGCACCAGAGGTTGAGGTGTGTACAAGGCTTGCATGACCGTGCCCTGCCTGGGCGGGCATCAACGCTTTTAGCGGAGGCCTTTGGCCGACTTCGCCTTGGCCGTTGACCTTGGCCAACAACACCGACCTCACCCGCCACGGACGGCGGCACACCCCAGTGCCCAGGTGAGCACCGGTGCCAACAGCAGCGGGAGTTTACGAGCGGCGCGCCACGCCGGGCCAAGATGCACACTGCGGGGGCGCACGACATAATGCGGATTATACGTGGTAAGCCACACATAGCAGTTAAGGCAGGATACCGGTGGCGGGCGGCGCACTGCGTATATGGCTGACGTGATAGACGAGATTATGCAGACCGAAGAACGGCGCCGGGCGTTTGGTCAACGACTTAAAGAGCTACGTAACCAGCAGCGCAAGACACAGAAGGAAGTCGCCGCCCTGATTGGGTTGCAGCTTTCGCAGTACAACAAGTATGAGGCGGGATGCACATCCCTCCGGCGGACAAGCTCATTCAACTGGCCGAGCTGTTCACCACCACGATTGATTATCTGTTGCTTGGCTCGTCTAACGAGCAGGCACCGATTAGCAACACGCGGCTAATGAACCGGTTTAAGGCGCTGGCCCAGTGCCAACCGGAAGAACAGGAGACCGTGATCAAGTTGATCGATGCGGTGATTGTGAAGCACCGGGTTGAGTCGGCCATACGGCCTGTTGACCAGAAGAAGAGCTGAGAGAGATAAGCGATCTGTAGTGCGGCGCTGATGTGCTACCAACACACCAACGCCGCTCACCACAACAACTATTCGAGGTAGTTATCATGGCTAAGCGCGATTCTAAGTCAGGCACCACCGTAAATAAAGCACCCAAGACAACACGCTGCTACACCGTGGGCTATTCGCCCAACCGAGGTATCAAGAAGCCCGCGCCACAGCTGCTTATCAAGGGCTATTGGCTGGAAGAACTAGGGTTTTTAACCGGCCAGCCGGTCACGGTAAATATTGAACAGGGAAGATTGATTATTCAGGCGGAGGGAAGCGTATGAACGGGACGCATATTCTGCAGGCAACCACGGGCGGGTTTATTCCTGAGCTGATTATCGATAGCAGGGATATTAACAAGGCGGGTTTACACCGGGGACGGTATTTAAGATAGAACCGTATCGGGATGGGCTGGTAATAACGTTAGTCTCTAATGAGGGAGAGATTTAGCGGTTATTATTGGAGGTAGACACTCATCCTAATATTGGTGCGGACTGGGTACGGGATAGCGGTGAGCTATATCTAGCAGGGGACTGGCTGACGAAGTGCGGCCTTGCCGGGCAACCGCTGGCGATCAGCGTGATGCCTGGTCATGTGGTACTCCAGGTTAGAAAAAATAATATGTTGGCGTAACAGCAGATAAAAAAGCCGGAAAGATCCTCTCTGGATCTTTCCGGGATATTCGTATTACCAACTCTATTTCAATCTATTTTGGATATCTTCATTTACGATAGAAACACTATCATCCACAGGATTCACCGCAATATAAAAATTAGCTGAAGATTGGACATAGACAATATCACCTATCTTTTTTATAGTTATAAAAGGGTTAGATGTAGTTGAGTACAACATCCAACTTATATTATTATGGATGTCTGTTTTTACAATAAACCCTTCATTCCCCATTTCTCCTTCACCGCAAAGGATAAAATACTCATTATTTATAAAAATCTGATCGTTTATTTGGATTTCAGACCAAGGCTCATCATAGTTATCAAACAACTCTTCTAATGTTGAGCTATTCCCATATGAAATGCTGTATTCTTTTCTAAACGTATGCGTTAAATTATCATTTTCAACATACTCTATGTCAATAGGTGTTACAAAACCCGACTTGGTAATAATAACATCCAAGCCAACAAGTTGGTTATTTAACCACCTATCTTGTAATTCATTATAGTTACTCAACACCCACCACCTGTCTTTTTACTTACGATTTGAGGTTTATTTGGCGTGCCTGTTCTAGGTAATTTCACTTTAGGCACATTAGTATTTTTCGGTTTCGAATTTAACTTTTTATCAAGATTGCTACCGTAAGTCCCGCCGGTTGCAGGCTTCGGTAAAGGATCTGACAAGTTAACTTTATTAATAGGGACTGATTCTAAGCCAGCCATTTGTGCAGCATAAAGTCGTCTATTATCAAGAGAAACCAATTGACCATCAATTTCAGCTACATTTAATGGACCACTTCGCCCCCAATCCCAATTACCAGCCTTCATATCTTTTATATAATCCGCAACATTATCAGATATGTATGCCTGTGAGTAATTAAGAGAGGATGGATTAACCCATTCACCGCTTAACCCAAGCGGATCGACCCACATGAGAGGGTTAGATGCGTAGCTGTAGAGGTTTATTCCTCCTCTTAGCCCTATCGGATCTTGCGTGGTGAAACGCCCCACTTCCGGCTCATAGTAGCGGAACAAATTATAGTGCAATCCACTTTCGTTATCCTGGTACTGCCCGGCATAACGCAGCGGTTGATGGTAAACCGGTCCGGTGCGTTTGGCTGCACCGGCCACCGTCTGGCCGGTTAGTTTGCCGAAGGTGTCGTACTGCCCGGACCAACGTAACTGGCCGTCGGCGTCGGTCACTTCCAGCGGCGCGCTGTTGAGATCGGTGTGCAACCAGTAAATATCCGCCTGGCGGCCACTGCCGGCCTGTTCGAGCGCCGCCAGCGGCGTCCACGGGCTGGCCGGGTCGTAACTCCAGGTGCGGCGCGTGCCGTCGTCGCGCTGTTCTTGCAACAGCCGGTAGCCCTGCCACAGGAAGCGCGTACTGACCATCGGTTTGCCTTTCAGCTGTACCTGTTTGCGACTACGGCGACCGAGCGCATCATAGTGGTAGTGCGCGACAAATTCTCCTTCCGGCCCGCGCCCCTGGGCATGAATCAGGCGGTTATCGGCGTCGTAGCGGTAATGTTGTTCATACAGCCCGTTGCGGCGGCTGACAAGGTTGCCCCAGGCGTCGTAACGGTAGAATAATTGCTGCCACTGCGGCAGTCGATTGTTGCTGACCGCCGCCAGCGGCAGATGACTTTCCACCTCGCTATGCGGGCTTTTCTCGCCCAGCAGGTTGTCGGCGGCGTCATACACCAGCCGCAGACCCCGCTTGCCGAGATTTTTCTCGCGATGTTGCAGCAGCCGCCCTTCGGCGTCATAGCCGTAATGGATATCGCCACGCAGGGCATCGCTGACACCCTCCAGCTCACCACGGCCGGTATAGTGAAACACTCGCCATAGCGCACCGTCTTCCGGCTTGACGATTTGCCCGTGCAGGAAGCCGCTGCTTTGCCAACGGCGACGCCCCAATGCGTCATACTGGCGCTGTTGCTGTAACGCGCCCTGCGTGCGGCCGGTTTCCCGGTGCAGGCGGTCGCGGGTAAATTCGCTCACCAGTTGCTGGTTGTACTTCACCGCGCTGGCGTGGCCAGAGCCGTAATACAGCCATTGCAACCGGTCGCCCTGCGGCAGCGTCAGCGCCTGCAGATTGGCCAGCGCATCCCACTGATATTGCAGTTCGCCGTTAATCCCCTGTTCGGTTAGCAGATTGCCCGCCGCGTCGTATTGCAGCCGCACGCTGTCGGCGGCGATACCCAGCGCTACGCCGGCGGCGGTAGGGGTGCGCGTCAGTGCATTCAGGCGGCCGACAGCGTCATACTGGTATTGCCATTCCGCGCTGTCGTTGCCGCGCCACACCAGTTGACCCGCCTCGTCGAAACGAAAGCGCTCATACCGCTGCGCCAGTTCGCCAGAACGGGTTTGCCCGCTGGTTTCACTGCGCTCATGCAGCAGTCCGGCGGCGTCGTAATGGTAATTGTGATGCAGACCGTCTGGCCGCTGTTCTGCCAGCAAGCGCCCGCTAGCGTCATAGCTGAACTGGTAGTCACCGCCGTTACCGTTTTCCAGCCGCATCAGCCAGCCGCGTGGGCTGTAGTGATACTGACGCGTACGGTTGATGCGATCGGTGATGCTGACCGGCAGACCCAGCGAGTTATAACGCCAGCGGGTTTCGCTGCCGAGCGGATCCCGGTGGCTCGCCAACTGCCCCTGCGCATTCCAGTCAAACTGCTCTTCGCTGCCGTCCGGATGAAGCAGGGTTTGCAGGCGACCGGCGGCGTCCCAACGGTATCGCGTCAGGTTGCCCTCGGCGTCGGTGCGCGCGGTCAGTTGCCCCATCGCATCATAGGCATACGCGGTTACGCTGCCAGAACAGTCGGTGTAACGCGTCAGCAGTCCCTGGCCGTTCCAGGCCAGTTGCACCACGCCGCCCAGCGCATCGGTAATGCGCGACGGCAGGCTCTCCTCATCGTCCGGATAGTGGTACAACGTGGTGTTTTCCAGCACGTCGAGGCTTTTGGTCAGGCGCCCCTGTGTGTCCCAATGCTGACATTCGCGGCTGCCATCCGGATAGGTGATGGAGAACAGGCGACCACTGTTGCGTGAATATTGATAGGTGGTGGTGCGCCCCAACGGATCGGTTTCGCTCAGTAGGCGGCCGTAGCTGTCCCACTCGCTTTGCCGTTGCGCGCCGCCCGGCAGCACCACGCTGCACAGCTCGCCGCGCGCGTAGATAAAGCCGTACTGACGCCCGTCGAAATCGGTGAACTGCGCCACGTTGTCGTCGTCATCCAACTGCCAGACCGCCTGCTTGCCGTCGTCGCGCAGCGCGCTGCGGCGGCCACCGGCAAAATCGTAACTGAAGTCCAGCTGTTCGCCGGCGTTGTTGCGGTAGGCCACCACGCGCGGCAAATGATCAAGCTCCTGCCAGCGGTATTCGTTCAGCAGCCCGGCAGCGTCCTGATGGCTGACCATCAACCCGTCGTGCCAGCCAAAGCGCCGTGTGATTTCGCCGGCGCGATTGGTGACGCCAATCAGTTGCCCCTGTTGGTCGTAGTCGTAGCTGACCAACGTCACGTCGCCGTCTGGCGTATGCAACAACACCGCGCTCAGGCGGGCCAGCCCGTTGGCGGTGGTGAGATAGCGGCAGCTCAGGCGTTGCCCGGCGCTGTCCACCAGCTCGCTCAGTTGGCCGCTGTCGTCATAAAACAGTGACGTGGTGTTACCGATGGCATCGGTGAGCATGCTCAGGCGGCTCGGCTGTTCGCCGTCCAGACGTGGGTAGTGATAGCTTTGTTCACCGACGTCAAACAGCTGCCAACTGCCGTCCGAGTTGTGCATCAACCAGCATTTTTCGGCTTCGCAGTAGGTTTTGTGGCCAAGCGGTACCATCGGGAACGACACGTAATCACCGGACGGCGCGCGCCACACCAGGCCGTCCTGATAGGGTTGCAGACTGCTTTCCCAGAACAGGCTCCAGCCACGGCCGAGCACGCTGTCTGCCGGATTGCCGCTGCGCCAGTAGCGCTGCCAGGCCACCGGCAGGCGCGACGGCAGCACGAAGTCCAGCTCATCGTCACCGTCGAGAAACTTCTGGCCGCTGACCACGTCGACCGGGCGGGCGATGATACCGGCAGCCGCGGTAGCGGTCATCAGCGTGCCGGCACGGCAGGCAACTCGCCCCAGCTTGTTGATGCCCGGCGCTTTGCTGAGCATGCGGCCAATGGCGCCCAGCTTGCTGGCCGCACCGCCAACGCCGCCGACCAGGCCGGCAAACAGCAGCGTCAGGTCAGAGACCTTGTACAACCAGTCAGGCACTTCGGGTTTAATCGGTAAAGTGGTGGCGGTGCCACCGCCGATAGTGACGTTGGGCGAACCTTCCATCACCGTGGCGTCGCAGTTGGTTTTATCGCCAACGCGCGAGGCCGGGAAGTCGTTGATGAATACCTTGTCCGAGCCCTGCGCCATCTGCATGCTAGGGCCGTCATCCGCACAGGTGACCTGGCTGAGGGTAGCAATCGCCGCCGGTTTGCCATTGATGAACACATTGGGGGAACCGGTCAGTATGGTGCCTTTCGGCGTCAGACTGCCGGCCCCGGCATCGGCAATGCCGTCGCGGGCCGCAGTGGCAGCCTCCCCGGCGAGATACCCCACCGCCAGACTGGCGCCAATCAGCAACACGCCAACGCCAACGCAGGACGCGGCCAGCCCGGCGACAAACAGCGCACCGGCAGCCACCGCTCCCGCCGCCGCAATCAAGCCGCCGACGATAGTGCCGCCAATCATACCGGCCAAGGCGTGGGAATGGCCGATGGCGTCACCGACGCGTGCCGCTTCACTCATGACAAATTCCTTTTATGCCCGATCGGCCACGTTGGCAGCCGGCTGATAACTGTCCAATACCTGTTGCAACAGCGCCTCGTCCTGCGGTGCCAGCTTGCGTGGCTGCGCCAGGGTGAACACCAGTACCTGCCCCTGCTCCAGCGCAAACACCGCCTGACGCTGCCAAATGCGTTTACCGTCGCGCAGATAACTGGCGTGCACGCTTTCCCCCGGCAGACGCGAGTTACCCAAAGCCACCGGCTCACGCCCCTTCAGCACCCAGCCCTTCAGGCTGTGGGATAACGTCTCGAGCTGGCGCGTGATGTAGTCCGCCAGCGTTTCGTCCGGCTGCAACGCATCACGGGAAATATTCAACGAGGGGGAAGCATCATCACCGGCCAACAGCACGTTGACGGTACGATCGCTATAACCTTCCGGCAACGTCACACTGCCTTCGGTGAAGGTGCAACGAGAAAAATCAGGCATCACGCAGGGTCCTTTTGCTAAACAGGATGCCAAGAATGACATAAGCCGGCGGTGATGGAAATATCGGTAAGGGATAGTTATGAGTGGGATCGGCAACTGGGCTAGCGAGCGATACGCTGCGCCGCCCCAACGGAGGGGAAAAACCGTCGATTATGCCGCCAGGCAGCGCCTGCCTATCGATACCCCGCGCAGAGGGGATGTGGCAAACAACGCCGCAGGGCGACATCCCGCAATCGGCAGCAATAATGATTATTTTTGCTGTTGAATCATTGCCTTTAGTTCGTCGATGGTCAGCGTTTTGTTCTTTTTACGGTGGATAATGCTATGGCAATTGGCACACACCGGTACCAGATCGGTGGCGGGATCCACCTCTTTTTCTTTTGATGGCGGATAGACGTAGCTGTCATCCTGAAGCAGTTAACCCATATTTATGCTAATTCGAGTACCAAAGGACTAATGGCCGTTAAACGGATCAATCAATAGTATCAAAGGTAAATATTACAAGAAGCTTGCATCCTGCGAAAGTACGCCACTAATATTACTGAAACAGCGCCATTATGGTCGACTATCTATCACCTACAAAACAACTGAACGCAGCCAATGGCAGTTACAAGGAGTATAATATGTCAGAAAGCAATAATTCTATTATTGAAAAACGCATCGCGGATTATGGCAAGTACATAGACTTCTTTAGATCGGAAGTTAATACGCAAGGGATATGGTTGTTCGTCGCAACCTTGGGCTGCTGGGGGGTGAGCAACTCGCTAATCCGCTTTTTTGCTACCTTTATGCTGTTGTTCATTTTCGCTTACCTCGTCAATGAGAAAAACGAGGAAAAGCGCCCATTTCAAAAAATAGAAGATGAAATAAAAAGTTTTATTGAATCACAGTTAGTTGGCGATGAAAGAAAAGCAAGGCTGTATGATCTTGATTTAAAAACACGCTACCGTAAGTCTGTAAAAAACATGCTAAAGAAATCCCCCGTATTTTTATCATGCTATATATTCTATTCCATCAGCCTTGTTAGTTTCATTTTTGACCTCCCAAAAAATTAAATAAGTGATGTATTTATCATCCATTAACTGAAACATATCCAACGCCCCTTCCGCAAAGGAAGGGGCGCAGACTACGCGGCATCCACCAGCATAAACATGCCATAAGGATGGATTTCGAGGTAATAGCTTTCGCCAACGTCCGGTTGCAGGCGCGTGGCGTTAACCTGCAGCAGAATTTCCTGCCCGTGCCAGTCAACGCTCACCTCATATTGCGGGCCCATATAGGCGACGTGGCGAATGGTGCAGCGCTGGCTGTCTTCGCCATGCTGGCTGAGGGTAATCGCCTCTGGCCTGACGCCGACGCTGCCGGCTCCCCGTGCCGTAAAATGGGCCGGGCGCGGCAGGCGATAACCATAAATTTCTACCGACTCCTGGCTAATATTGGCCGGGAACAGGTTGGCGTCGCCCATAAAGCTGGCCATAAAGCGCGATGCCGGCTGGCGATAAAGCGCCTGCGGGGAGCCGATCTGCATAATCTCGCCTTTGTTCATCACCAGCACGGTATCCGACACCGCGAACGCTTCGCTCTGATCGTGAGTGACATACAACGAGGTGATGTTGAACTGCTTTTGCAGCGCCCGGATCTTCTCGCGCATGCTGCGCCGCAGGTTGGCGTCGAGGTTGCTCAGCGGTTCGTCAAACAGCAACACCTTCGGTTTCAGGATCAGCGCGCGGGCCAGCGCCACTCGCTGCTGCTGGCCACCGGAGATCTGATCCACGTAACGATCCTCAAAGCCGTCCAGATCGACCATCGCCAGCGCTTCTTTCACCCGCGTTTTGATTTCGCTACGGGCGACGCCCAGCATCTTCAGGCCATAGCCGACGTTGTCCCCCAGCGACATATGCGGGAACAGGGCATAAGACTGGAACACCATGCAGATGTCACGCTGCTGGATAGAACGCTCCGTCACGTCTTCGCCGTCGATAATGATTTGCCCGGCGCTGGGTTTTTCCAGCCCGGCCACCAGTCGCAGCACGGTAGTTTTGCCGCAACCGGACGGGCCAAGCAGCGTGACCATTTGCCCTTGCGGGATGGCGAGGTTGATATTGTCGATAACCGTGTTATCGCCAAAGCGCTTGGCGACGTTGCGCAGTTCCACGAAATGTTTTTCAGTCATAATATTACGCCTGTTGTTTGGCTTTTGAACGGGAGGTTCGCGCCTCGCCGATCAGCCAGTCAAAGAGGAAAATAATCGCCAGCATCACCACAATCAGGATCGAGCCATAGGCAATCGCCACGCCGTATTCGCCGTCTTCTACCCGGTTGAGGATATAGGCCGTCGCCACGCGGGTGTCCGGCGTGACCAGGAACACAATGGCGCTAACGGTGGTAATGGCGCGGACAAAGCTGTAGATCAGCGCCGACAAAATGGCCGGGCGCAGCAGTGGCAACAGAATATGCGTGATGGTGCGCAGCGATCCGGCGCGCAGGCTTAACGAGGCTTCGTCGAGCGACTTGTCGATCTGCCCAAGCCCGGCGATCCCGGCGCGGATGCCAACCGGTACGTTACGCATTACCATCGATATAATGACGATCGCCGCCGTGCCGGTGAGGTACACCGGGGCGCTGTTGAACGCCAGGATATAAGACACGCCAGCCACGGTGCCCGGAACGGCGAAGCACAGCATGGTACTGAACTCGATGGTCTTTTTGCCCCTGAACTGCTGGCGAACCACCACCCAGGCGATCAGCAGTCCGAACAGCGCGGTGATTGGCGCAGCAATGCCGGCATACAACAGCGTATCGAGTAGCGAAGGCCATGCACCGTCGCTCATACCCTGGCCGAACAGCTTGATAAAGTTATCCAGCGTCAGGGTGTAATCCACTCCCCAGTTCACCGTGAAACTGCCATAGAAAATACTGCCGTACAGCAAGGCGTTGAAGACGATCCAGACGCCAAGAATGGCGATCACGCTCCACACCAGCGTTACCGGCAGCGGCTGCACGTCGCCACGGTAGGATTTGCCAGACACGGTGACGTAGGATCGTTTGCCAATCCACATGTACTGCACGCAGAACACCAGCAGTGAGAACAGCAGCAGAAAGGCGCCAAGGGTGCTGGCTGCCTGATAATCCAGCTGCGAGCCGGTGATGTAGAAGTAGATTTGCGTTGCCAGTACGTCATAGTTGCCGCCCAGCACCAGCGGATTACTGAAGTCCGCCAGCGATTGCACCACCACGATCAGGAAGGCGTTGGCCAGAGCCGGTTTCAGCAGTTGTACAAACACGCCGTTAAAGGTCTGCCAGCGACTGGCGCGCAGGGTATACGACGCCTCCTCCAGCGACGGATGAATGGTCTTTATTGCGCCGTCGAGGATCATGAACGCCATCGGCGTAAACGCCAGTACCTGCGCCAACCAGATGCCGGTAAAGCCATACAGCCAGTTGGTGTTGTCAAGGCCGAACCAGCTCACCATCAGCTCGGTAACGTAACCGGAACGCCCCATCATCAGCGTGACGCCGAGCCCGACGACAAACGGCGGGGTGACAATCGGCAGAATGGAAAAAATGCGGCCGATAATCGCGCTGCGCTTGGCGATGCGGGTGGTGTAAATCGCCAGCACCAGGCCAAAAAAGGTGCAGCCGATGCCAACCGCAATCGACAGCATGATCGAGTTGAGGATCACCTGGACGATATGCGCCTGCGACAGCACGTTGAGAAACGCCAACGGTGCAAACTCGCCGCTTTCACTGGTGAACATCGGGATGAAAATCGCCACGCTGGGCCAAACGATAAAGATGCCGATCAGTGCGATGATGGCGATCAGCGAAGCGATAACAAAGCGGTCGCCGCCCAGCCATTCAAGACGGGTCAGCGCCAGCGTCATGATGGCGGCCAAAACCACCAGCAGTACGATGGCGGCATAGCCGAGGCCACGCTCGACAACGGTGGCGCTGATGACGATAAACGCCATGCACAGCAGCGCCCAGCCGGCGTCAAGGTAATGCCGGGCGCGCCGTTCGCGTTGCGCCGGCTGGAACGGGCGGATCAGCAGCAGGCTCGGCAACAGGTACCATAAGATGCTGACGTTCAGCTGCGACCAGCCATACGAAGCCAGCAGTTCGTCAGCGGTGGATTCCATCAGGCCATAGTCCAGGCTCCAGCTCGGCAGCAGAACAAACGCCGCCCAGCCGAGTAACAGCCAAAGGAAGACCGCATCCCGCTGTGGTGCGGGATGGAGAGTAAGTGTCTGTGACATAAGCGTACCGATTCTGAGTAGGCCCGGCCGCAGCCGGGCAAAAGGTGGCGCGACTAACGCCGGATCGTGGGCTTATTTACCCATCTTCACGTCGTTTACCCATTTGTTGATCAACGCTTTACGCATGTCCGTCGAACCGTATTTATCCATGTCGTAATCGATCAGCTTCAGCCCGTCGAGCTTCAGCGAGTTGGGTGAGGTCGTTGCCGTGGTGTTGGTGAGGATCTGGTAAGACTTGCCTTTTTGCCAGGACAGCTCCTGCGCCTGTTTTGACAGCACCCAGTCGACAAACAGTTTGGCGTTTTCGCTGTTGCGCGCGCCCTTGAGAATGCTTACGCCGCCAATCTCATAGCCGGTGCCTTCGCACGGCGAGATCAGCTCCAGCGGCGCGCCCTGCTCTTTTTCCAGCGAATAGTCATGCAGGAAGCCGATGCCAATCGCCGTTTCACCGCGCGCAGCGTTGCGCGCCGGGGCAATGCCGGACTTGGTGTAGTGCGATACGTTGGCATTGAGCTGTTTCAGGTAATCAAACGCCCGCTCTTCGCCCCACAGCTGCACAAAGGTGGCCAACGCGGTATAGGCGGTACCGGAGCTTTGCGGGTCGGCAATCTGGATTTCGCCCTTATATTCGGCCTTGGTCAGATCCTGCCAGCACTGCGGCACCGGCAGGTTCTTTTCCTTCAGGCGTTGCGTGTTGACGCCAAAGCCGAGAATGCCGACGTACACCGCAGAGGTGTAGTTGCCTTTAACCTTGGCCGGATCGCGGAACTGCTCCATGATCTGGGGCAGCAGCGGTGATTGATACGGTTGCAACAACCCCATTTCCCCGGCCTGGGACTGCGGATCCAGCGTACCGCCGTACCAGACATCCGCCTGCGGGTTTTTCTTTTCGGCGTCGACCTTGGCCAGCGTGCTGCCGGAGCCGTTACGGATAAAGGCGGTTTTCACCTGATACTTTTCGCTGAACGCTTTGGTTTCGACTTCGCACATTTCGTTGGTGGCGCTGCAATAGACCACCAGTCGGCCTTTGGCCTGTGCGCTGCCGGTCAACGCCGCCAGCGCGATACCGGAGGCAATCAGGGTAGAGAGGAGCGTAGTTTTCATTATTCTATCCTTGGTGTGTTAGATAACTGCGAGAAGCGGTAACGCCCGCCATCAGCAATGGCATTAATAACAACCCCATCAATACGGCAGCCACGGACAGCAGACTGAACATGCCCGACCAACCGTAATGTTCGATAACCAGTGACAGTGGCCACCCGGCCAGCGCCGCCCCCAGGTAGGCAAACAGGCCGAGAAAACCGGTAATCGAGCCCGCCGCCTGTTTATGGCCGCACTCGACGGCAGCCAGACCAATCAGCATCTGCGGGCCGAAGACAAAAAAACCGACGCTGAAGAAGCACATCGTCAGCAACGCATAGTGATGCACCGGCGCCAGCCACAGCGCGGCCACGGAAATAATCAGGCCGAAGGTGAACAGCAATATCATCGGCGCGCGCTGGCCGCTGAACAGCAAATCGGCTCCCCAACCGGCAAACAGCGCTCCGAGCAGGCCGCCAACTTCAAACAGCATCACGGTGGCGTTGGCGCTCAGCAGATTGACGCCATGGGTTTCACTGAGCCAGATGTTGCCCCAGTCGTTGAGCGCAATGCGGATCAGATACACCAGCACATAGGACGCGCCGAGCAGCCAGATCAGCGGGTTCTGTAACATGGTGCTACGCAGCATCTGCCATAGCGCCATCGGCGGGCTGGCCGCCACCTGCCGCAGTTCAAGCGGATCGTTGCGCCACTCGCCGACCGGCGGCAGCCCCTCCTCCTGCGGCGTACCACTCAGCCGGGTGATCAGCCACAGCCCCAACAGCACGCTGACAATCCCCGGCGTCAACATCGCCGCCTGCCAACCCCACCACTGGGCGGCAAAGGCGCAAATCAGCGGGACGATCGCCCCGCCAATGTTGATCGAGGTATTCCAGCACCCCCACCAGAAGCCGCGCTCATTGCGCGAATACCAATGAGTCAGCAAGCGAGCACAGGGTGGCCACCCCCATCCCTGGAAGAAACCGTTCAGCGTCCAGATGGTCAACAGCATCAGCAGTGAATCGCCAAAGGCAAACAGCAGATTCAGCATCCCGGTCGCCAACAGGCCAATACCCATAAACGCCCGCTGCCCGTGGCTGTCATGCCAGAGCCCGGCGACGAACTTTGACAAGCCGTAACTGAGGTAGAACAGCGAACCGAGCAGCCCGATGTCGCTTTTGCTCAGCCCTAAATCCAGTTGCAGCGCCGGCAGCACGTAATTGACGCTTTTGCGCGTCAGATAAAACGCCGCATAGCCGATCACCATGTACAGCAGCAAGCGCGGTCGCTGCGCCCGATAGCGTTGGGTAACCTGTTCAGCAGACAATGCGTGCATGGCGCTCTCCGTTTAAAACGACTCTATGAAACTGCGGGTAAAAAGGGATGAGACAAAGTCTGGCGCGACTAAGACTTTTTCCTGGTTAACGTGGGGTTTGTTGCAAAACTGTGGGCAAGTTAACAATTACGCGCGTGCCGCGCTGCGACGCCAGCGTCAGCTCGCCGCCGAGGGCATGGACGCGTTCACGCATCCCCTGAATACCGAAACCGGGCATGTTCTGCGTGCTGATGCCAACGCCGTCGTCGTTCACCTCCAGATGCAAAAACGCCTCCTGCTGGCACAGCACGATGTTCACCGCGCTGGCGTTAGCGTGCTTGCTGACGTTATTCAGCAGCTCTTGCAGCAGCCGATAAAGGGTAAGCACCAGCGTGTCGTTTTGTGGCGGTGCTGGCAGCCGGTAGTCAAAATGGCAGCGAATGCCGCGTTCGGCGAAGGCAAACTCGCCCACCAGATGGCGCAGCGCATCCTCAAAGGAGAGTTGATCCAGCACCGGCGGGCGCAGTTGGCGCAGCAGTTGGCGGGTGGAATGATGAATGCGCCGTGCCAGTTCGTTGATTTGGCCGGCGGCGTCGATGGATTGCGGGCTGCTGGCGGTGCGCTTAATCAGCTGCGACTGAATCTGAATGGCGGTGATGTTCTGGCCGATCTCGTCATGCAGTTCGCGAGCCAGCTGCTTGCGGGTGTCTTCTTCGGTGTGGATCAGCTGTTCCGTCAGCGCCCGGCGCGCCTGCAACTCCCCTTCCAGCCGGTGGCGATAATGATCCAGATTCAGCGCCAGATGTTGCTGACGGCTGATGGCGATCCCCAGGCCGATACCCAACAGCGACTGGGTGGCAAGGAAGATCTCCAACTCCAGCAGATCGCTGAACCCGACGCCGATTTGCCGGGCAACGGTGATGGTGATACTGCCCAACAGGCCGGAGAGCACCCCGCCCTGCCAGCCGAACTTCCACGCCATGATCACATTGGGTAAAAACACCACGATTAACAACAGGCGTTCCAGCGCCGGCGACAGCGCCATCTGGGTGGCGATGCCGATGATAAAGAACAGGCTGCACCAGATCAGCAGCGACGCGCGCAGCGGCGGGTTACTGGTGTCCAGACCGAGTAAATGGTAGCGGTGCTGTTGGCGTAAAAACTCAAACATCAGGTAGACAAAGGGCGTCAGCAGTACGCCGCCGGTAAACGACGCCAAGGCCAATAGCGTCAGCGAACTGGACAGCCACGGCGCCAGCAGCGCGGTCTGCAACAGGGCATTTGCCGTCACCGCCATCAGCAGCAGCGACAGCCGTTGCCAATACAGCGGGAAACGGTGCCAATAACGCTGCGCCGCAAACGCCGGCAGCAGAGCCAGCGGCGGCGAGAGCAGCATGACGCTGGCGCTCAGCAACTGTTCATGATACAGCCAGATCATCATGCCCAACGGCGGCAGCAGCAGCGCCGGCCAGAAGCGACGCGACAGCAAAATCAGCATCGCCAGATACACGCCCTGCGGCAGAAACAGCGCCGCCTGCTGCCCGTTGTCGGTCAGATAAAAGCTGAGCGTCCACAGCATCAGCCAGCCGGTGCCCCAGGCGAACAGAATGAACAGCGACAGCAGCATATGCCGCAAACGACGCGTCATTAATGCCCCGCCAGCAACTGGTGTTGCAACGCAAAATGCACCAGTTCGATGGTGCTGCTGCACTGCAGTTTGCCAAGCACGTTAGCGCGGTGGACGTGGACCGTTTTGTGGCTAAGTTCGAGCTGATAGGCAATTCCCTTGACGCTTTCGCCCTTGACCAGCAGATAAAACACTTCTCGCTCACGCGGGGTCAGCGCCGCCAGCACGTTGGCATCCTGCTGACCGCCACGCAGCGCCTTGACCGCGTCGGCGCACAGATAATGGCCCCCCAGTCCGACCGAGCGCACCGCCTGCACCAGCTCCTCGGGGCCGCAGCGTTTGGTCAGGTAGCCGCTGGCACCGCTATCGAGGGCGCTTTGCACGAACGCCGGGGTATCGTAAATACTGAGGATAATGGCGCGAAACGCCGGCCGCTGTTGGCGCAGACGCTTGAGCAGGCTCAGGCCGTTTTCATCCGGCATCGCCACGTCCAGCACCACCACGTCGATGTCATCGGTGAGCAGCGCAGGCCAGGCCTGCGCCGCCGAGCCGTATTGACCTGCCACCGTGATATCGTGCTCCAGCCCCAACAGTTGGGCAAACCCAGAACGTACAACCACGTGGTCGTCTACCAGAGCCACTTTAATCATTAGCGGATACCCTTGCCTGAAATCACTCCATGATGCCCACTGCGCGCACGCTGGCAATGGTGAAAGGGTGGTTATGCAATGGATGTAACAAAATCGTCATAAATATTGCCGCGCGCACCCAAACGGCGCTTTTCCAACAACATCATGGTCAGCCTGGCGGCGGTTTTGGCCGTATAATCCCCTGCGTTAATTCGGGCTCAAGGCTTACGGGCGATCGGCGTTGGGAATTGGCAACGATAATTAACGCAGGCGCAGGTCATGGGATAATTAATAACAAAATTGCCTTTTATGCCTGTTACCCGATGTATATAAACACCCAGCGTGAAAATTGTGAGCCATCTCTAGGATAAATTTTAAGCATTAGCTATTTTTTAGATTCCCTTTCACACGCAGAGAATCTTGTAATGAACCATAAATCGTTTTATCGGCTCATTGCTGTAGGCGGTCTGTACTCCTGGTACAACCTCGATCCACGCCTCTCTAACGACTTCCCTCGCTAATTCTTCGCGCTGTTCCCTATCTGATTAAAATTAACTGAACGCTGCGTTCGGTGGTTATTTGCTGCGCCTTCGATAAGGGGCAAATAACCGCTGCGCTGCGTGGGAAGCTATTGGAGAATATAAGATGAAGCGTATTCCTGAGCCGTTCCGCATTAAAATGGTCGAAAATATCCGCATGACCACCTACGACGATCGCGTGAAAGCCTTGGCCGAGGCAGGTTACAACCCGTTTCTGCTGAAAAGTGAGGATGTGTATATCGATCTGCTGACCGATTCCGGTACCGGCGCGATGAGCGACCGCCAGTGGTCCGGGATGATGGTCGGTGATGAAGCTTATGCCGGCTCACGCAACTATTATCATTTGTGCGACGCCGTGCAAGAGCTGATTGGCTATCCGTATACCATTCCCACCCATCAGGGGCGCGGTGCGGAGCAGATCCTGTTCCCGAGCCTGATTGCCCGCCGTAACGCGGCGCAGCCGGTGTTTATTTCCAACTTCCATTTTGACACCACCGCGGCCCACGTCGAAATGAACGGTGCCAAGGCCATTAATGTGGTGACGCCAAAAGCCTTTGACACCACCTCCTGGGACGACTGGAAAGGCAACTTTGATATCGACCAGTTGAACGCCACCATCGCCGAATACGGCGCGGAAAACGTGGTGGCCATCGTCACCACCGTGACCTGCAACAGCACCGGCGGCCAGCCCGTTTCCATCGCCAATATGCGCGAGGTGTATCAGATTGCCCAGCGCAACAACATTCCAGTGGTGATCGACTCCGCCCGCTTCTGCGAGAACGCCTGGTTTATCAAGCAGCGCGAACCAGGTTACGCCGATAAATCGGTTAAACAGATCGTCCGCGAGATGTACCAGTATGGCGATATGCTTACCATGTCGGCAAAGAAAGATGCGATGGTCAACATTGGCGGCTTGTGCTGCTTCCGCGCTGACGAACAGCTGTTTAACGAGGTGCGTATCCGCTGCGTGCCGATGGAAGGGTTTGTCACCTACGGTGGCCTGGCGGGACGCGATATGGCAGCGCTGGCTATCGGCCTGGAAGAGGGCACCAACGAAGAGTTCCTCGCCTACCGCATTAACCAGGTGGAATACCTCGGTGAACGCCTGCGTGCCGGCGGCATCCCGATTCAGTATCCGACCGGCGGCCACGCGGTGTTTGTCGACGCAAAATTGCTGCTGCCGCATATTGCGCCGGAAGCGTTCCCTGCGCAGGCGCTGAACAATGAGCTGTATCTGGAGGCGGGGATCCGCAGCGTGGAAATCGGCTCGCTGTTACTTGGCCGCGATCCACAAACCGGCAAGCAAAAGCCGTCGCAGATGGAACTGCTGCGTCTGACCATCCCGCGCCGCGTATACACCAACGATCATATGGACTATATCGCCGATGCGCTGATTGCGGTCAAAGCGCGCGCCTCCAGCCTTAAAGGACTGACCTTCACCTATGAACCACCGGTATTGCGCCACTTTGTGGCACAGCTGAAACCCCTGCCATAAGCCCGGCCATCGCGCTCCACTCAGCGGAGCGCGATGTTACGCTACCCCGCATCGCTGTTGGGGGTCACTGGAGATGCTGGCCTGCGTCCGATCCGCCACCTCAACGCCTACGCAATGCGAGCACCGCTGACCGCGCTAAGGCGGGCGGAACTCCAATCGCGATCACATTTTTCCGATTAACCTATACCCATATCAATATCAGGTGTTATCATTCACCCCGTAAATACCTATCAACTCATACCGAGGCTTTGATGCTGGAGAATGTAATCATCCGATAATCAGCTTACCGACCTTATCAGGCCGGACTGATTATCAATGCGCTGAAATCGAATGCGGACACCGCTGTGTGTTTGCACGTTTTGCACATGATGATTAACAGGTTTTCCAGTATGAACATATCCCGTCAGGAACAACGTACCTTACACGTTCTCGCCAAAGGTGGACGTATTGCGCACGTCCGCGATGCTTCAGGCCGCGTCACCGCCGTTGAATGCTACAGCCGCGAAGGGCTGCTGCTCAGCGACTGCACGCTCGCCGTCTTCAAAAAACTCAAAACCAAAAAACTGATCAAGTCCGTCAAGGGACAACCTTACCGCATCAACGCCATTGGGCTGAGCAACGTTCGCGCCCAGTTGGATAACCGCTAAGGAGAGGATGATGACTATCAGCCCCCGTCTTTCTGCTGCCCATCCCCGGCCAGCCGCCGGCATCCCCGCCAGGGACGCGCTAGCGCTGCCGTATCGCCGGGCCAGCCGCTGCCGAGCCGTGAGTGAACCGGCGCCGTCATACCGGAGGGCCGTGGCAACCCTGGCGGCAGCCGGGCGGAACAAAATGGCTCGCCCTGGCGTGAGCAGCACCCTGATTAAACAACGTAACAAAAGGAATTAACCTATGGATATCCCACGTATTTTTACCATTAGCGAAAGCGAACACCGCATCCATAATCCGTTCACGCCCGAGAAGTACGCCACCCTTGGACGCGTGTTACGCATGGAGCCGGGCTGGCGCATTCTCGATCTCGGCAGCGGCTCGGGCGAAATGCTCTGCACCTGGGCACGCGATTATGGCATCACCGGTGTCGGTATCGACATGAGCCAGTTATTCAGCCAACAGGCAAAAATGCGCGCGCAGCAGCTCGGCGTCAGCGATCGGGTTAACTTTATCCATAACGATGCCGCAGGCTACGTCGCCGAAGAAAAATGCGACGTGGCGGCCTGCGTCGGTGCCAGCTGGATCGCTGGCGGCGTCGCCGGCACGCTGGAACTGCTGAACCGCAGCCTGAAACCAGGCGGGATACTGCTTCTCGGGGAACCCTACTGGCGCCAGTTACCCCCGTCTGAAAACGTGGCCCAACAGTGCGGCGCCACTTCGCTGGCCGATTTTCTTTCGCTGCCAGAGCTGGTCGGCTACTTTGACCAACTTGGTTATGACGTTGTGGAAATGGTACTGGCGGATCAGGAAGGCTGGGACAGGTACGAGGCGGCCAAGTGGCTGACCATGCGCCGCTGGTTGCAGCAACATCCTGACGATCGGGAAGTGGATGAAATCCGGGCACATCTGACCGCCTGGCCAAAACGCCACGTGATGTATACCCGTGAATATGTAGGATGGGGCGTATTTGCACTGATGGCGCGCTAATCGGCAAGCGTGGTGCGCCGTCGCCGCGCTGCCGTTTGAATCAGATTGATTTATATTGACGGAGAAAACCAGTAGCCTCCTGCCGGGGGCTACGTCAACAAAAAACCGGCCGCAGCCGGTTTGAATACCTTGTACGCGACCTCATCAGCGCCCAGCGCCGGCGAGGAGCCGCTGTCAGCCAAGCCCCGCTTTGCCGTCAATCTTGCCGGTGGCCTCTTGGAGCCGGTTTACCTCGGCGCGATTTTCTACCCAATAGTCGGCCCGCTTGATACCGAGTTTTTCTGGGTGAAACACCGGGTCAACCCCTTCGGCCAACTGCTTTTCGTAGTCCTTCAGACAGCTGAAGGCGGTATTGCGCAGCAGCAAGATGGCAACGATGTTCAGCCAGGCCATCAGCCCCACGCCAATATCCCCCAGACCCCACGCCAGATCGGCGGTCTTCACCGTGCCGTACACCGCAGAAGCCATCAGACCGATCTTCAGTACGAAGGTCAGCCATGGGCGGTGGATCTTGCGGTTGAGGTAGGCGATATTGGTTTCGGCAATGTAGTAGTAGGCAACGATGGTGGTGAAGGCGAAGAAGAACAGCGCAATGGCGACAAAGTAACTGCCGAAGCCAGGCATCATGCTTTCCATCGCGGTTTGCACATAGCCAGGACCGGCGGCAATGCCGGCTATCCCGGTGTACAGTGCGGCACCGTCCGGCCCCTGCACGTTATACAACCCGGTAATCAGCAACATGAAGCCGGTAGCAGAACAGACGAACAGCGTGTCGATATACACCGAGAACGCCTGCACCAGCCCCTGCTTGGCCGGGTGACTGACCGCCGCGGCAGAAGACGCATGCGGGCCGGTACCCTGAGCCGCTTCGTTGGAGTAAACGCCGCGCTTGACCCCCCACATAATCGCCAGCCCGAGGATCGCGCCAAACCCGGCGTCGAGACCAAACGCGCTTTTCCACACCAGCAGGATAACGCCCGGCAGTTGATCGATATTGAGTGCCACAATCACGCAGGCGACGATGATATAACCCAGCGCCATAAACGGCACCACGGTACCGGCAAAGTTGGCAATGCGCTTAACCCCGCCGAAGATGATGAACCCCAGCAGCATCGCCAGCAGCGCGGCCGTCACGTTCGGGCTGATGCCAAACGCAATGTCCAGACTGGCACCGATCGAGTTGGCCTGCACGCCCGGCAGCAGCACCCCACAGGAGAAGATGGTGACGATGGCAAAAATCCAGGCGTACCACTTCATGCCGAGACCTTTCTCGATATAGAACGCCGGACCGCCGCGGTATTCGCCATCAAGCTTTTCTTTATAAACCTGACCCAATGTCGATTCCACAAACGCCGAGCTGGCGCCGAGGAAGGCCACCATCCACATCCAGAACAACGCCCCCGGACCACCGAAGGTGATCGCGGTGGCGACCCCGGCGATGTTGCCAGTCCCGACCCGCCCAGCCAGCGTCATGGACAACGCCTGGAAGGACGACACCCCGGCGTCGTTACCCTTACCCTGAAATATCAGGCTTACCATCTCCTTCAGGTGTCGTAGCTGCAAAAAGCGGCTGCGCAGAGAAAAGTACAGGCCGGTTCCCAAACACAGGTAGATGAGCGCCTGGCTCCAAATCACGCCGTTGACGGCATTGACAAATTCATTCATGCAATCCAACCCCTTCGTTGATGCCCTGATCAGTGCGCAGTGGACCTGCCTGACTCCGGGCTACTGCCTATATGCGCCGTCTAGCGTGAGAGTTAACTTACGTGGATCACTTTAGTTACATATCGCAACTAATTTCACACATATTTAACCTGTCGTAAAGCCCTGACAATCGCAAGTACCACAGCAAGCCTGTGGGGCGCTTAGCAAATTTGAAATTTGGTTGGGGGTTGGTTTACCGCTGGGGTTGGGTTGGGTTGGGTCGATATGTATTCTGGCAGCGAGCAGCCAATACCAGTCACACGATAGTTTTATCGCCCTCTCTGTGATGGTTCACAACTCAGCACCGGAGCAGTAGAAGCTCCCCCTTCCCTGGTATATCCGTTATGCTGTTGAACGGCTGCCATACTGGCGTTTATTACCTCGGGGTGAGCTGCTGATTTTTACCGACGCGTCAGCACGATCCTGCGCCGGGTATACAACGTTTCCATAGACAGCTGAAACTTATATTCCGCGGCCTGTAACTTTCGTGATTTAAGCATGTTGATGGTGAGACCTCGTATTTGCCCTGACTCCATCCGTTTTTTGATTTCGCTAGCGCTCAGCATAAGCTGCTTCTTCAAAATCGACAGCAGGCTGACCTGAAAAGAACGGGAAACCCTGACGCTTACGCTGACCCGCCAGCGGCTGGTAATGCTGACCAGCCAGCGCTCCTGAACCTGAAAATCAGGCCGCCCCGCCAGCTCGGCATTGTTTCGCTTCAGCGTCACTTTGTCATAGGCAAAATGTTGAACCGTGGCGGCATCATTGGCCATCAGCCGGCGATAAAGTTCACGGTCAATTTTACTGACCGGCAGGCGCGAAAACAGCGAGATGTTCCAGGTGTAATCGCAGTGTGTGCATTTATAGATACTCCACACATCCAGCCGTTTTTTTTGCGAATTCACTCGAAATGCCCCCGAAGGCGTGAACTCCCGTTTTACACTGCATGAAGGACAGCGTTTCGCAATGCGCTGATACCCCACGGGCGTAACAGTCCATGTAACTTTCATAACTTACCTTTTTTAACCCATACCAAACCGGATCCGTACTGAGCGGACCATGGATGTTTATGTATGAAAAATATTTAAGGGATATTTTTCAGTGGGTTAAAAAAAGATTTCCAACGCTACAATCCTGTCGACGACCAAAGAGATACGCCGAGACTAGCAAAGCGGCAATTATCGGGTATATGAGTTCGATCAATATTCATGATAGTTCCAGCAGAATCTATTGATCTGACACGCTAAACGTCACGCATTCATTCTGTATATTTGGTAGACAATCAAACGACAGAAGGAGCGTTTTATGACACAGCACGAACGGTTTTGTCAGGCCTGTTAGCGCCAGTGATATAAGACGGTAATTCACCATTAGTATTGTCCGCTCCACCCAACATGTTGTTTCCTTGAGGTTCTCACACCAGAAAGGACATCAACATGCTGAGCAGAGAGGACTTTTAT
>Ga0308158_10001490_pt1 | contig 25213 bp, 21 predicted proteins | sample PhyBR2_FD_201038 | JGI IMG/M metagenome (GOLD analysis project Ga0308158, IMG submission 201038) | Phyllosphere microbial communities from UC Gill Tract Community Farm, Albany, California, United States - DLSLB.R2 | ecosystem: Host-associated > Plants > Phyllosphere > Unclassified | place: USA... | reverse complement strand
GCGCTGCTGGCGTTCGATTTCTTCGCGCTGTCGGTCCAGGTAACCGGCGTACTTGACGCTGATTTCCACCTGCTCGGCCACGCGTGCGTCTTCGACGCCGGGGCCCAGTGACGGCACTTGCATCAACTTGGCGTAGTCCAGCTCGGGGCGCTTGATCAGGTCCAGCACATTGGTTTCGCGGCTGACCGCCACGCCGGTGGTCTCGGCGACTTCGCGGCCCAGTGCATTGCCCGGCGTTGCCCAGATGCCACGCAGGCGTGCGCTCTCGCTGGCAACGGCGGCCTGCTTGGTCTCGAACGCCGCCCAGCGGCGGTCATCGACCAGGCCCAGCTCGCGGCCGGTCGGGGTCAGGCGGGCGTCGGCGTTGTCCTCGCGCAGCTGCAACCGGTACTCGGCGCGGCTGGTGAACATGCGATACGGCTCGCTGGTGCCGTGGGTGATCAGGTCGTCGACCAGCACGCCGATGTAGGCTTCGTCGCGGCGCGGGCACCAGCCGTCCTTGCCCTGCACGAACAGGGCGGCGTTGATGCCGGCCAGCAGGCCTTGTGCGCCGGCTTCTTCATAACCGGTGGTGCCGTTGATCTGGCCGGCGAAGAACAGGCCGGCGACCTGGCGGGTCTCCAGCGTGTTCTTCAAGCCGCGCGGATCGAAGAAGTCGTATTCAATGGCGTAACCGGGGCGGGTGATATGTGCCTGCTCGAAACCACGGATGCTGCGTACCAGCTCCAACTGCACGTCGAACGGCAGCGAGGTGGAGATGCCGTTGGGATAGATCTCGACCACGTCCAGGCCCTCAGGCTCGACGAAGATCTGGTGGCTGTTCTTCTCGGCAAAGCGCACCACCTTGTCCTCGATGGACGGGCAGTAACGCGGGCCGATGCCTTCGATCTGGCCGCTGTACAGCGGCGAGCGATGCAACGCGCCACGGATGATGTCGTGGGTGCGCTCGCTGGTATGGGTGATCCAGCAGCTCACCTGCTGTGGGTGCTCGCGGACATCGCCCAGATAGGACATCACCGGTAGCGGATCATCGCCAGGCTGCTCGTCCATCACGCTGTAGTCCAGCGAGCGGCCGTCGATGCGCGGCGGGGTGCCGGTCTTCAGGCGGTCGATGGCGAACGGGCGCTCGCGCAGGCGCGCGGCCAGGGTGGTGGCCGGCGGGTCACCCATGCGCCCGGCGGTGTATTGGGTTTCGCCGATATGGATCTTGCCGGCCAGGAAGGTGCCGGCGGTCAGCACCACCGCTGGGGCGTGGAAGGTCAGGCCGGTCTGGGTGATGGCGCCGCGGATGGTGTCGCCGTCGATGATCAGATCATCCACCGCCGCCTGGAACACGGTCAGGTTGGGCTGCGACTCGACGATGCCGCGGATCGCCATGCGGTACAGGTTGCGGTCGGCCTGGCAACGGGTGGCGCGCACCGCCGGGCCCTTGGAGGCATTGAGGGTGCGCCACTGGATGCCTGCGCGATCGGCGGCATGCGCCATGGCCCCGCCCAGGGCGTCGATTTCCTTGACCAGGTGGCCCTTGCCGATGCCGCCAATGGCCGGGTTGCAGCTCATCGCGCCCACGGTCTCGACGTTATGGGTCAGCAGCAGGGTGCGGGCACCGCCGCGCGCGGCAGCCAGGGCCGCCTCGGTACCGGCGTGGCCGCCGCCGATGACGATGACGTCGTAACGGTAGAAGGAGTCGCTCATGGGCGTGAGATCGGTAAAGAAAATGTGAAGTCCGTCGGCGTGGTATTCGCACGCTGTTACGGCATGTGTGGTGATTTTACCGCCAAGCGCAATCAGGTACGCATCAACCCTAAAGTTGGCACGCAACCTGCAGTTAATACATTGCACCCAGCGTGGCATGCGACATAGGCGCAACAAGGTCGGAATTGGAACAGGGGCCGACCGAAGCGCACGTTGGGGTAGCAGGGGGCCGGTAGTCGGGGGACTACCGGCCTTGCAATCCAGCAGGGCCCGCCTTGGCGGGAAAGCGTTAAAGACAAAGCCCCGGCCTAGGCCGGGGCTTTGTCTTTATTAGGCGCCGATGCCCGACAGGGCCGGAACAGGGGGGATCCAGATTTCCTGACGGACATCGACATTGAGCTGTCTGGGTAAGGCCGGTTTAGGTCACTATGCGACGTTGCCGGTCACCCGTGGAACCAAGAATGCCTGCATTTACGGCAATTGCAACCTTTTTATGGTTCCAGGTTCCTGACCCCGTGTACTTGGCGGGTTTGTGACGCCTGTCGGGCGGGCATCGGCCGTGCCTGAATGGCAGGCCGGGCGGCGGCCTGCGGACGCTGCATGGCCTGTTGCATAGGCTGGGCGCGCGGCGTCGGCTGGTAATTGGCACGCGGTTGCGGGCGCGACAGATTGTCCAGATTGCGCCACGGCGACTTGTTGCCGCCGCCGTTCACCGGCGGTGGCGGCCGGGTCGGGCGGCCGTCATTGCCGCCATTGCCATTGCCCGGTGGGCGCGGACGGTTGCCGCCATGGTTATGGTCGCCGTCACCGCCCGGATGCGGCCGCTGGCCATTGCCATGACCGGGCGGACGCTGGCCGTTGCCGTGATACGGCGGGCGCGGACGATTGTAATTGGGCCGGTAGACCGGGTAGCCGTAGCTGCCGTAGCCGTAATAGCCACTGCCATAGCCATAACCGCCGTAGCCATAGCCGTTGGGGTAGCCATAGGGATAGCTGTACTGCACCGAGGGGGAGCCGTGGTAGTAGCCGCCCGAACCGCCGCCTACGTAGTCATACGTGGCGCAGCCGGACAGGCCCAACAGCAGGCCGGTGGAAAGAATCAGGCGCTTGATCATGAAAAGTCCCCCCCAGTGGGTATGGCATGCAGCTTCGGGCCGCCGCGTTGAATCGGCCCTTAATTCGCGTCTACATGGCTGAACATACAACGTGTGCGCAGGTGAGATGGTCGCAGGCCCGGGGCCTGGGCTAACCTTTGAGCATGAATGAACTTCCCCTGCCCGGTTTTGCCGAGGTTTTGGCGGCGGCGGCACGTATCGCTGCCCATGCGACGGTCACCCCGGTGCTGCGCTCGCGCGCGCTGGATGCCTTGGCCGGTGCCAGCCTGCATTTCAAGGCCGAGCACCTGCAGCGCAGCGGCGCATTCAAGTTCCGCGGGGCCTGCAACGCGGTGTGGTCGTTGGACGTGGAGCATGCTAGGCATGGTGTAGTGACGCATTCGTCGGGCAACCACGGGGCGGCACTGGCACTGGCGGCGCGCTCGCGGGGCGTTCCCTGCCATGTCGTGGTGCCGGAAGGTGCGGTGGCGGCCAAGTTGGCCAATATCGAACGCAACCAGGCCACGCTGTGGCGCTGCGCACCCACCCAGGCGGCGCGTGAGGCCGAGTGCCTGCGTGTGCAGCGTGAGACCGGAGCCACCCTGGTTCATCCCTATGCGGATCCGCGGGTGATCGCTGGGCAGGGGACCGCGGTGCTGGAATTGATCCGGCAGGCCGGGACTCAACTGGATGTACTGGTGGTGCCGGTTGGCGGCGGTGGGCTGGCGGCCGGCAGCCTGCTGGCGATGCAGCAGTTGTTGCCCAACTGCGAGCTGGTGCTGGCTGAACCTGCCGGTGCCGCCGATACCGCCCGTTCGCTGGCGGCGGGGGAGCGGCGGATCGACTTCGTGCCGGACACGCTGTGTGATGGTCTGCGTGGTGCCCTGGGTGAACCAAATTTTGCGTTGCTGCACGGTGCGGCGCAGGTGATCAGCGTGGACGATGCCGATACCGTGGCCGCGATGCGATTGATCTGGCAGGTAATGAAACAGACCGTGGAGCCGTCCTCGGCGATCACCCTGGCGGCGGTGTTGGCCCAGCCGCAGCGCTTTGTCGGGCGCACGGTGGGGTTGGTATTGTCCGGCGGCAACGTCGATTTGGATGCCTTGCCCTGGGGGCAGGCATGAAGTCAGCTGTTCGGCGCACAGGGGTGATGGGCTGGGTGTGGCGGTTGTGTGTGTTGCTGCTGTTGTGGCTGTTGGGCGTAGCGGCGTGGATCATCTGGGTCGGCGACCGTGACCAGGCCGCACCTGCCGACGCCATCATCGTGCTCGGCGCTGCGGCCTATGACGCCAAACCTTCGCCGGTGTTTGAAGAACGCATCCGTCACGGCCTGGATCTGTATCGGCAGGGCTATGCGCCGAAGTTGATTTTTACCGGTGGCTTTGGCGGCGCGGGTGCGCGTTTCTCTGAGTCGCAGGTGGCCCGGCGCTATGCGTTGAAGCAGAAGGTCCCCAGCAGCGACATCCTGATCGAGACCCGTTCGCGCACTACCCGGCAGAATCTGGTCGAGGCCAAGCAGGTGATGTTGAAGCACGACATGCACAAGGTGATCGTGGTCAGCGACCCGCTGCACATGGCACGCGCGCTGCGCCTGTCCAGGGAATTGGGCATCGATGCCTTGGCTTCGTCCACGCCTAGCACGCGCTTCCGCAGCTTCCATACCAGCTGGCGCTTTCTGCTGCAGGAGGTCTATTTCTTCCACCGCGACCTGTTTGCAAAAGGCGCTTGAGCGGTGCTCTCGTTCTCACGGGGAATGTAATGGTTGGCAATGAATCCTCTGCACGGCAGCAGGCCGTCGCGCTGGTACACGCGTACTACGCAGCGTTCAATCGCGGTGACTGGGCAGGCATGCTGGCCTGCCTGAGCGATGAGGTTGCACACGATCTCAACCAGGGGGCGCGTGAAACCGGCCGCACGCTGTTTGCCGCCTTCCTGCAGCGCATGGAGGCGAGCTATCGCGAGCAGCTGCGCGACGTGGTGGTGATGGCCAGCGACGATGGCCTGCGCGTGGCCGCCGAATATGTGGTGCACGGCGAATACCACCACACCGACGAAGGCCTGCCGCCGGCACGTGGGCAGCGTTACGTGCTGCCGGGTGGCGCGTTCTTTGATGTGCGCGATGGCAGGATCAGTCGCGTCAGCAATTACTACAACCTGCAGGACTGGATCGCGCAGGTAGCGGGCGCATAGCGGCGTTGGTGTTTGTGCTGTTGTGGGCGCGACGCAGGCTGCGAGGCATCACGATGCACGCGTGTAGGAGCGGCGTAAGCCGCGACGCTGGGAACGCTTGCGGATCGATCAGCATGCGATCTGCGAGGGCATGAGCTTGGCGGCTTCGCCGCTTCCCCTCTCCTGCCTTCGGCATCCTCTCCCGCAAGGGGAGAGGAGAAAATCAAAGGCAACTGCCAAAAGCCAAGGCCAAAGCCAAAAGCAAGGCTAGAAGCCAAAAGCCAAAAGCCCCAAAAAGCCGAAAGCCGGGCCAGACTGCACCGAATCCCGAATCCCGAATCCCGAATCCCGAATCCCGAATCCTTATTCCTTCGTCTTCCGCCGGATCGGAATCGCCGACAACGGTACGCTCGCGACATCATGGCCCTGCTCCCGGATCGGGGCGCCCGGTGCAGGTGCCCAGGCATGGGCGTAGACAACTTCCCAACTGCTCGGCAGCTTGCCGTCAGCACGGCGCATCGGCTCATACGCCTCGCGCGCAGCGGCAAAACGGCTGCGCCCGGTCAGGGTGTGGCGCCGGTTGTGCATGGCGTTGGTGGCACCGATTGCCTTGAGCTCGCGCATCAGTGCGGGCAGGTCGTCGTAGGTCAGGGTGAACATGTCGCGGTCCAGTACCGGATCGCGGAAGCCGGCCATCATCAAAGCATCGCCGAACTGGGCGATCTGCACGAAGTGGCTCACGTGCGAGGTGTCATCGGCCTGGGCAAAGGCCTGGCGCAGCTCCACCAGCGTGTCGTGGGCGAAGGTGGAACAGACCAGCAGGCCGTTCGGCTTGAGCACACGGCGGAAGCCGGCAAATACCGCTGGCAGGTCTTCCACCCACTGCAGGCACAGGTTGCTGTAGATCACGTCCACGCTGTTGTCGGCCAGCGGCAGGGCGCGGGCGTCGGCGCAGACGCGCGAGAACGGGCGCCACCAGCTGGCCTGCTTCCTGGCCTCGGCCAGCATCGGCAGGGCCAGGTCCAACGCGATCACCTGCGCCTTCGGCCAGCGCTTCTTCATCGCCGCGGTGGCGTGGGCCGGGCCGCTGCCCACGTCCAGTACCACCTGCGGTTGCCGGTCTTCCAGGTAGTCCAGCGATTCCAGCAGGCGCTTGGCTACTTCCTGCTGCAGCACCGCGGCGGCGCGGTAGCTGCTGGCGGCACGCGAGAAGGCGCGGCGGACGTGTTTGGGGTCGAACAGAGAAGACATGACGGTGATTCGGATTGGTAATTCAGGGGAGAGGCACGGTTGCGCTCAAGCGGCCAACGACATCATCGGCCAGTGCGCGCGAATGGCTGCGTAACCACTCACGCGCAGCCCGCAACGAACTGTTGCAGCAGCCCGGCAACGTGGTCGGCGTGGCCAAGGAAGGGGGCATGGCCGCCGCCGTCGATGGTGTGGGCGGCGTGCAGGCCCGCCGGCGCCAATGCGGCAGCCTGGTGCATGGCCTTGGAGGGCACCAGCCGGTCGCGCTGGCCGCCTATCCACAAGCCCGGTTTGTGCAGGCTGGGAAGGCTGCCGCGCAGGTCGCTGCGCTCCAGCAGCGCCAGGCCTTCGTGCAGCGCACGCGGGGCCGGCTCGCCGCGTTCGACCAGCGCATCGCGCAGGGTGCGCAGCTCACTGCGGGCGTGTTGCGAGCCCATCACGTCCAGCGCCAGGAAGCGCTCGAGGGTGCCACGGTAATCCTGTTCCAGATCACGGCCGAACTGCTCGAACACCACCGGCTCGACCGCATCGGGCCAATCGGCGTCGCGGACAAAACGTGGCGTCGCCGCCAGCATCGCTAGCCCGCGCACCTGCGGCAACGTGGCGGCGCCGTGCAGGGCGACCAGCCCGCCCAGCGACCAGCCGCACCACACCGCCGCCGGGGTGGCGCTGGCGATGGCGTTGACCAGGTAGGGCAGGCGCAAGGGCGTGGTGTCGTCGCGGCTGTGGCCATGCCCGGGCAGGTCGACCACATGCAGCTCGAAGTGCGGCGCCAGCCGTTCCAGCAGCGGCGCGAAGATGCCGCCATGCAGTGCCCAGCCGTGGATCAGGACCAATGCCGGTCCGCTGCCGGTGACTTCGATATGCATGGCGTTACAACCGGTTCTCAGGCAACAGTGTTCAGGGATTTCTGGTATAGCACCACGTCGCGGGCCTTGGCGATCGCTTCCACCAGCGCCTTGACCTGGTCCACGGTATGCAGCGCCGACAAGGTCACGCGCAGGCGCGCCTTGCCTTCGGGCACGGTCGGCGGGCGGATCGCGCTGACCAGGAAGCCGGACTGCTCCAGCGTTGCCGACAAGGCCATCACCGTGGCTTCGTCACCGCACAGCAGCGGTTGGATCGGGGTCTCCGAGGCCATCAGTTCCAGGCCGTGATGCCGCGCACCGTCACGGAAGCTGGCGATCAATTCGGTCAGCTTGTCGCGGCGCCAATGGTCGCGGCGCGCGAGCTTCACCGCGGCCAGCGAGGCGGCAGCCTGTGCCGGCGGCAGGGCGGTGGTGTAGATGTAAGGACGCGCGGTTTCGGCCAGATGCTGGATCAGCGCGTCCTCGCCCACCACCACGGCGCCGTGCCCGCCCAGGGCCTTGCTCAGCGTCAGCAGTTGCAGCGGAACCTCGTTCACGCCCAGGCCGGCATCGGCCACGCAGCCGCGGCCGTGTTCGCCGATCACCCCGATGCCATGCGCGTCGTCCACATAGAACAGCGCTTCCTGCATGCGCGCCACCAGAGACAGCGAGCGCAGCGGGGCGATGTCGCCATCCATGCTGAAAACACCATCGGTGACCAGCATGGCAGCGCCGTCGCCGGCGTTCTTGAGCTGGCGCATGGCGCCTTCGCTGTCCAGGTGCGGATAGCGGCGCAGGCGGCAGCCGGCCAGGCGGCTGGCGTCGAGCAGGCTGGCGTGGTTGAGCCGGTCCTGCACGCAGATATCGGTTTCTTCGCTGAGCAGCGCTTGCTGCACGGCCAGGTTGGCCATGAAGCCGCTGTCGAACAGCAGGGCGCGTGGGTAGCCGAGCCAATCGGCCATCTCGCGTTCCAACTGCTCGTGCAGGCTGTGGTGGCCACAGACCAGGTGCGAGGCGGTGCTGCCAGCGCCTTCGCGGCCAGCAGCGTCCTGCAACGCGGCGATCACCTCGAACTGTTGCGACAGGCCGAGGTAGTCATTGCTGCAGAAGCCGGTCAACCAGCGGCCGTCCAGTTCCAATCGCACCCCGTCACGGCGGCTGATGCTGCGCCGGCTGCGGATGCGGCCCTGGGCAAGCCGCAGCTTGCGCTGGGCGATGATGCGGTCGTGGATGTCAGGACGGGCCATGGCAAGGTTCATGGTCAAGCGGGCAGCTAGCGTACCCGGTTGCCTGTAAGAATGCCCAAGCGGCGCCCCGGCGACGGGGCGCCAACCGGGTCAGGCGCTGTGCGCGCAGGCCGGGGCGATATCCAGGTGGACCGTGCCGGGGTGGTCGTGGTCGTCGGCGTCCACGTTTACCTGCAGCGGGCGGATGCCGAGGCGGGCGAACAGGGCCTGGTCGCGCTCGGTGTCCGGGTTGCCGGTGGTCAGCAGCTTTTCGCCATAGAAGATGGAGTTGGCACCTGCCAGGAAGCACAGCGCCTGCAGCTCGTCGCTCATGCTCTCGCGGCCGGCCGACAGCCGCACCATCGAGCGCGGCATGACGATGCGGGCGACCGCGATCATGCGCACGAACTCGAACGGGTCCAGCTCGGCACTGCCGTGCAGCGGGGTGCCGGCGACCTGCACCAGGCGGTTGATCGGCACCGAGTCCGGGTGCGCCGGCAGGTTGGCCAGCGCCTGCAGCAGGCCGGCGCGGTGCTCGCGGGTCTCGCCCATGCCGACGATGCCGCCGCAGCAGGTCTTCATGCCGGCGTTGCGCACGTGTTCCAGCGTGTCCAGGCGGTCCTGGTACTGGCGGGTGTGGATGATGGAGTCGTAGTAATCCGGCGCGGTGTCCAGATTGTGGTTGTAGTAGTCCAGCCCGGCGTCCTTCAGCGCCTGCGCCTGATGGCCTTCGAGCATGCCCAGGGTGGCGCAGGTCTCCAGGCCCAGCGACTTCACCTCGCGGATCATCGCCGCGACCTTGGGGATGTCGCGGTCCTTGGGCGAGCGCCAGGCCGCACCCATGCAGAAACGCGAGGCGCCGGCCTGCTTGGCAGCGCGGGCACGGGCCACCACGCTGTCGGTGTCCATCAGCTTCTGCGCGTCCACGCCGGTGTCGTAGCGCTGGGCTTGCGGGCAGTAGGCACAGTCTTCCGGGCAGCCGCCGGTCTTGACCGAGAGCAGGGTGGAAACCTGTACCTGCGCCGGGTCGAAGTGCTGGCGGTGCACGCTGGCGGCGCGGTGCAGCAGCTCGGGGAAGGGCAGTTCGAGCAGGGACAGCAGCTCTTCGCGCTTCCAGTCGTGGCGGATGACGGTGGACATCGGTGTTACCTGACAGATGGGGCGATGGAAGCGGCGCAGTCTGGTCAGCATATACATCGCTGTCAACCATCAAATGAATCATCTGGTTTACAGGATTGGAGGGCGCTTGTCGGTGCTGCTGTTCCCGCCACGCTGCCTGGTGTGCGGCGAGGATGGCCTGCCGGGGCGGGACCTGTGCCTGGCCTGCAGCCTTGGGATGCCGTGGCAACAGGCCGCCTGCAGGCGCTGTGCCTTGCCCTTGCCCGGGGCCGATGCGGAGGGCCTGTGTGGCGCCTGCCAGCACGCGCGCTCGCCCCTGCAGGCGGTGCGGGCGGCGTTCACATACAACGCGCCGCTTGATGGCCTGCTGCTGCGCTTCAAGTTTCACCATGATCTCAGCGCCGGCCGTTTGCTGTCAGCGTTGATGGTGGATGTACTGGGCAGTGCCGAGCGCCCGCAGGCGATCGTGCCGGTGCCGCTGCATCTGTCGCGGCTGCGTCAGCGCGGCTATGACCAGGCCTGGGAGCTGGCCAGGCCGCTGGCGCGCGCGCTGCAGCTACCGCTGTGCCGGGGCCTGCACAGGCAGCGTCCCACACCGCCGCAATCGGAACTGGACGCATCGGAGCGCAAGCGCAATCTGTGCGGTGCGTTCATCGCGATTGGGCGACCGCCTGCGCATGTGGTGCTGCTGGATGATGTGATGACCACCGGAGCGACCTTGCAAGCCGCTGCGCTCGCCCTGCGCCGCGCCGGCGTGCAGCGGGTGGATGCCTGGGTCTGCGCGCGCGTGCCCTGATCGCTGCCGAGGTGATCAGCAAGGCCAGGCCAGCAGTGCGGTCCGCTTGAAATCGCCGATCTCATCTCTACATGCCATTACTACAGCGATGGGCCTAGACTGGGGTCGAGAGGCCTTTACACCTGTTCAACATGAGGAGACGGACATGGGAGCTTCCCCGGGATTTCCTGCTGGATCGTTGTTTGGCACGCTGACGCGCAATTGGTGGGTGCTGCTGTTGTTCGGTCTGTTTGCAGTGATATTCGGCGTATTGGCGGTGATGGCACCGGTGCGCACCGCAACGGTGCTGGCGTGGTGGTTGGGCATCATGGCCATTGTTGAAGGCGTGGTCGTGCTGATTTCGGCTTTCAGTGGCTCGGCGCCGGTTTCGCGTGGCTGGGCGCTGTTCTATGCGCTGGCATCGATAGGCTTTGGCGTGTTGGCGGTGATCAACCCGCTGGCTACGGCGAGCGTGCTGCTGCTGTTTCTGGCCGCCTGGCTGGTGGTTGGCGGCATTTACCGCATTGTGTTCGCCATCCGCGTGCGCAAGCAGATCACTGGTGAGTGGATGCTGATTGTCAGCGGTCTGCTGGCAGTGGCCTTGGGCGTGATGTTCGCGCTGAACCCCTTGGCCGGATTGGCGGTGACTTCGCTGTGGATCGGCGTGCTGGCCTTGATCTACGGGGTGCTGCAGATAATTGCAGCGTTCCGCCTGCGTTCGCTGGGCAAGTCCATCGGCGCGATGTAGTGCTTACCCCTCCCCAGCCCTCCCCTTAGCTGCGCGAAAGGGCGGGGGTGTAGTGCCGAGCCATGCTCGGCAGGGGCTTCACCGGTAATGCGCCGGCCGAGCATGGCTCGGCTCTACCTAAAACAAAACGGCCCGCATTGCGGGCCGTTTCGTTTCAATCCAGGTATTGGCTGGCGACGATGCCGGCAAACAACACCGCGCCGACCCAATTGTTGTGCAGGAAGGCCTTGAAGCAGGGCTCGCGCTCACGGTCGCGGCACAGCCAGAACTCGTACACCACCAAGGCCATCGCCACGCCGATGCCGGCCCAATACGCCCAGCCCAGCCCCGCGCGCTGTCCGACCAGCGCCATCGCGGCGAAGAACAGCGCGTACAGGATGCCCTGGATGACCAGGTCCAGATCGCCGAACAGGATGGCAGTGGAATGCGAGCCCACCTTCAGGTCATCGTCGCGGTCGACCATGGCGTACCAGGTGTCGTAGGCGGTGGACCAGAGGATGTTGGCGGCGTACAGCACCCAGCCCAGCGGCGGAACCTCGCCCTGGATGGCGGCGAAGGCCATCGGGATGCCCCAGCCGAAGGCCATGCCCAGGTAGACCTGCGGCAGATGCGTATAGCGCTTCAGGTAGGGATAGCTGGCGGCGAGGAATACGCCGATGAAGCTCAGCCCGATGGTCAGGGCATTCAGGGTCAGGACCAGCGCGAATGCGACCAGCATCAAGCCGGCGAACAACGTTAGCGCTGCGCGGCCGGAGATGGCACCGGTGGCCAGCGGCCGGTCCTTGGTGCGTTTGACATGCGGGTCCAGCCAGCGGTCGGCGTAGTCATTGATCACGCAGCCGGCCGAGCGGGTCAGCCACACGCCAGCGCTGAACACGAACAGTATCCACAGCGGTGGCAGACCGTCGGCAGCCAACCACAGCGCCCACCAGGTGGGCCACAGCAGCAGCAAGGTGCCGATCGGGCGGTCGGCGCGCATCAATTTCCAGTAGTGCCCGAACCGCGAGGTGTTGGCTGCGATGGACGGTGTATTTGGGAGACGGCTCATGCGTAAAGGTTAACAGCTGGGCGGATTTTCCCGCCCGCCTGTGCCGATCTGTTGGATGGGGGCAGACCTGCGGACGCTTTTGCCGTTAGAATGCGCCTCCGCCCGGCTCAGCCGGCCGGGTCACAATGCGCCCGTAGCTCAGCCGGATAGAGTAGTGGCTTCCGAAGCCATTGGTCGGGGGTTCGAATCCCTCCGGGCGCGCCAGATTCCAGCCTGCCATCTGCGCAGGTCGCCAGAAGCCCCGCATCGCGGGGCTTCTGCTTTTCGACGATAGGGCCGACCGGCGCGGAGACTACGGACTGGAAACCGCGGCAAGGCGTGCCTGGTGCGCTTGCGCCGCGCGCAGGGCTGCGGGCCGTGGCCATCTCAGCCCGTCGGGAGCCCGGTCCTGCCCTTGGCCTGGCGGTGCTTGGCGCGCAGGGCGCGACCCACCCGCGATTCGGTTTTGCGCTGCAGTATGCAATCTATGTAATCTGCCGCCAGCAGCAGCGCATCCAGATCTACCCCGCAGCCGATACCCAGCTCGGTGCACAGATAGACCAGGTCTTCGGTGGCGAGGCTGCCGGCAGCATCCGGCGCATGGGCGTCGCCACCGAGCCCGGAAATGGCGCTGTCGAACGCGCGCACGCCGTGCTCCAGTGCTTCAACCACGTTGGCGATGGCCAGCCCGAAGGTGTCATGGAAATGGGCGGCGAGGTGATGCACGGGCACCTCGGTGGCACACGCGCGGAGCAACGTGCCCACTGACACCGGGGTCCCCGATCCGGTTGTGTCACCCAGGCTGATTTCGCGGCAGCCCATTTCATGGAAGCGCGCAACGATGCGGGTGACATCCGACAGCGCCACCCTCCCATCGAACGGACAGTCGATGGCCGTGGACAGCGCAGCCCTGACCTGGATGCCTGCTGCCAGTGCATGGCCGGCGATCTCGTCGGCGCGGCGCAGGCTCTCGGCGATGTTGCAACTGAAGTTGGCGCGGCAATACGCATCCGATGCCGCCGATACGACGGTGACATCGCGGCAGCCAGTGGCGATGGCCCTCTCCAGCCCTCTCATGTCTGGCACCCACAGCGAGCGGATCCGGTCGATGGGCGGCGTGCCCAGCAACGTACATAGCGTCGCGGTGTCGGCCATCTGCGGTACCTGGCGTGAGGGGGCGAACGAACCGATTTCGACTTCCCTGATCCCGGCTGATTCCAACAACGCGATCAGATTGATCCGCACCGTGGTCGGCAGCACCCTGGCCTGGTTGGCCAAGCCGCGGTGCGCGCCTGTCTCGATGATGCGCACCCGATCTGCCGTTGTCGGCGCCTGTGTTTGCATCAGCGGCTCCGCAGTGCATCGAGCAACGCCATCGCCCGGTCGCTGCGGATGTCTGCCGCAGCTGGCATGGCCTGCACGAGCAGATCCACTTCATCCGCTCGCGCGCCCACCAATAGGGCGAGATCACGTGCGTACCTGGCGGGCTCCGCGGCAGCGATGGCGTCAGTCGCATGGGCATGCAGGCTGGCCAGACTGCATGCCAGACCGATGGCGGCGGCGTGATTGATCGGCTGCGGGCCTGGGCAGGCATCGGCAGCAGGTACCGGATGCTGCCTGTCCTGGCACACCTCGCACTGAGCGGCGACCATCGGCACGGCAATCCTGCCGCAGAGACGGCCACGGTGGTCGCAGTACCAGACGGCCAGCGCGGCATTGCCGCAGTCATGCGCCGTCCAGCTGTTCTGCGGCCGGGTGTAAGTTGCGGCGGTGCCGGCGAGCACCGCGTTCACTGCTTCAACGATGCGGGCGTTGTACAGGTCGGTCCGATACTGACGGGCACAGATGAAGGTGTGCAGATCCACAATGCGCCCGGCCAGTGCATCGACGTCAAGGAAGGGGGCGAAGCGCTGCGTCTGCAGGGTGATCTGTGCGCACAGCAGCTGCTGATCAGCGATGCGAGTGATGGATGTTCCGACCTTGCGGCCCTGGATCAGCGGCTCGATATGCTGCGCCACCCCAGCAACCATGCCGCTGATGCCGCGGCAATTGGAGCACCCGGCAATATCCACAACCAGCGCGACCTCGAGGCAGGCACCGTGGCGAAGGGCGTAGCCCGGATGTGCGTCGATGCTCTTGCAGCCGCCCCCGTGGGCAACCAGCAGCGGGTTCATGGTGTTGGCCAGACCGACCAGCTGATTGCCCAGGCGTAGTACCCGCGAACCTGCGCTGCGGATGTCGTCGATACCCGCGAACTGAATGCATACGCGTAACAGCGGGCCTGCGCCGAAAGCGATGAATCCATCGTTGCCGCTGAGGTGGGCCAAACGACTGATGAGGGAGGCCAACGTCCTGCTGATGCCTGGCATGTGGACGCGCTGCGCGATGCCATTGAGCAGCAAGCCTTCGATGAAGCCGGATGACGGGTCGTTGGGTGGCTCACGGCAGCCGACGCGGTCCGCGCCGATGCCAAACGAGCCGTCCGGTAGTGCACTGTCGGCGAAATTACAGGCGGCATGTGCGCGCGTTTTGGCTGCCTGCATTGCAGTCCCGTCTTCTGGCACTGCGGGTGGCGAATGTGCAGAAACTGCGTTCACGCGTATCCCCTTGCACGAGTGATCGCCATCGAGGGTCGCGCAGATCTGCAGGCGGCGCGTAAGCAATGCAGCGCAGCCGGTGGGTACAGTTACAGGAAACAGCAATGCCGGTGACGCGCGATCGCGAGCGCATCTCAAAATGTCTGTTTATGCTCTTTACAGAGTGCCGCGGTGCGCCGATACAGTCAGTGCCCGAAGAATTTTGCATGGATTTTTATGCGCTCTGAACCACGGAAGATTTCACTAGCGGAAAAAGTTGCCATGGACATCGGTCGCCAGATTTTGGCCGGTGTGCTGAAGCCCGGCGACAAGCTGCCTTCGTTGCGCGAGTACGCACGATTGAACGGCTACTCGAAGAACACGGTCATCTCGGCGTTTGATCTGCTCGGCGAGAGGGCACTGGTCGAAGCGCAGCACGGCAAGGGCTTCTTTGTACGCGGCATCGAGGTGCCCGCCGAACGCGACATTGACGAGGAACCGATCGGCTACAGCCGGGTGATCGATACGCTGTGGATGATGCGCCAGCAGGCCATCCGCGAGCCGGGGCGCTCGCATCTGGCGGAGGGTTTTCCGCCGGTCGATTGGTTGACCTATATGCGCCTTGATCGCTTCCACCGGCAGGTTGCCCGCAGCGGCATCGGCAGCCTCTTCCGCTACGGCAACCGCTACGGCTATCTGCCGCTGCGCCAGCAGCTGATACGACGCCTGGCCATGCACGGCATGGAGCTTGGCCCACGCCAGCTGGTGACCACGTTCGGTGCCAATCACGCGCTTGACCTGATCATCCGGCGTCATGTTGCACCCGGTGACACCGTGTTGGTGGAACAGCCGGGCTATTACCCGTTGTTCGGCAAGCTGCAGTTGCATGGTGCAAAATCCGTCGCCATCACCCGGCGCGTGGATGGCCCGGACCTGGTCGAGTTCGAGACGGCGCTGCAGATCAGCAAGGCGCGCATCTTCTTCATGCAGAGCACCGCGCACAATCCGACCGGCACCGATGTGTCGCCGGAGGTCGGCAAGCGTTTGCTTGAGCTGGCGGCGGCGCACAACGTGCTGATCGTCGAAAACGACGCCATGGCCGACTTCAAGCCGAATTCGGCATTTCGCCTGTCGTCGTTGGCGCAGTTCCGCAACACGCTGTATGTGGGTAGTTTCTCAAAATCGGTATCGGCCGCGCTGCGCAGCGGATTCATCGCCGGGGAGAACGCCCACATCGAGGAGCTGGCCGACCTGAAGATGCTGCTGCATATCGGCAGCAGCGAGTATGGCGAACGCGTGCTTGAAGCGATCCTGCGCGAGGGGAACTTCCTGCGCCATGTCGGGCGCCTGCAGGACCGCGTCCGCGCCGCCACTGCCGAAGGTCTGGACGTGCTGCAGCGGCTCAACGCCACGGTCTATGCCACACCCGAGCAGAGCTTGTATCTGTGGGCGCGTTTCGATGGTATCGACGATACGCGCCAGCTGACCGCCCGCCTGCTGGCACGAGGTGTTGTGCTGGCGCCCGGTGCGTTCTTCAACGTCGACGCCGAGCAGGTGTCGCCATGGACACGCTTGAATGTGGCCTATCTGAACGACAGCGTCTTCATCGACAGCCTCCGCGAGGAGATGGACCAGGTTGCGGCACTGGCGTGATGCCTGGCTGAAAGTGCGGAACTGTCACTGCCGGCCGCGACCGGCAGTGACGCATGGCTTGATCATTGCGTCGTGCGGCGGGTCCTGGTGATCCACGATCTGTGCATCGCGCTGATGGCGAAAGTGGGCGGGGCGCGATTGAGGGTCCCTTGCCGGGGTGGCGCTCCGCCTGGCGCCGACGTCGTGGCAATTGCGGCTTCGGGCCAGAAGCGCCATCGCCACAGAACAGCAGCATGGTGGCGTCTGCTCCGCAATTGCCGTGGCCCTCGTTCTTCCTAGCGCCAGTCAGAGAGCGACAGTTTCAGCTCTGCCTGGAAGCCTTTGGCCGACTGCAGCGGAATGCCGAAGATATTGGGTGCCTGCTGGTTGATGCCGATGGCCTTGGTGCGGGCCGTGTCCAGCTCGGCCTCGTTCTTCGGACCGCCGGCCCATTGATCATCGCTCCACACGTAACGCAGGCGCCAGCCGCCTGCATCGTCGGGCTTGGCGAAGACCACCAGCGTGTTGCGGAACAGGTACTCGCCGGGGATGTGGTTCTTCAGGAACAGCGCGCCATCAACCTGATAGCCGGCATTGCTGACCGCAAGATCGATGGAAAACGCGATCTCGCTGCCGGCCAGGATCTTGCTGCTGTCGAGGAACACCGAGAACAGCACGGTCGAGCGTTTGTCCTTGAGCAGGTTGCCCTGCGCATCGAAGATATCGCCGTACTCGCGGCGGATGGCACATTGGTTGGCCTGGGTGCGCGAGGTGAGTTCGTAGGTGTAGGCACCGCGCGGGGCGACGGTGGCCTCGATGTAGTACGAGGATTCGATCTTCTTGCCGCGCTTGCGCGCGGCTTCGATCTCGGGCGGAAAGGGCAGGGCGCTGATGCCGAGCTGGGCCGTGGCGCAGGTATCGCCGAACAGGAAGCGCACCAGGTTCTGGTAACCCTCCTCGGAGTTGACGATACCGAAGTAGCCGCTGTGGCTGCGGTTGACGAAGGCGCGCGGTGAACCTTCGACATAAGCATTGGCAATGCGTACCAGGCCATCGCTCAGTGCGCCGACCGCAAACGAAGACAGTCCATGCGCAGCGGCGTAGTCGCGGCTGTTGGTACCGATCAGGCAGAACAGCCGCTCGGGCGGGAAGCCGGAATTGCCCAGTGTATTGACCTTGTCCTTGGGCACCTTCAGGTACTTGCCCATGTTGCTGCGGTTGAAATTGTTGATGTCGTTGATCGACAGCAGGTTCGGCAGGTTGATGCCGCCGACCTCGATGCCGTTGTGCGGCGTGGCATAGGTGAAGGCCTTGTCGACCATCGCTCGGACCTCGGCGCTGGCCACGTCGGGGTTCTGGAGGAGGCAGCGGCAGATCAGTCCGCCCATCGAGTGGGCCACCAGATAGACACGGAAATCCTTGCGCATGGCCGCGTTGTTGCCGCAGATGCTGTCGCGCAGTTGCTCGATGCGCTTGCCCAATGCGGTAGCTGCATCCGGGATCGACGGCGTCTTGCCATCGCCGAAGGCCGGGTCGGCTGGATCGTAGTAGCGATGGATGACGATGCAGCGCGGTGAGATGCGGTCACGGCGCTCGGCGCCGAACTCGTAGACGTCGCGGTAGTTGTAGTCCTTCATCAAGCGCACCAGCGGCGACTCGAAGACGAACTTGACGATGCTGCCGTCCTGCGCCTGGCGCATCTTGGTGGAGCCGGACTCGAAGCCCATGAAGGGCGTGGAGGTGGTCTCGACGATCTCATCGCGGGTCATCGCATAACCGCGCACATAGATGATCGGGAAGTAGGGGCGTTCGATACGTTCCATGGCCGGTCTCCGCGGGGGCTGCCGGCGATGGTGAACGGATTTTCAGGATTTGTCTTGAATGTGGTGCTTCAAGAGCTTGCCCCTCCCCAGCCCTCCCCTTGGCTGCGCCAAAGGGAGGGGCCAAGCTCTGCCCCCTCCCTTGCGCAAAGCGCAGGGGAGGGTTGGGGAGGGGTTAGGTCTTTGCCTTTGTAGTGGCTCTACGCGACACCAAAGCCCTCCACAACGCTACCCCTCACCTCCAACACCACCCCGATCCAACTGCCGATACCCAATCGCCTCGGTCAGATGCGTCCGTTGGATCGCAGTTTCGGCAGCAAGATCGGCGATCGTCCGTGCGACCCGCAGAATCCGGTGCATCGACCGCGCAGACAGCTGCAAGCGCTCCATCGCCTGCTCAAGCAGATCACCTTCAGCAGTGGACAGCGCGCAGTCGCGCAGCGTCTCCGCTTGCCCAAGGTGCGCGTTGGCCTTGCCCGCTCGTTGCAACTGGCGTGTCCGTGCCTGCATCACCCGCTCGCGCACAACGGCGCTGCTTTCGCCTGCGCTTGTATCGCCACGCAATTCACTCGGCGCCAAACGTGGCACCTGCAGGTGCAGGTCAATGCGGTCCAACAAGGGTCCGGAGATGCGTGCGCGATAGCGACGGATGCTCTCCGCGGAACAACGGCAGCGACCGCTGCTGTCACCGGCCCAACCACACGGGCATGGATTCATTGCCGCCACCAGTTGAAAGCGTGCGGGGAACTCCATGCTGCGCGCGGCCCGCGAAACGGTGACTGTGCCGGACTCCAGTGGCTCGCGTAGCACCTCCAGCGCGTGGCGATTCCACTCCGGCAACTCGTCCAGGAACAGAACGCCGTTGTGCGCGAGCGATATTTCGCCGGGCCGCGGATGCGAGCCACCGCCAACCAGGGCAACCGCACTTGCGGTGTGATGCGGCGAACGGTAAGGGCGTTGCCGCCAGCGACTGGAGTCAACGCCGCGCCCGCTGATCGAGGCGATTGCCGCGGACTCCAGTGCTTCTTCCTCGCTTGCCTCGGGCAGGATGCCGGGCAGGCGCGAGGCCAGCAAGGTCTTGCCGCAGCCGGGTGAGCCCAGCAGCAGAAGATGGTGGCCGCCAGCCGCGGCAATTTCCAGCGCCCGCCGCGCATGTTGCTGACCGCGCACATCGCTGAGGTCGGCCAGCGCGGCGGGTTCGGTTGGCGGCACCTGCGCATCGGGCAGCTGTTTGCTGCCGCCCAAGGCAGCGCAGACTTCCAGCAGCGTGCGAGCGACCTTGACCTGCGCATGTTGGGCCAGCGCTGCTTCGCTCGCGTTGCCCGGCGGTACGATCAGGCAGCGCTGGGCGTTGGCGGCCGAAATGGCGGCGGGCAAGGCGCCATCTACCGCGCGTAGCTCGCCGGTCAGTGCCAGTTCGCCGATGAACTCGTAGCTGGCCAGTGCGTTGCGGTCGATCTGGCCGCTGGCGGCGAGAATGCCGAGTGCGATCGGCAGATCAAAACGGCCGCCTTCCTTGGGTAGATCGGCCGGCGCAAGATTGATGGTGATACGGCGCGCCGGATAGTCGAACTGCGCGCAGAGGATGGCGGCGCGCACCCGGTCGCGCGATTCGCGTACCGCGGCCTCGGGCAGGCCGACGATCTGGGTGAAGGGCAGGCCGCCGGACAGGTGGACTTCCACCTGCACCAGCGGTGCATGCACACCCGCGCGGGCGCGGCTGTGCACCAAGGCCAGGCTCATGGCCCGGTGCTCAGGCGTTGTTGTCGGTGGCGCGGCTTTCCAGGGCGGCGACGGCCAGTTCCAGCGCGTCGAGCTTTTCACGGGTGCGCAGCAGGACAGCACGCTGCACGTCAAATTCTTCGCGGGTGACCAGGTCCAGCTTGCCAAGCCCGGCCTGCAGTGCGCTCTTGAAGGTGGCCTGCAGTTCTTCGCGCGAATCGCGCAGGCCCGGCGGCACCAGGTCGCTCAGGCGGCGGGCCAGTGCATCGATGTGGTTGAGGTCGATCATGGGGGTTCTCCGCAGGGGTGGGCCTAGCGTGGAAGCTGGCCGCCCATGGCGGGCATCGGTATCCGTTTTGACTATGGGTAAGGATAGTCCGGATGCAGGCGGGTGGCACGTTGCCGTCTCGGGGTATGCTTCCGCTATCACCCAAGGAGCCGACCAATGAAGATGATCATGGCCATCGTCAAGCCGTTCAAACTGGACGACGTGCGCGAGGCGCTGGCCGAGCGCGGCGTGGCCGGTATCACCGTCACCGAGGTCAAGGGTTTTGGTCGGCAGAAGGGCCATACCGAGCTGTATCGCGGTGCCGAGTACGTGGTCGATTTCCTGCCGAAGGTGAAGATCGAGGTCGCGGTGACCGATGCGCAGGCCGATGAAGTGGTGGAGGCCATCGTCAAGGCCGCCGGCACCGGCAAGATCGGCGACGGCAAGGTATTCGTGTACGACCTGGGCAGCGTGGTGCGGATCCGCACCGGCGAGCTGGATGGGGATGCGCTCTGAGGTTTTGGGGTTTTGGGGTTTTGAAGCTTTAAAGCTTTAAAGCACCCCTCCCCAGCCCTCCCCTGCGCTATGCGCAAGGGAGGGAGCAGAGCTTGGCCCCCTCCCTTTGGCGCAGCCAAGGGGAGGGTTGGGGAGGGGTAGCTTTGGCCTTAGCCTTTGATCCACCGATAAAGCCGCTTCCACGCATTACGCACCGCCTGCACCCAGCCCGGCTCGGCCAGCGCTGCGGCCTGTTCGGCGGAAGGCTTCTGCCCGGTTAGACGCTGGCGCATCTTCACCAGATTCTTCATGTCGCTGCGGCGCAGCTGGCGGAAGATCGGCCAGTTGCGCAGCCAGCGCGGTGCCCGCAGCGCCGAGGTGAAGTCCAGCAGCACCGGTACGCCGGCACTGACCACCACATTGGTGCCATGCAGGTCGTTGTGGGTAATGCCGGCTGCATGCAGGCGCGCCAGGGCGTTCTGCAGCTGGTCGAAGACTTCCTGGCTCACGCCCTGCACGCCGGCGCTCAAGGTGTCGCCGGGGATGAATTCCATGCCCAACGCCAGGCCGCCCAGGGTGCCGAGCAGCGCAGGCGCGTGCTTCCAGCCTTGCAGGCGCTTGAGCACCTTGGCTTCGCGGTGTACCAGCAGGCGTGCCACCGGGGAGAGGGGGGTGCCCTGATAGCGGCGGTAGTCCTTGACCACGGCCGGGCGGCCATCCAGTTCGGTGCGGTAGACATCAGGCTCGAGCAGGCGTTCGCCGCGCTTGAGCAAATGGTGGACGGGAACAACGGCGTGATCGCCGTCGAAACTGGGCAATGTGTTCATCAAAACCTTCCTGACGCGGGCATGGCGCGGAAAGCGTCTTGCAAAGCCGGTCTAACGAGCCCTGGGCGGGCGGGGATGTGCGGCAATTATAAAACTGCACAGTCCATGAATTGCTGAATGTAAAAAAAATGTAGGAGTCAGGCGCCGGAAAGGATTGTTGCGGCCATGTGAATGATGAGAGCCCGCCTGTCTGCGTCCTCGCCGGAAAACGAAAAACCCCGCGCCATTGCCGGCGCGGGGTTGGGTTCACGGCGCTGGCAGGGGGCTTATTCGCCCAGTGCCTTGGCCACGAACGGCGGGCTGACCAGCACGCCGGTGTGCAGTGGGGCGGTGTAGTACAGGGTGTCGAACGGCTTGGCGGCCGAATCGGCCTCGCGGAAGCCAAAGCCGAAACCGGCCTGCTTGCTGGCCACGGTCACCGACCACCAGCCGGTCGGGTAGCACGGCTGCGGGAACGGCAGGGTCTTGAACGACTGGAAGCCGGCCTTGCCCATTTCCGAACGCATGTCCTTGATCAGCTCCAGGAGGGCCAGCGGCGACTCGCTCTGCTGCACCAGCAGGCCGTCGTCCTTCAGGGCGCGGAAGCAGCTTTCGAAGAAGGCCTTGTTGAACAGGCCTTCGGCCGGGCCGACCGGGTCGGTGGAGTCGACGATCACCACGTCCACGCTGCCCGGGGCGCAGTTGGCCATATAGGCCACGCCGTCGTCGAACAGCAGCTCGGCGCGGGCGTCACCGTTGGATTCGCACAGTTCCGGGAAGTACTTCTCGGCCATGCGGGTGACCTGCTCGTCGATATCGCACTGGGTGGCGCTCTCCACGCCCGGGTGCTTGAGCACCTCGCGCAGGGTGCCGCAGTCGCCGCCACCGATGATCACCACGCGCTTGGGCGCCGGGTGGGTGAACAGCACCGGGTGGCTGATCATCTCGTGGTAGAAGAAATTGTCCTTGGTGGTCAGCATCATGGCGCCGTCGATGACCATCAGCTTGCCCCAGTCGGTGCTGTCATAGATCTCGATCTTCTGGAACGGCGACTGCACCTCGTCCAGCTTGCCGGTGATGCGGAAACCAATAGCCGAACCGGTCGGCTGGAAGTGTTCGATGAACCAGTTTTCGTTGGAGGTCATGATGATTCCTGGGTGCTGGGGCTGTCCTTCTCCCACCGGGAGAAGCTGCCCCGAAGGGGCGGATGAGGGTAAGGGCGAAGCCTGTCACAGTCAGGTTTCACGCTTGCCCTCACCCCCGACCCCTCTCCCGGGGGGAGAGGGGAGGTAGTGAGGGCGCGGATTGTAACGGACCCTTGCCCCGCTAGCGTTAGAATGCGCGTCCTTATTTATCCACAGCTGAGAGTTGCTACGCCGATGAGCGATTGGTCCCTCGAACAGGCCCGCAAGACCTATTCGATTCCGCACTGGTCTGATGGTTATTTCGACGTCGATGCCGCCGGGCACGTCGTGGTCCGTCCCGCAGGCGCCCAGGGCGCGGCGGTGTCGTTGCCGCAGGTTGTCGATTCGGCGCGTGCCGCCGGCGCCAAACTGCCGTTGCTGGTGCGCTTCCCGGACATCCTCGGCCAGCGCCTGGGCAAGCTGCAGGCGGCGTTCGCCCAGGCCCAGTCCGATTGGGACTACGCTGGCGGCTATACCGCGGTCTACCCGATCAAGGTGAACCAGCACCGTGGCGTGGCCGGCACCCTGGCCAGCCACCACGGCGAGGGCTTCGGCCTGGAAGCCGGCTCCAAGCCGGAGCTGATGGCGGTGCTGGCGCTGAGCCGGCCGGGCGGCCTGATCGTCTGCAACGGCTACAAGGACCGCGAGTACATCCGCCTGGCCCTGATCGGCCGCAAGCTCGGCCTGCAGACCTATATCGTCATCGAGAAGCCATCCGAGCTGAAGCTGGTGCTGGAGGAATCCAAAGCGCTGGACGTGAAGCCCGGCCTGGGCGTGCGCATGCGCCTGGCCTCGCTGGGCGCCGGCAAGTGGCAGAACAGTGGTGGCGACAAGGCCAAGTTCGGTCTGTCCCCGCGCCAGCTGCTGGACCTGTGGAAGGCGCTGCGTGACACCGAGTACGCCGATTGCCTGAACCTGCTGCACTTCCACATGGGCAGCCAGATCAGCAATGTGCGCGACATCGCCAACGGCATGCGCGAGGCGACCCGTTACTTCGTCGAGCTATCGCGGCTGGGCGCTAAGATCAGCCACGTCGATGTTGGCGGCGGCCTTGGCATCGATTACGAAGGCACCCGTTCGCGCAGCTACTGCTCGATCAACTACGGCCTCAATGCCTACGCCAGCAACATCGTGCAGCCGCTGGCCGAAGCCTGCGAAGAGCATGCGTTGACGCCGCCGCGCATCATCACCGAGTGTGGCCGCGCGATGACCGCGCACCACGCGGTGCTGATTGCCAATGTTTCCGAAGTGGAGCAGGCCGCCGAAGGCCGCGTGCCGGAATCGCACGATGACGAGCCGGCGGCGATCCGCCACCTGCGCGAGATCCATGACGAACTGGACCAGCGCCCGGCGGTGGAGTTGTTCCAGGAAGCCCAGCACTTCCACGCCGAAGGCCTGAGTGCCTATGCACTGGGGCAGATCGACCTGCCGCAGCGTGCGCGTATCGACGACCTGTTCTACGCCATCGCCAACGGCGTACGCGCGCGCCTGAGCTACGACGAAAAGAGCCATCGCCCGGCGCTGGACGAATTGAACGACCGCCTGGTCGACAAGTACTTCGTCAACTTCAGCGTGTTCGAGTCCATCCCCGATGCCTGGGCGATCGACCAGGTGTTCCCGATCGTGCCGATCGAGCGCTTGAACGAACGCCCCGACCGTCGCGGCGTGATCGCCGACATGACCTGCGATTCCGATGGCATGGTCAAGACCTACGTCGAGAACGAAAGCCTGGACAGCTCGTTGCCGCTGCACACCGTGCGTCACGGCGAGAGCTACCGCATCGGCTTCTTCCTGGTCGGCGCCTACCAGGAAATCCTCGGCGACATCCACAATCTGTTCGGCGATACCGACGCGGTGGAAGTGGTGGTGGACGACGATGGCTACGTGATCACCCAGCAGCGTCGCGGCGATACCACCGACGTGATGCTGGACTACGTGGGTTACAGCCTGGCCGAGCTGCGTGCGGCCTACCGCAAGCGCGTGGCCGACGCCCAGTTGCCGGCCGACCGTGCCGCCGAGCTGGATGCAGCGCTGGAAGCCGGCCTCACCGGCTACACCTACCTGTCAGACGAACCGCTGGCCTGAAGCCAGGGTGATCTAGAAGCCCCTCTCCCGCCCGCGGGGTGAGGGGGACTGGTTGCGAACCAACGGTACGCAGTCCGCCGAACGCCCTTGCGTTAGCGCAAGGGCAGGGGCGCGGAGCGAGGGGAAGCTTCTGGCAAGCGAACCCGCAACGACGTTGCTCAGCCGCGAAACACCTGGAACCCGGCAAACGACTGGCTCACCGGCATCAACTCGATGCGGTTGACGTTGAGGTGTGCCGGCAAGCTGGCCACCCAGAAGATCTGCTCGGCAATATCTTCGGCGGTCATCGGATTGGCGCCGCCGTACAGCTGGTCCGATGCGGCCTGGTTGCCATGCGTGCGCACCAGGGTGAACTCGGTTTCGGCCATGCCTGGCTCGATCGCAGTCACGCGCACGCCGGTGCCGTGCAGGTCAGAGCGCAGGCCCAGCGAGAACTGGCTGACAAAGGCCTTGGTGCCGCCGTAGGCGTTGCCGCCCGGGTAGGGATACAGCGCGGCGGTGGAGCTGATGTTGATGATGGCGCCGCGCCGCTCGACCAGCTTGGGCAGCAGGTGATGGGTCAGCGTGACCAGCGCGGTGATGTTGGTATCGATCATGGTGCGCCAGTCTTCCAGGCTGGCGTGCTGGGCTGCGGCCGTGCCCTGGGCAAGACCGGCGTTGTTGACCAGCAGGT
>Ga0308158_10001487_pt1 | contig 25259 bp, 31 predicted proteins | sample PhyBR2_FD_201038 | JGI IMG/M metagenome (GOLD analysis project Ga0308158, IMG submission 201038) | Phyllosphere microbial communities from UC Gill Tract Community Farm, Albany, California, United States - DLSLB.R2 | ecosystem: Host-associated > Plants > Phyllosphere > Unclassified | place: USA... | reverse complement strand
TCGTCGGTCGACACGCGGATAGGACCGCGCCCATTGCCGAGGATGGCAAGGATGCTGTCCGACGTGCCGGTGCCCGGCCCCTGAATGAGGCCACCGGGAGAACCGCCCTCGGCGAAGCCGGGTGCGTTCCCTATCTGACCACCACCGGCGAAGCCGAAGCCCCCGCCGATCGCCGCGACGATCGCCTTCTGGACCGCGAGCCGGGCGAGATCGGCAACGATGCTGCCGATGACCTCGCCCGCGGCACCCTTCAGATGCAGCAGGTTCGTCACGGCGCTGGCGGTTGCCCGCGAACCGGCATCCTCCAGCGCACCGAAACCACGCACCGCGGCATCCTCGACGCCGCGACCCATGTCGTCGGTCGCAGAACGAAGCCGCTGCTGATACTGATCGAGCGGCCCGGCGTTGGCGCGATCGGCCTGCTTCTGCTCGCCGTTCTCGATTGCGGGCAGCCGCTTCAGATCGTCGATCGCGGACTGCACCTGCACCGGATCCTGCGAGGTGTCGCGCAGGCGTTCCAACGCCCTGCGGCGAATGGCCTGCTCGGTTTCGAGGATCTGCTGCGATACGGTCCGCCGCTCGCTTTCCGTCGTCGTCAGGCCTTCGGTGATGCGCAGCAGCGTCAGCTTGCCCTGCAGATCGGACTGCTCGGCATCATAGCGCTGCTCGATCGCGCGGGTTGCCCGCTCGGTCAGCAGGTTGGCCAGGCGCTGCGTCTCGGTCGCATTGTTAAGTGCTGTCAGATGCTCCGCCTGCGCGGTGTTGATCTTGCCGGCACTCAGATCGTTGGCGATCACGCGGCGATTAGCTGTCGCCTCGGCCGCAATGTCTTCGGCGAGCAGGTTCTCGCGCTGCTGCTCGGTCGCGGCCGTTTTCCGGGTCGCCTCGATCAGCTTGCGCCGTGCCTGCCGTTCATCGTTCGTATAGGCGCTGTCGTCGGTCAGGACCTTCTGCCGCGCGCTTTCCTGCTGCCGCGCGACCTGCGTACCCGATGGCCCGGCCTTGCCGAACGCGACGTGGAACACGCGCTGCGCGGGTTCGTCGAGGATCTGACGAAGCGACACGCCCTGCTTGCGAAACGCCTCGCGCAGGCTGGCGATGCTGATCCCCGGACCATAGGCGACATCGACCGCCTGACCGCGCTCGTGCGCACTGGTACCGGGTTTTGCGACCGGGCCATTATGCCGGCCAGCAAGCTTGTCGGCATAGATCCGTTCCTGATCGGCACGGCTCCGCACGCCGCTGGTCACGCGCCCGCCAATCGACGCGACGATCGAGCGCGCCTCGTCGACGTTGATGGTGCGGCCCAGCTGGTTGTTGTTCGGCGTACGCTTCGATGCGCTCTCGCGCGCTTGCGCGGCATCGACCGCCGTTTTCTTCTCCGCCTCCAGTTGCTGAAGCCGGAGCTTTGACTCCGCGCCGACCTGCCGACCGTGGCGGGCTTCCTCGCGCTGTAGATCCTTCAGCGCCTTGATCCGGTCATCATAGAGCTTGTTGACGCGGCGCACCGGATCGATCGAGATCGCCGCCTGTTCGGCCGCAAGATCGACACGGGTGACGTTCAACTGGCGCTCGGCCTCGGTCACGGCTTTGTCCGCGGCCACGCTCTGCCGGCGCAACTCGACGACGCGCGCCGCCTCTGCCGCCTGCTGGATCGACACGGACGACGTGCCGCCCGTGGTGATGCTGAAACCGTCGCGTGCGGCGATGGCATCCGCGAGGCGCGCGGCGGTCGTCTGCCGGATCGCCAGCGCCTCGTCGCGCTTCGCGCGCGCGGCGATGTTGGCGCGCTCGGCCGACGAGCGTTCGTTCGCCGCGGTATCGCGCAACGCCTTGTCGGAATCCTTCAGCGCGGCGGTCAGGCCGTCCACCGATTCGGCGAACCGCTTCTTCGCGCGTGCGGCGATCTCGCTCTCCGCGGCGTCCTCTTTCAGCTTCTCGACCGCCTTGTCAGTCGCATCGCCGAATTCGAACACGCCCTTGGTGAGCGGCCCGAGCACGAGCAGCGCGGCCGTTAGGGCGAGACCATAAGGCCCGATCATGAAGCGGGCGAAGCTGCCCGCCTTGCCTTCGATGTTGGCGAACTGACCGGCCAGCTGCCCGCCCTGGATGGCGACGACCGACAGGACGTTGGCACCCATACTCAACTGGGTGAAGGTGTCCTGCACCTGATAGGACGCGCCCTGCATGGCCGACCGCAGCGCACCCGCGCTGTTCGATGCGCCACGCTGACGGGTCGCGAGCAGCTGCGCCCCGGCGCCGGCCTGGTTCAACTCGATTTCAACGCGCTCGAGCGCGCCGGCCTCGCGCGCCAGTTCGGTCGCATGGTGATCGGCTTCGAGGGCTGCTGCGCGTGCGGCCTGCACATAGAGCCGCGTCCGCTCGGTCAGTTCGCCTTGGCCGACCGACGCACGCTCCGCGGCCTCCGCGACGAGCCGGGTCGCAAGCGCCTGCCGCTGGGCATTGTCAGCGGTCGCGCGGGCATCGGCCGCACCGATGTTGACGTTGCCGCGAACGGTCGGTGCCTCGATCGCCTTCGCCGCCAGCTTCTGGATGTCGCTGAAGCTTTCCTCGAACGCACGCTGCGCGCGGTTCGCCGACTCCTCCGCCAGCTTTGCAAACGGCCCGAACCGCTTGCCCATGTCATTGACCGAACGGTCGACATTGTCCGCCATCTTGGCGGCACGCTGTTCGAATTTGGCAAGCGGTTGCTCGCCCTCGGCGAGGTGACGCCGCAACAGTTCGGTCGCAGCGTCCACCTGAAGGAGGAGCCGTTCGGTATTGTCCGCCATGGCTACCCTTCGTCGTCGGGCACGCGGTTCATCCGCTCGTACCCATTCATTGCGTCCCAGAACTCGGGCGGGGTTGCCGCCCAGAATTCACGCGGCCGCCACCCGAGGGCAGCGGACGCGGCGCCCATCAGCCGCCGGCGGGGGCTTCGTCGGTCGTCGTCGTCGTCGCCAGCGGCTTCAGGTTTCCCTCGGTGTCGTACCCGCCGTTGACCGCGATCGCGAGGACGCCCCCGACCGTCTTCATGGCCTCCAGCAACCCGCCCTCGCTCGCCATGATCAGCTTGGTCACGCGCGGGGCACCCGAGCGGGCGGCACCGTCGTTCTCGGTCTCGCGGCCGAATGCGCGGATAAGCTCGCATGCGATCTGCCCCGTTTCCGACATCGAGAGTTCCTTGCGGATCGCGGCGCCGGCAAGGTCGACGAGGCCGCGCCCCAGCGTCTTCTCGATGGCGTCGAGCGCTTCGAACGATGGCCGCAGCCCCATCACCGTACCGTCGAGCACGAGCGATGCTTCGCCCCGGTCGCTGACCGGGGCACGGTTTCCGTCCATCACTCGGTTTCGCCGCCTGCGGGAGCGGCATCGTCGACGGGTGCCGCGTACAGCTGCCGGATGGCGTCGATCGCGGCCGGATCGGCTGCGATGGCGCGCGGCAGTTCCGGCCCCGGCAACACGCCGTCTTCCAGGAAGGGCCGCAGCGCGCGTGCGGCCCGATCGGGGCCGGCACTCAACAGCGTCTCGATCTCTTTCTCACCGCAGCCGGTCGCCGCGATGAGTTGCTTGTCGAGATCGGTAGGACGGGTCGTCTTGCGGGACTTGCCCGCCAGTTTGATCGGCATCGGTGTTTCCTCGGGTTGAAAGGCGACAGGGGAGGGTGGTCAGGCGCCGATCAGGTCAGCGCGTCGACCGTGGGGGCTTCGGCCAGCGTCAGTGTGACACCGACGGTCACGCTCGTGCCCTGATTGAAGCTCGTGTCGTCGAGGCCGGTGTACATGACCGCTTCGAACACGACGTCGCCCGTCGCGAACGGCTTCTTGCGGATCTGGTACATCTCGGTGGCGTTCGCTTTGTCGAGCGTCTCCATCCGGGTGTAGCCGGTCGGATCGGGCAGGGACGGGATCATGTCCTGCTTGAGCGTCAGCGTCCGGAGGCCCGGCTGCTGCGTGTCATAGCCTTCGGTGTCCTTCGTCGCGTTCGACGAGAAGTTCTTGCCGCCATTGCGGGTCAGGTTGCCCTGCCCGGCCGGCTGGCTGAACGTGCTGCCGTCGGCTGCGCGAACGAACAGTCGATAATCGTTGCCGAGTTTCTTCGCCATGCGTCTTCCCCATATGAAAAGCCGCGCTGGCGAGAGCGCGGCGGGCTGTTGAAAAGCTGTGAGCGCTCAGTCTGCGAGCGCGAGAAACGTGAAGGACGACAGGCCCGAATAGGTGCTGCCGTCATCGGCCAGCACCGCCTCGTCGTCGTCGAACGAACCCGACAGCGTCCAGCCATCGGCCTCGAAGGTGACACCGTCGAGCGCACCCTCGATCTCGTTCATCAGCGCGAGCAGCGGCGCGCGCTCCTGCGCCTCGATCAGCGTGACGATCGCGACGGTCACCGAACGATCCGGCGACGCCGCCTTGCCGGCGAGACGTGCACTGCGCATGTCACCGATGACGACGATCGGCAGCGGGGCATTGTCCGGCGCGTCCTGATACACCGTCGCGGTGCTGACCGCCGCGGCCAGGGCGCCATAAACGGCCGCTTCGACCGCGGATTTTGCGTCACTCATCGCCACCACCTGCTGCGCTTGCCAGCGCGCGACCGAAGATCCCGCGCAGGTTCTGATTGAGGGTGCGGCGCAGTTCCGGGAAACGGCCCGTCACGAACCGCTTCCCCTCGCTGCCGCGCACCTTCATCCGGTACCGTTTGGTCAGTTTCGAGCTGGCCCGGCGCAGGCGACGCTGCACGAGCACCACCTGCGCCTTACGGCCGAGATCCTGAATACGACCGTAGAATAATGGGTCGGCGCCGCGGCGCGTCTGAAGCAGGCCGACCTGAAGGCGCAGCGTCCGCGGAAACACCTTGTACGACTCGCCAGCGACGAGCCGGCCCGACTTGCGCGGCGTGCGTGCCGCCATCACCGCGGCGATCTGCCGGCCGGTGACGTTGAGTTCGACGATGATCTCGCCGCGCACCGTATCGGGCAGCTTCTTCAGCAGTCGCCGCGTGCGGATCAGGCCGCGGATGTTCGGACGGCGTGCCATCAGACTTTCTTCGTCTCAACGGTCATGACCAACCCGTCGCGTTCCTCATTCGGCGCGAGGCTCCGAATGTTGCCGATGACCTTGCCGATCAGCGCATCGGTCCACGTAATGCGCATCTCAGTCGTCAGGCCGGGGCGGGCGCGAACGGTGATGCGCCAAAGCTGGGTCGAACGCTCGACGAGGTTTGCCAATGCCTCGCCGCCACGCAACGCGATGCACTCCGCCCACACGGTTCTGACCGGCTTCCATGCGTCCTGACCAGTCGCCTGCGTCCGGCCCCCGCGGCCGTTGTCGATCAGGTTGGCCTGTTCGAACGTCACGCGGGTGCGCAGCGTGCCTTCGTCGAGCCCTGCCATCAGCGATAGACCCGGAACGACGAAAGCAGCATTTCAGCAGCCGCGAACGATGCCTCGCCGGAACCGCGGTTCCGGTAAAGCTCGGACGTCATCATGAGGATCGCGGTGCGGATCGGCGCCGGGACATCCTCATAGCCGGCGCGGTACCGGATACGCAGACCCTCCGGTGCGGCAGCTGTCAGCGTGGTCGATCGGTACCGGAAGCTGACGGCGATGCCATCGAGCGAATAGGCGGCCGACTCCATCGCTTCCCATGCCGCGCCCGCCTGTGTTTCGACCTGCACGAGATCGACGATCGGACGGTAGGGAAGCGGGACTACAGCACAGCGAAGAGGCGTCGGCAGATAGGCTTCAAGCGTCTGCATGCCGATAGCCCTGCCCAGCCACCCGTTAGGGCCGTCGAGCAGGCCCGTCGCCGCGGCGATCAGGCCCTCGACATAATCCTTCTGAGTGTTGGCGCCGTCGAGTTTCAGATGCTGATCAGCCATCTCCCAGGTCACGACCGGGGCAGGGGCCTCGACGACGACGACACGCATGATCAGGCCTTCGTCTTCGGCGCCGGGGCCTGCTTGTTGTCAGGCGCTGGTGCCTGCTTGTTGTCGGGCGCCGCAGCCTCCTTCTCGCCGCTCACGGGAGGGGTTGGGGTTTCGGCTGGCCGCGCCGTCCGCGCCTGATCGCGCTCATTCGTAAGCGTCACGATGGTTTCCTCATGCTGCTTGATCAGATCGCCGGCATTGCCGAAATCCGTCGTCAGGCGCTCGATCTTGCGGTTGGCTTCCTCCAGCGAGGTACGTGCGTCCGAAAGTTCACCACGCAACACGAAGATGGTGTCGGCATCGTCGGTCCCCTTCGAGCGGAGCGCGTTAAGCTCGGCCACGTCGACGACGATCGTGCGGGCAGGATGTTCGTCGGCCTCGGCCTCGAAACGAGGTTTCCATGCCTTGATCTCGTCCGCGGTTGCCTCGCGGACGAGACCGACCTTCTCCAGATCCTCGAACCGCTGATTGGTCAGGTCGGGGATGACATCACCCTCGTCCTTACGGCCCCGGTCGCCGACATGGGCGACCAGCACGAATGCAGTTTTCATTTTACGATTCTCCCGAAGGAGGGAGGCGCTCCAGCGCCCCCCTCGTCAGATCACAGCAGGGTGCCGCGAACCATTGCTGCCGCACGCTTCACCGCCATCGCGAGGCGCTTCTCCGCACGGATCGTCAGCATATTTCGAATGAAGTTGTCGCGGTCCTGATCCGAGATCCGGACCTCGGTCTCCATGCGATCGAAGATCTGGGCGGCGAGCTTGAAGGCGCCGACCAAGAAGTTCGCGGTACCGATGCCCTTCGTCGGCACCACCGGACGGCCCCAGAGCGTCGGACCGGCGATGCCCTGCGGATTGGCGAAGATGTACCCGCCGGCCGCATCCTTGGTCAGTTCGATCCCCGTCCATGCGGCCGGGTGCAGTACGATGCCGTCCGGATCATAGTCGGCCAATTCGACCTGCAGGATCGCAAGGCGAAGCTGATCGATGCGGGTCGCGCCCGAGATCGTGATCGGCGCTGCATAGGGCGTTGCCTGCGGATAGAGCCCGTAGACGTTCTGGCCCTGACCGTCGCCGAGCAGCAGCTGCAGATCCTCGGCGTCGTCGAGGCCGTAGCGCAGATCGCCGTCGATCAGGCTTTCCAGCTGCGGGATGTCATCCATCGCCTGACGCGATGCGGGCACCCAGTGCGCGATCGTGCGAACCGGCGCGTTCGCGACTTCCCAGGCATAGTTCGACTCGGGCTTGAGAGCGGTTTCTGCAACGGTTGCGGCATTGTTCGTCCGCGCGGTCTGACGCGCATACTCGATCGAGTTGCTCGTCGTGCGGCCGGGCGTCAGGAGATCGCGGATCCGCAACTTGCGCTGGGGAATGCCGACGATGCCGGCCTGACGATCGGGCACGATCAGCGCAGCACCCGAACCGGTGCCGCTAGTGACCGCCTTGACGGACAGAGTGACGGTGCCGGAAGCGCCATTCTCGGCAAACGCCTTGAGTTCGGGACTTTCCCCGACCTGCTGACCGATCGATTTGTAGCCGTGCTCTTCGTCGTTCGGCCGACGCGCATCGAACTTCTGCGCCAGTTCGGTGACCTCGGCACGGATACCGGCCAGATCGGTTAGCGCCCGATCGGCCTTTTCCTTCGTGTCGTTCGAGATCTTCTCGCCCGCTTCGCTCTTCGTTTTGAACTCGGTCGCGAAACCCTTCACTTCTTCGAGCGCGCTGGCGAGACGCTGATCGAGCGTAGCGCCCGTGCCGTTGCCGTCCTTCTTGCCAAACTCGCGGGCAAGCGGGATCGAAGCCGCGGTCATGGCCGCAGCGGAAGTCATCATGTTCATGCGGTGATCCTTGTTAGGCGGACTTCAGAGAGAAGCCGGCCAGGGTGTCCGTCAGGGCCTTGAGCCCCGGCTGTTCGTCTGGTTCGCGATCGGACTCCCTCCGCCGCAATTCGGTCAGGCCGTGAGCGACGACGCCCGCGGCCCGAGTTTTGGAGAACCCTAACTCCCTCAGGGCCTTCTCCATTTCGCGCTCGGTCGGCAGTTCGCCGTGGGCGAGCTTGAATTTGACGGCTTCAACGCGCGCGTCGTCGTTCGCCGGGAACGTCACGAGGCTGATCTCGACGAGGTCGAGTTTGGTCAGCGTCCGGATGCCGGTCTTCTCGTCGTAGCTGCTCTCGCGGACCCAGTAGCCGATGCTCAAGCCGGTCACGATCTTGCGCTTGACCAGCGCATGCGCCTCGCGAGCCTGCGCGACGTCGGCGATCAGCAGTTCGGCCTTGCCGGCAAGGCCCTTCTCGTCCTCGCGCAGATTACTCCATGCGCCGATAGGCTCGCCCGCGCGATGCTGCCACAGCACCGGAACCGGACGGCCCTTAGCCTCCAGTTCCTTGAGGCTGTCCGTGAACGCGCCCGGTGCGACGATCTCGCCATAGCTGTCGACGACGCCCCAGACCGAGCCGTAACCATCGAACGTGCCGTCATCACCGATGGCCTTCGTCGTCAGATCGAAGTCGCGGACCTTCAACGCTCCGCTATGTTTGCGCCCGAAGGCGACGGGAGTGTGCAGAAGCATCAGTTTTTCTCCGAACGAACGAAGGGATCGGTGCCGGTGATCCACATCGGGGAATGAGTTACGCCCCAGCAATTGAACCAAAGATCGCCGCCACTAGCGACGACCGCGGCCAACTCTTCCGGTGACAAACGCCACTTGCTCAACACGTTGGATTGGCCGTCCAGATCGCGATACCGATGAACATGCAGGTCATAGACGGTTCCGGCCGCAGCATCCTCAGGCGTCGGTGCGGTCAGGACGAGGTTGGCCTCGGGAAACGGTATGGCTGTCGCCATTATCAGTTCTCCACTCGCGGGCCGCTGATCTGCCCCATCATCGAACTGACCTTCGCCGCGATCAGCGATTCCAGATCGCCGCCTTGGACGCCAAGCATGCCGAACAGCGCCGATCGCAGCTGCTGCTCCGACGATGTCGCGCCGCCCGCCCCCAGCTGGTCGAGCCGGACGAGATTGGACTGCACCGTCAGGAATTCGCCGCCTGCGCGGTGATCGAGGTTTTCGCGCGACCGCATCTCGTTGCGATCCATCACGCCATTCTGCCCGAAAGCCGAATAGAGGGCGGCACGGGCGGCGCTATCCGCCGCCAGCCCGGCCTCCCGATTGAACTCGGGATACACCTTGCGGCGTTCGGCGACCGGCAACAGCTGCTTGCGGGTTTCCTGCTCGATGCGGCGCAACAGCGGATTGAGGCGCAGCGTCTGCCAACCGAGCAGCAGCTGCTCGATGCCGGATCCCCACATCGTCTGCCCTTGCGCGGCGTGACCGATAAGGACCGGCAGCATGCCGAACCAGCGACACATCTCCTCGACGTCCCACCGCCGGCTTTCCAGCAGCTGCGCATCGGCGGGTTTCATCGTCAGCGGGACGAACTTGAAATCCTTTTCCAGCGGCAAAACCTTGCCCGCCATGTCGCCGCCCGTGAACTCGCCGAAAATGTCGACCAGGTCGGTCCGCTGCTCGCGCGTCAGCTTCGCGGAGCCGGTCTCCATAAAACCGGAAACCTGAAGCCCGCTCGAAAACGCGGAATTCGCAACGCGGTTGGCGGCAAGCGCCGCACCGATGGTGCGGCGCCCGAACTCCACGGCCGACAATCCGACGTCACCGCCGAAGTTCATGCCTTTGACATGGAAAACCTTATCGGCCGGGAGTTCCTCCGTCTTCCCGCGGTCGCGATACCGATACATCCGGACGCCATCCTTGCGGAACGGCTCCATCTGCGCCGGATGGACACGCAGCAGCGACGTGACCCGCGGACCGAGACGCTCGATCAGCGCATAGCTGTTGCCCCACAGATCGATTGAGGCCGTCTGACCAGCCCAGAAGTCGAACGGCGTTTGATCGGCGTTCGGCGACTCGTGCAGCAGATCGTAAAGCCAGTGATCGTCCCGCGATACGCGACCGCCGGTCGGGCTTTTGCTGTACACGCCGCAGCCCATCGAGCCGACCAGTTCGGACTTCAGGCCGATGCAGGCCCAAGCCGTCGACAGGCCCAGCGTGCTTTGCGCATTGACTGAGCCACCGCCGAGATCCCGCCCTAGCTCGATCTTGATCCGCGTCGGCTCGTCTTCGGGCGCACCACTCAACTTCGCGGACTCGCCATCCGAAATATACGCGGAGGATGCGCCCGTTACATACGACCAGGCGGTTGAAAGCCAGCTGCTCATCAGGTCGCTTTCAGCGCGGCAATAAAGTCGTCCACGCCGTCGCCTCCTATAGCTTCCGGATTGAGTATCATGAGCGTCGCGGCCGACATCATGGCCGCGAACGGGTCGATCTTGGCGCTGGCCGACTGCTTGGTGATCGCCACGCCGCTCGTGCCGCGCGGCTCCTGCTTCACGTTGCCGATGCACCACGTCATCAGCTTCGATCCTCCATGCCGGACGGTTCGCGCGGCGCACTTGCGCGCGAGCCCCTTGATCACGCTGGTAAGGCGCCAGCCTTGCTGGATCGCCTTCATCTGCGCGTCCTCGAAACCCTCGCTTGCAAGTTTGTCGACGATCGCCGCGACCCCGGCGGGATCGAGCCCGACCGCGTCACGGTCAGGCAGCAGCCCAGCGTCGCGAACAGCCACGAGGACGGCGACGACGCCCTCGACATCGGCGCTAAGGTCTTCTTCCTCGGTCTCGTCGTCACCCTCGCCGATCTGCCCGAGGTCGGCTTCGTCGGGCATCTCGCACCGGGTCAGCGTACCCTCTGCGACAAGCTCGTCGAGGATGGTCACGATGTCAGGCCGACGTTTCCATACGATCGACCACGCCCACGCATGACACCAGATCAGCCAACGCTTGCTGCCCTTCTCCCGGCCGATCAGGCACAAGCCGAGAAGATCGTCCAGGCCACCACCATCGACGCCCGCAACGATAACTTCGCTACGGGCGATAAGGTCGTGGAGCGACAGCGCCGGTACCGCGCAGCGCGGCCAGAACTCGGCACCCTGCCAACGATCGCGAGAAAGTCGCTGACCGATCTCGACGTTGAGATACTTCGCGAGCACGATCTGCAGCGACGTATCCCCGTCCTCGCCCCGGCCTTCCTTGACCTGCTGGATCTTGCGCTGGATGAAACCGACCGACTGCGACCGGCCCAGGTTGGGGTTCGTGACGTAGTAATTGGCGGGATCAAGATAGGACTCGTCGTCGCGCATCGCCTCGGGCCACTCGTAGAGCATCCCGAAGCTGCGCGGATCGTCGATCTTCCCGTCACGGATCCCGCGAAAATAGTCGAGCTTGTCCTTGAAGACGCCGCGGGGCCGCTCATCGCTATGCGTCGTCAGGTAGATGACGAAGCCTTCGGGCCGCGACGCAAGGCCACCGGTGCCCTCTTCGAGCATCGACTCCGCGTTGTTCTGCTTGCCGAAGATCCATAGCTCGTCGACCAGCACGAACCCGGCCTTGCTGCCGCCCACCGTGCCGGTGTCCGCCGCGATCACGCGGAGTTCGGCGCCGGTGACCCGGTGCTTGATCATCCGCTGGTTGTCGACGACGTGCAGCAGCTTACGCAGCTTCGGATCGATCCGGACCATCGCCGCGGCGGGACCGAAGCTATTGCCTGCGACCTTCTGCGTCGGAGCGAGAATGCTCAGCGCCGCGTCATGCCGCCAGTTACGGATCAGGGCCGTGAGCATGATGCCCGCGGCGATCGTCGACTTGCCGTTCTTCTTGCTGATCAGCAGCAGGAATTCTTCGATCAACCGTTGCCCGGCGTTCGCGTCGTAGGCCCCGAAGATCGCGGCGACGAGATCGAAGACGAACTGTTCGCAAGCCTCGCCGAACGTCGGCTGGCCGGCCACGTCGACCATGCGCAGCGACTTGAAGATGTCGAGCGCCGCCTCCGCCTCCGCCGGGAACAACGGAGCGAACGGCACGAGCGATTCGCGCTCGACGATCCGGCGCTCCCAGTCAGGGCAGGCCGTCGTCCAAAGCGGCGGGGGCAAGATAAGACCGCTCAATTGAGCAGACCGGGCGGCGGGGCAGGCGGTTCATACAACCCGCGGACGTTCTGCGCGTCCTCCAGCGCCTCTTCCTTTTTGCCGCGCGGCTTCACGCGGGGCGGGCGGGCGTGGTTCGATACGCGATCCGACAGATCGTCGAGCCGCGCCTTCTCCAGGCGGCGGGCCAATTCCTTCTCGGCGGGCACGCTGCCCCCCTTGGCCAACTCATTGAGCCGGCTGAACTGGACCATCTCGAAGCGGATGGCGGCAGCGTCGCGCTGCGCAAGCTCGGAAGAATAATGCTTGCGCAGCGTGGGGACTGACACCCCAATTGCCGTTGCCGCCTGTTTGACCGTCAGGCCCCGCACGAACGCCAACAGCACCTTGTTGGAGTTCGCAACGGACCACGAATGTTCGGGCCGCCCACGGCCTTCCTTGGCCGGAAGAACGGTGTCGCCAAACAGGTCGACCTCCGAAAACTTCGCTGCGGCCAAAAAAAACCTCCAAATGAGAACGATAGCGGTCTAGGGGCCGGCACCGCTGCCGACTTTCGACCCCCCCCTCCCTCGGGTCAGGCGAGGCCGCGTCGCTCCTGCCGCTGCTTCGTGCTGTCGTGACACGGCTTGCACAGGCACTGCAGGTTGCCCTCATCCCAGAACAGCCGTTCATCGCCGCGATGCGCACGACGATGATCCGCGACCAGTTGCGAGGTGTCACCCTCGACCTTGCCGCAGCCCGGCATCTGGCACGTGAACAGATCGCGGACGAGAACGGACATGCGCAGCTTTTGCCAGCGTGCCGTCTTATACCACTTGCGCCAGCCTTGCTGATCCCGGTTCCGATCGAACGCCTGACGATCACCCGGCAAATATGACAACCGAGATGCAGGCGCGGACAAACGTGGAGGCAGGCTTTTCAGTCGGCCCATGCACGCATGCCTAAACAGCGAAGGGCGGCGGGACCTAAGTCGCGCCGCCCTTCGAGGGGGGTTTCAACGGTGGGAGGTTCATCGAAGCGCTTGCACGTCTCGCCGAACGTATTGATGAATAGGCCAACAGACCCCTAGAAACGGAATTGTTTATTTCATCCCTGCATCCATTCTAGGGCTTCACATGCTCTAGGCGCGCAAAACAGCCATTCCCGACGTTATCCAGCTTCATTGCAATGCGCGTGATTGCTCGCGCGTACCGCTTGCGAAGCGTGTCCGGCTCGACCGTTGAGCCCATAGCCTTCGCAGCCGATGCCCATGCCGGCCGCGAGGCGCCACGATCCAGCTGCCCGAGGATGATCCCGACGAGCTTGCGATCCCGCGCATCGACATAGCCCATCCACCCGAGCGCCTGATCCATGCGGTCTACCTCAACCGAGCGAAGGCCGGGCAGGCGCGGCAGGGCATCGCGATCGTAGTTGTCGCCGTCGACCTGATACAATTCCCACAGTTCCTGCCGTGACAGCTGCCCGCGCTGGTAGATCGACGACGCGCGTGCATCCATCAGCCACCCAGCTTCGCGGTCAGGCATGCGCCGCAGGAAGCCCCAGGCCTCGACGAGGCGCTCTTCGACAAGTGCGAAGGTAACAGCACCGTTGTCACTCCCATGAATGGGAGGCTTATTGGGAGGATAGAATGTATTAGTTTCAGTCATTTAGCTTTGCTCCGGGAAGATGGGAGTGAAATCACGGGTAATTCTGTGCGCGCGCCTGCGCGCACATTAGGTGGAAGGGTCGGGATTTGGCTCCCAAGCTCCCGCACCCTCCCGGAACCGCAGAAAACCGCGCTTCCCGTGTGTCACCAAACCTCCCAATGGCGGGAGTGAGGGAGGTTTAGAGCGGCTCGTCAAAGTCGCTGCCGTAATCGGGGGAGGGGTCAGGGGATGCCGCATTGGCCGCACTGCGAGGCGGGGGAAGGTCGCGCGTTACGGCCTTCCCATCGCTGTCGACGAAGTCGTGGGGATCGTAACGGCCGGCGATGTCGTCCCAGACCATCGAACTCGACTTGCGGATCTTGAAGCCCTTCCGCTGCATCTGGGCGTTGAGATACTTGGCCGACCACGGCTTCCCAGTGCCAGCGAGCAGCTGCGCCCACGTCTGCCACGCGGCGAACAGCTGGTGCAGCGGCGTGGCGCCCATCGTCTGCCCCTGCGCGCGCTCGATGCAGAGCGTCAGGAACTGGCCGAGGATGTCGTTCTCCTCCTGATATTCTCGTGTTGCCGCCCGGACGGCTTCAGGCGTCGGCAGGCCGGTTTGAAGGTAGGCAATGGCACCGCGGATCATGCGGTTCAGAATGCCGCTCCGCTCCGCTTGCAGCTTCGCCTTCAGCTGGATGTCCTGCTGCGAGTCGGGAATGATCACGGCCCACGGGATGACCTGCACGCGGCGCTGGATGCCGTGATCGGTGCCGATCTTGGGCATGTTGTTCGCCGACACCGTATTCGTGAACGTGACGAGCAGCTGGAAGGGCGGTTTCATCAATTCACGCACACCGCCGATCGGCTCGTCGCTGGTCATCGCCTTGATCAGACCATCGGAGAACTTGGACCCGTCCTCCGGCTCGTTTGCGTAGACCATGCGACGGCCGGCGAGCGCCGCCAGATCGGGGGATGCATCGCTGCCTTTGCGATATTTGCCCTGATCAATGAACGTCTCAATGCCGGCAGCCCAGGCATAATCGCCGAGGATGCCCGCATGCGTATTGATCCAGACGCCCTTGCCGTTCGATCCCTGCCCGTAGAACAGCGCCATCTTCTGCGCGTCCGCCAATCCGAGCGCGTTATATCCCGCCCAGCAGTCGAGGAACGTGCGCATCTCAGGGTCAGGCTGTACCTGCTCGAGGAAAGCATCGTACAGCGGCGACCGGGCGCCAGCGTCGAAGGACACGTTGGCGATCTTCGTTATCCGGTGATCGCGGTTTGCTGGGCACAGCCGCACGCCGGCATCGTATCCATCGCCGGGACGCCGGAATTGCAGCGTTCCGTTCTCTATGTTGAGCAGGAGCGGATCCGCGTCGAAGTCGTCTGGCCGCGATGACAGCCGCGCTTCTGCCATTTTGGCGATGCACGCGATATGCCCGGCGCCCTCGGATGTTCTGCCCCACTTCGCGATCGTGTCGGAAAACAGCGTGATCACGCCGCGCTTGTCGGAGACGACGCGATCGTACCGGCTGCGCTGCTGCTGTTCGTGCGCTCGCGCCTGCTCAGCGTCCCACAGTGGCATCGGCGGTTCTTTGATCCCTGATTCGCGGATCAGGTCCGCTTCCTCCTGAATCGTGCGCATCGTGTCCTGCACCGCACGGCCGAGCAGCGAGATCGCCATATCGCGGTTCCAGCGCCGGCCGTCCCACGCGAGCCAACCCCACTGCTCGACGAACAGGAAATCCCGCCCGTGGCGCTTCAGGAAGCGTTCGAGGTTGCCGAGATCCGTATGCGGCAGGAACGCGCACGTACGCATCAGCGCCTCCGCGCCGTCGCCCCCCGGCCCCTTCCTGCCGATATCGAAGCGCTGCCCTCCCTCGTGGGAGCTTGGCTGGCCATCATCAGTCGGATCGGGGGCGGGGGGCGAAGGGCGGGAGGCGGCGCGGGCTGGTTTCTCCCGCCGGGAACGTGATGCGGCCGCGATCTCTGCGAGATCACGAGGGCTGTTCATCCCGGCGGTCCAGCCGCTGTTCACCGTGGCGAGCAGCTGCGCATCATCATCGTCGCCAGGATTGTCGCGCGCGGCCGCTTCGATCGTCGACCGGGCAAACCGCTCGTCGAGCGCCCCCGCAGCGACGAGGCTGGCAATCTTCAGGGCGCTGACGTTCAACTGGTCGTTGCGCCTGCCCGATGCCGCCTGCCGGATCTCACGACATTCGCCATCGAGCGCCCGCATTCCGTACCTGCGGATATCCTCGTCGACGTCCGCCTCGCGCTTCGCGGGTGAGGCAGCACCGCGATCGGCCGGGTCGGCCGGCGTGGCGACCGGGCTGACCTTGTTAGCCTTCGGGCTGCGCAGGATCTCGATCAGCGCGGCCGGGGCCTCGGCGATCGCCGCGTCGTCACGCCAGTCGCCGCGATCGAGCCAACGATATCGCGCACCGGTTTCCGTCATGATGCTCGGCGGTGCGATCACATATCCGCCCAGACCGCGGACATCGACATGCGCCGGGAGGTTGCCGCGGTTGCGGATGGGCTCACCGGACGGCTGTCGGAAGTAAACGTGGACGCCATCGGACTGAGTGACGGCCGTCACCGATCGCGGCAGCGCGCAGCCCATCTGTGCTTCGAGATCCGCCTTCAGGCTTTCGAGCGTCCAGATCTCGCCGGTTGTCGCATCCTCGCGCGGATCGAAGTCCAAGACGAAGCAGCCGTTCACGCCGGTCGGCAGTCCGATCAGCGCCTCGGGATGATCGCGCCACCACGCGAGGATGCGCCCCTCGTCGGTGGTCGCGTCTTTCAGGCCCTGCCCGGTGTACGGCGCCTTGGCTTTGAATGTCCGGGTTTTCCCGGCGCTGTTCGGCTCCGTCGTGAAATCGCGCTCACGGCAGGGAAACACGGCCCAGCCACGACGTGCGAATTGGAGCGCCGCCGAACACATGGCGGACGGCAGGTTGTTGGCGGACACAGCTTAACTTTCACCCAAGGACGAGACGTAATGTTGACGGCCGTAAGGCGACCCGGCCGACCGAAACGTCATCCGGGCTTGGCTGGGCCGGTTGCGAGGCTCACGCGAGCGCCGCCCGCATGGCGTCGAGCTTCCGCTCCGCGGTTTCCGCGCGGATGGTGAGTGCCGCGACCTCGTCGGACCGATCAGGCAAATTGAGGAGGCCTTCGAAACGGGCCTTCATGGAAGCGAGCAGGTCGTCGATCGACATCGTCTCGAGAACGGGCGCTGGCCGTCGACCGACCGGCGCCGTCAATCCTGCCTCGATCAACGATGCCGTCGCAGCCCCCAACGAGACGTCGTTCTGTTTCGCGTACGCTTCGATCGCTTGGATGGCGACGCTCGCCGACGCGGGCAACTGGACCGACTTTGCGGGCATGGGAGGCGCTTCCTTCCTTGATACGGGTGCCGGCGTCGCGATCGGCGCGGGCTGCGCGGGTTTGGCGGCAGGTAAGGGTTTGGCCCGAACAGCGGTCAGAGCGGCCGATGCATGTATGGCTCGAGACGCCCCAGCCGTTGGGCCACGCGCGACGATCGCCGCGATCTTCGCAACCCCGGCATCGACAGTCGGATCTGACCTCTTGGCAGCCGGCATCGGGCGGGCAGCTGGTTCCAGCGCCGACTTCGTGCGGCCCAGCGAGATCGCTCGTGTCTCGCCGTAACCCTTGATCGTGATGCGGCCCGAGTCCGCCAGTTCGGCGAGCAGAGTGCGGGCGTGTTCTGGATTATCGAACCCGAATCGCTGCATGATTTCAGCGTCGGTGGGCTGCGCTACGTCCAGTTCGATGTTGCGCTCGATCCAGTCGAACATACGGGACAGGTTGATTTTAGCGTGTGCCATCAGCCAGCCACCGCATCGGCGTCGAGGCCGCGCTCGATCAGCGCGACAAGCATCGCGCCCGGTGCCTGACCGACGTCACGAGCGGCGTCGACGACTCGGTTCCAGACATCAGGCCAGCGCTGCTTGACCAAGCCGACCGTATCGCCCGGCGTCGCGACGCATAACGTCGCGATCTGCTCTGCCGGCGTCAGGTCCCGGCGCAGCGTGTTCAGGTAAGCCGGCGCTTTCTCGGCCATCGATCGTGCGCCAGGACGAAACGCGGACTCGCGCGCTGCGGCCGCGACGGCCGCGGGATCCGGACGGGCCGGAGCAACGCTGATCTCGCGCGCCAGCGCGACTGCCCGTGCACCATCGCGCGACGTCGTCTTCGGACCGCGCGCCGGCAGTGTGCGGGCGGCGATACCGCCCGGGTTGGCAGCGACAAAACCGCGCACCCGCTCGACCGTCCGCGGCGACGGGTAGAATGCTTCCCGTATCGACGAGATGGTGGTGTTCGCGATCCCGCTGGCGCGCGAGAAGTCTTCGATCGTGCAGCTGACGCTGACGCAGTAGCCACGGATCTCGCGGTACAGGCCAGCCCCGGTCGGACGTGCGTCTAGCGAGGCCATCAGTGCGCTCTCGCAGTTGTCTTGCCGGTGCCGATGATCGTGGCGACGCGGGGCTCGCCCGGCCCCTGCGACTCGATCGTGATCCGCTTCGCGGCGACCAGCTGGCGGATCCGGTAGCTGGCTGCGGCTGCATCGCTCAAGCCGCAGCGCTGCGCGATGACCGCGTTGGAGGGGCAGGGGAGGCCGAACCCCGCGGCGCGACGGATCTCACGCAGGACGAGCTCGGCGGGGTTGGTCTCGTCGACCGCGGGCACCGCGACGACGGGCACCGCAGGGGCGTTGGCAGTCGTCAGGCGGATCGCGAGGTATTCCGTGATGCCGCCACTGGCGCGCTGATAGGTGAGAGTGATCATACCCTCCTCGACCAGCGCCATCGCGTGCTTCCACGCAGGAGCGGCGCGAGGGATGTCCGCACCGCGCGCGTAGATTAGCGCATCCTTGGGCTCCGCCCGCGCTACCCAGGCATCGAAATCTTCGACGCTGACGGCGAATGGCGGCTCGGCTGGCTTGCGAACGGCAGTCATGCAGCCCTCCGCAGGTGCTCGCGGGTCGCAACCGGATCAAACCAGCCGCCTTCGGACTTTGCATTCCAGTCGTTTATTGGAACGGCGCAGCGCGTGAACGCGAAAATCTGGTAGGCGATCGGCGCGTCCGGCACGACGTCGCCGGCCATCATGCGTTCCATCGAGATCTGCCCGATGCCCGTCTTGCGCAGCAGCTTGTCCAGCGTTCCCGCAGGCTCGCGCTGGATCCAGTTGGCAAGGCGGCGGGCGCCTTCGTTCGGCACGGAGACGCCAAGTCGCAAGAGAAGGTTCTTTTTCACGCTGCTACCCCTCGTTCGAAACGGTCAATTCTGCTGAGCAAGGCGCCCAGCGCGTCGAAGGCCGCGCGGATGTCGGGCTTCGCTTCGAGCAATTCGGTTCGCGTCAGTGCGGCGCCACCTTCCGATGACGAGGCCGCGGCAACGACCAGCTTGTGAACGGCGCCGGTCATTGCCGGCAGCGCATCGGTATCGCAGACCGCGTCCGCGGGGACGGAGCGCCGGCCGTAGTGGGCGAGGAACCCATCCAAAGCGTGAGGGTCGAGCGAAAGGAGGTTTGCAGCCGTGTCGAGACACAGCGTGGATCGCTCGTCGCGCGCGTTGCGCACCGTCTTTTCGTCAATCCCGCCTAGCGCCTTGGCAACACGGGTTGGCCCGTGGTCCGAACAGAGCGCGCGCAGTGGGCGCGACAGGATCTCGCGGGCGTCTTCTTCCGTCAGAAGCGCGACAGGCGGGCGGACAGCGACGGTCATCTGCCAGTACTCCGGTAAGTATGGATAAAGCTTCTCACGCCCCTCACTGCCCTCGCCCCGCCGTACTTTCGCAGGACGTTGAGCACTCGCGGGCCGAGGCCACTGCGGCGCATTCGTTCGAACGCAAGGCCGCGGATCCGAGTGGATACACGACGTCCGTCGCGGTGACGGCGATGCCCAGTTCGTCGGCTTTTACGAGCACCCTGTGCTGATGCCCGGCGGGCACGCGGCCAGCTGTCTTCCAGCTTTGGACGGTGGAGGGCGCCTCACCGAGATGAGCCGCCATCGGGCGTATTCCGCCGAATTTGTCGAAGAGCGTATTCATGGCGGCGATATGTGCGGCAAAGCCGTACATAGGTCAACGGGAAATCCGCACAGACATTGTGCGAGTTTTTCGCGACACGGTGATATGACCGATCAGACCCCCGTTGCTACGCTGCTCAAACGCCTTCGTGAGGCGACCTCGCCGAAGCTATCAGTCCGCGCGACTGCCGAAGCCCTCGAAATTCCCGCGTCGTCGTACGCGTTTTACGAGGATCCGAATGGCTTCAAAAAAGCCTTTCTACCTGTGCCGCTTGCGCGACAGCTTGCGCAAATATTTGGCGCCAATGGAATCGAGCGGCGCGATGTTTTGGCGCTGGCGGGCTTTGACGAACAGCACGCGCCTGAAAGCGAGGCGGATCAGCTTGCCCAGCAACTTGACGCAGTCATGTTGGACGAGATCGAAGTAGGCTATTCAATGGGGGGTGGGACTGATGTCTCTGATTATCCAGTTGTGCGTCAGGTGCCTTTTTCCCGTGAGTGGCTTGCGTCGCTAACTAACGCACCCGCAAGCCAACTCTTCGTTGCGCGGGGTGACGGCGACTCCATGATGCCAACACTACTTGATCAAGACATCGTCATTATCGATCGATCGCAGCGTTCGGTTAAACATCAAGACCGCATTTGGGCTGTCAGCTATGGCGGCTTCAGTATGATCAAACGCATCCGAATCCTGCCGGATGGATCAATGCAGATCAACAGCGACAATCCAGCCGTCAGCCCCATCCAAGCGTTCGATGGCGAAGCGTTCCTCGTCGGGAGGGTGATCGCGATCGTACGCCGAATCTAGGTGTGCGGATAAACCGTTTGACAGTGTACGGGTAAACCGCACATACGACGACCTATCAGGGCACCCCGCCCGATGGGAGTCGCGAATGCGCATCGGCACCAAATCCGGGCAGGCGGTATCGCCTTGCACCTTTGACCAGTTCCTCCACGTTTTAGGCCATCCGACGCCGGCGCCGGTTAGCCCGCCGGCATCGCTGCGCCGGCAGATCGCAGAACGGCCGTTCGCCAGCTTCCACGATGTCCTGACGATGCGTCCGCCCTCGTCTCGAAATATGGCCGATCGCGTCGCGCGGATGCGGGCTGCCGACCACCGGCAGCGGCCAGATCTGCCGCTGCTTGCCCGGGACGCCCAGACGACGGGCGAGCGCCAGTTGTTGTTCGCGATCGGCGTGACCGTCGCCGTTTTCACGGCTTGGATCATCTTCGGCGTCGCGGTCGCTTACGTCGCCGGGCGGCTCTGATGGCGCCCTTCGAACAGCCAACCGCGGCCGACATGGCGATCGCACGCCAGATCGTCGACTGTCAGCAGGTTATCTCCTTTTATACCGCAAGCGAATGGGCCGAGATGGACCCGGATAGTCAGACATGGCTTGCGGCGATCGTCCGTGAGGCTGCCCGCAAAGCGGGTGGCAAAGCGCCACGCCAAGTTGTCGTCAGCATGGATGCGCAGATCAAATGGTCGGTCCGCACGTTCTTCCGTGCCACCCGGAACCATGCTGGCGGCATCGTCCTCGGCTTTGCGCCAACGTTCTTTGCGATCGGTGTCGAGCTGCTCACTGGGGACACCCGCGGCGTGGCTTTCATGGTCGGACCGTTCTGGCTGGGCTTCGCCATCAGCGAGCTTGACCGAGACGACAGCTGATGGACGCGGCTTACGCTATCGACGGACCGGCCCTGATCAGTTTCTCAGGTGGGCGGACCAGCGCATACATGCTCAAGATGATGCTGGATGCTGCGGGAGGTTCGTTTTCGCCGAACATCCACGTCGTCTTCGCTAACACCGGCAAAGAGCGCGAGGAAACGCTGCGCTTTGTTCATGAGTGTCAAGTGCGGTGGGGCGTGCCGATCCATTGGGTCGAGTTCCGTTCACGGAAGACCAGCCTACCGATCGAGGAACGGTTCGAGGAGGTTGGTTACAACAGCGCCAGCCGCAACGGCGAGCCCTTCGCTGAGCTGATCCGCGACAAAGGCTTCACTCCGAACGCGACCATGCGCTGGTGTACGGCGGAACTGAAAGTGCGCGTCATGAAATGGTTCATGCAGGCGCGGGGCTACAAGAGATGGACGAACGTCGTCGGTCTTCGTCATGATGAGAAGCACCGCGTTACCAAGTCGCGAAAGCCGAACAAGGAATGCTGGACGAACGCCTTGCCGCTCGACGACGCGAAGGTTTCAAACCGAGATGTTCGGGCATTCTGGCGCGATCAGGATTTCGATCTTCAACTACTGCCGTTCGAGGGCAATTGCGATGGATGCTTTCTGAAGGCTCGCCCTAAGTTGTGGGAGGTTGAGCGTACGAAGCCCGGCACGCTGCAATGGTGGGCGGATCAAGAGGCAATGCTTGATGCGATGTGTTCGGCACGCTTTGGACCGTTCAGAAAGCCAATTTACCGGGTCGATGATGACGAAGACGGCGAGGAGGTCCGCGTATTCGACCATTGGGAAATTGCTTGGGCGAAAGCGGGAAACCAGTTCGTCACTGAATACAGCTACGCCGAACTGATCCAAGACGTCCGGCGACAGCCTGACATGTTCGCTGGCGGCTTATTCGACAACGACCCTGACATGGATGCGGAATGCGGTCTTTGGTGCGGAGAGGCCGCATGAACCGGCCAACGCCTGAAGCACCCTTGTTACAAGGCTGCTCTCAAATGGGTCACAACCGCCTGCCGGGTCAGCAGGAAGGTGGATGGCCCCTCCGCCATTGCCCGGAGTGCATGAAGCTCTTCGAGCCGAAGGTCGTCAATCAGCTGTTCTGTAAGCCGGCCCACAACGCCGACTGGAACAACCGTGCCACGAAGCGCGGTCGCGTGCTGACGCCGCTTGGAATGGTCGCGCGGATCACGCGCAACGGTACCCGAGGCACGCCAGAGGCGAGAGAGGCCGGCAAAACCGCGTCGTCGTATTACGCCGCGCTGGTCCAACGCTACCGCGACGAGGATCGCGCAGCCAACGACGGCCAAGGCCGGATGGAATGGCCCGCGTTCATGATCCTGCGCATCCTCACTGGATTCGACCCGTTATGACCGAGCGCCCTCGCTTCATATACGCCTACGCGGAAATGGCGCTGGTCGCCGAGGATATCAGGCGAAACCGTGCAGAAGGCGATCCGCTGCTAGTCGACGCGGGCAAGCTGTCGCCTGATGCCGCTGCCGTCCGGCTCCGGATCTCGACGGCCCTTGCCGTCGATTGGAAGGCGTATGCCCGCATGGAGCTACCGCCGCTCGATCTCGCGACCGACGGGGAGAAGATCGCCCATCTGAAGAGCGTTCTGACCGGCGCCGACAAGCGGCGCGATCATGCGCGGATGGCGATGATTCAAGAATATGGCCCAGCGATTGGCGACCTATCGCTAAACGAGCTTTGGCTGATCCATGATGCGCACGACACGCGGTCGCTACGTGTCCTGCCGTACCTCCACTGGGAAGGCTACGCGGCCGCGATCAAGGCGATGCTCTGGTGGCAGGAACGTCCCAGGTACGAGAGCCGACGCTTCATCACGATGGTCAACCAGCAGCTGCAAGGCATGGGTTATGTCGAGCTCAAGCGGCAGGCGGCATAGATGGCCGCAGAGCCGGTATTTGGCGAAATGTTAAGCCGCCTCCGTCGCGCTGCAAGGAACGGCACGCGGCTGCACCTCGATCCGGAGCACGTCGCGGCCTTGCTCGACGACGATATCTATGCGGTTCTGTCCGCCCGCGAAGCCAAGGAGTTCCGATCGCAATGTCGTCTAGTCCCGCTACCCGCACCGGAAAGCGAGCCAAGCGTGGCACCGCCGCAGCTGATTCCCGATTTGAACTCGGGCCTTTCTGGCTTTGGTACCGCGCCGACCGGGACGACTGGAACATCTGCTGGCTTGATGGACGTACAACCCGCCGCGCATCGACGGGTATCGGAGGTGGCGGCGGAACTCCGCCGGAGGACGCGAAAGAGAGCCTAGCCGACCACTGGACAGCATGGCGCGCGAGCGCGAAGACCATACAGCCAGTCGGGCCAATGGCGCCTGGCGACGTTCTGATCGCGGAGCTCACGGCGATGTGGATCGAGCAGCACGTCGCCAACCTCGAAGCCCCTGAGCGCTACCTGGACTCTGTCGAGGTGCTTGAGGCGTTTTGGGCACACATGCGCGCCAAACGCCTTTTGCCCGAACCGCTGACGGTTCTTTCTATCACCAACGGACTGATTGATGCCTTCATAGCGTGGCGATCGGCGCAGGGCGCATCGGCGCCTACGATCTCGCGCGACATCGCCGCACTTCGCGGGCCCATCAATTGGGGAATGAAAAACAACCACCTGACGGCCGCGCCGCGGATCAAGGAGGTGAAGGGCCGGAAGAAGCGCAAGGAACTCGAGTGGAGTCCAGAGCAGATTGCCGCGATACTCGATGCGGCAGCGGCAGACGAGCAGCGCCGGCACATTCATCTGTTCGCGATGATCAACCTGTCGACGCACGGACGGACAGAAGCAATCCTTGAACTGGATGCCGATACCCAGATCCGCCAAGGCCTAATCTACTTCCTTCGGCCCGACGAGGAGCAGACCCGCAAGCGGCGCGCGATCGTCCCGATCTGCCCGACGCTTGCGCCGTGGCTCGATGGAGTGACCGGCAAGGTCATCCGTTATCGCACACCGACATCAGCGAAGACGCGGGCCGCGGGCGGGGCAGAATGGTTTGAGCGCCCGACGGCGAACATCGCGAATGGCTTCGAAGGCGTGTTGCTCGCGGCACACGCCGCGCGACCGGATCTTGGTCTGGCGCGACAATCGATCGACGCCGACGGGAAGCCGGTATGGCTGGAGCCTCGCAAGAAACTCGGAGAGACAGAGCGTCGGCCGAAGATGGTTGGCATCGGCACCCCCAACACTCTCCGCCACACCATCCACACGTGGCATAAGCGCCAGGGCGTACCCGAAGCACAGATCGACGCAGCTGCCGGCCACAGCGAACAAGGAACGGGCGCTAGCTACACCCACCTGCGACCTGAGTACCTAAGAGAGTTTACCGCTTCGACCGAGGCATTCTGGGCGGCTGTTGGGGAGTTCACCGATGCCCATTTGCGATACCAGCGCGATACCAACGTGGTCGTGCTCACGGGAGCACGGGTGCGGCGAACTGCATAATACCGAATGATTTCAGGGTTTTGCGGGTGGTGGAGCCGAGGGGAATCGAACCCCTGACCTCTGCAGTGCGATTGCAGCGCTCTCCCATCTGAGCTACGGCCCCGCGCGGTTGGCCACAGGCCATGCTATTCGCATTAGCCATTGCGATCGGGCGATGCAACACGGCCGATGCCCGATTTCATTGATCATCGGCGCGTCGTCGCGGCAGGGCTTCGGGTCGCCGATGGCGCACGCGTCGGGTCGGAACAAAGCGACTCCTGCGCCTTTGTAGATTTTGGAGTGCACGGCGTCGCACACGACGATGCCGGCAGCCGCAGGACAGCAATTAGGAGGTTCCTATGGTCTACGAACGCTATACCCGAGATCGTCAGTCGAGCGACTATTATGGGCGGCCCAACTCGCAGGATTACGGGCGCGATTTCCGGTCGGATGGCGGTGACTATCCGCGGTCGAGCGCGCGCGATTATGCGGCGGCCGGCGAGTATGACCGGGATGACGACCGCG
>Ga0308158_10001485_pt1 | contig 25265 bp, 20 predicted proteins | sample PhyBR2_FD_201038 | JGI IMG/M metagenome (GOLD analysis project Ga0308158, IMG submission 201038) | Phyllosphere microbial communities from UC Gill Tract Community Farm, Albany, California, United States - DLSLB.R2 | ecosystem: Host-associated > Plants > Phyllosphere > Unclassified | place: USA... | reverse complement strand
GTCTTCACGCTTAGTACCACGTAAAAGAACGCCACAGTTCTCGCCTGCACGACCTTCGTCAAGAAGTTTACGGAACATTTCTACGCCAGTTACAGTTGTTTTAACTGTATCTTTAATACCAACGATCTCTACTTCTTCACCAACTTTAACGATACCAGCTTCTACACGGCCTGTTACTACAGTACCACGACCAGAAATTGAGAATACGTCTTCGATTGGCATTAAGAATGCTTTGTCGATAGCACGTTCTGGTTCTGGAATGTAAGAGTCAAGCGCTTCAACAAGAGCAAGAACTGAAGACTCGCCATATTGACCAGCATCACCGTTAAGAGCAGCAAGAGCTGAACCACGGATAACAGGAGTGTCATCACCTGGGAAGTCATAAGTAGAAAGAAGTTCACGAACTTCCATTTCTACTAATTCAAGTAATTCTTCATCATCAACAAGGTCACACTTGTTCAAGAATACGATGATGTAAGGTACACCAACCTGACGAGAAAGAAGGATGTGTTCACGAGTTTGTGGCATTGGGCCATCAGTCGCAGCACATACAAGGATCGCGCCGTCCATCTGAGCAGCACCAGTAATCATGTTTTTAACATAATCGGCGTGACCTGGGCAGTCTACGTGAGCGTAGTGACGAATTGGAGAATCGTATTCTACGTGTGAAGTATTAATTGTAATACCACGTGCTTTTTCTTCTGGTGCAGAATCGATTGCTGCGTAGTCTTTAGCTTCACCGCCGTAAGTTTTTGCACAAATTGTTGCAATTGCAGCAGTTAAAGTTGTTTTACCATGGTCGACGTGACCAATTGTACCCACGTTTACGTGTGGCTTATTACGTTCAAACTTAGCCTTAGCCATTTGCTCTTCCTCGTTTATGTCGAACACGAGTTAAACAACTCAGCATCGACAATCGTCTAAAAAACTAGACACCTAATACTTGAAAAGCAGACTAATAAGCCTGCTTTTGAGAAACTGGTGTAGAATAATCTACCAAATTGTATCTGGAGCTCTTATCGAGATTTGAACTCGAGACCTCTCCCTTACCAAGGGAGTGCTCTACCACTGAGCTATAAGAGCATCATCTTCGATGGAGCGGGAGACGAGGGTCGAACTCGCGACATGTAGCTTGGAAGGCTACCGCTCTACCAACTGAGCTACTCCCGCTTAATGTTGGTAATTACCACTTATCGAAGTAATGGTGGTGAGAGAAGGATTCGAACCTTCGAAACTTTCGTGGCAGAGTTACAGTCTGCTCCCTTTGACCGCTCGGGAATCTCACCTTTACACTTACTTTCAGTGTCGTTCTTCAACATTATAACACAAAACCTTAAGATGGTGCCGGCACACGGATTCGAACTGTGGACCTACTGATTACAAGTCAGTTGCTCTACCAACTGAGCTATGCCGGCGTTTCTTAGTGTTTCGTACGTTTCGTATCGGAACGGTGTGCAGTTTAGCAAAACTCTGAATCCTTGCAAGTGTTTTTTTTAAAAAAAACTCCAAAAACTCACAAAATCAATCCATTTGACGATAATTCAACCGCTTTGATCACTGCGCGAGCTTTTATTTGGGTCTCATTCCATTCAGATTCAGGATTTGAGTCCACCACCAGCCCCGCTCCGGCCTGTACATAGACCTTATTTTCCCGAATAACACAGGTTCGAATGGCAATCGACATGTCCATTTCACCATGCCAGCCTAAATAACCGACAGCACCACCGAAAACTCCACGTTTTACCGGTTCGACCTGGTCAATAATTTCCATGGCACGGATTTTCGGTGCCCCAGAAAGTGTTCCGGCCGGGAAAGTGGCTTTAAAGACATCCAAAGCATCAACATCATCGCGAACCTCCCCCTGTACATTGGAGACAATGTGCATCACATGCGAATAACGCTCAATTACCATTTGATCCGTGACTTGTACTTTGCCAATTTTTGACACGCGTCCGACATCATTTCGTCCCAGGTCAATCAGCATCAGATGTTCAGCAATCTCTTTTTCATCAGACAACAGGTCTTTTTCTAATGCTAAATCTTCCTCTTTGGTCTTGCCACGTGGGCGTGTACCTGCCAGTGGACGAACTGTGGCAATACCATTTTCCAGACGCGACAGAATTTCCGGAGAAGATCCCACAATGTGGAATGGTTTTTTATTGTCTAAGGTTTGACCTTGCACCAGAAACAAATACGGTGATGGATTAAGATGACGTAGCGCACGGTATACCTGTAATGGCTCACCATCAAAATCTGACACCATACGATGACCCGGCACCACTTGCATCACATCACCTGCACGGATGTACTCTTTGACGGTTTCAATCGACTCAAGATATTTTTCTTTGCCTGTGAGCGATTCAAAATGCGGTGCGGTATGTTTTTTCGCTTGCAGACTGATCGGTTGAGCCAGTACTGCTTCCAAAGCATCTAATTGTTGTTGGGCCCGAGCGTAAGCATCAGGATCATGGACATCTGCATGGACGATCAAGAACAAAGTATCTTTCAAGTTATCAAACACGATCACTGTTTTAGACAGCATCATCCAGATATCAGGTAATCCGACTGGATCGGCTGCCGGCACGTTGGTCAAGCGCGGTTCGATATAACGCACCGCATCATAGCCAAAGTAACCCACGAGACCCCCGGTAAAGCTCGGCAAGGCTGGCAAGTCCTTTTGCGTTGGCACATGAAATTGAGATTGAAAATCGCGGATATATTGGAATGGATCGCTACAGACTTGGGTTTCAATTGAACCATCGCCTTGCTGGATGGTTAAAATACTTTCATTGCATGAAAAAACAGTCGATTCACCCAAACCAATAATGGAGTAACGCGCCCAGTTTTCGCCACCTTCAACCGATTCAAATAAATAGGCTTGTTGATGGTCTTTAAGACGCGCAAACACGGAAAGTGGCGTTTCAGTATCAGCCAAACGCTGACGGTAAACAGGAATAAGGTTGTAACCGTCAGATTTTAAGCTGTCGAACTGAGTTTGAGTGGTCATGAGTATTCTCTATTTTTCGATATGGGCTTATTTAAGTTGGTTTTGGTATTATCTGACTTAGTGTCGCCATCGAAAAACCATACAATTTCTCATTCCAATATCCTTACTTTTAAATTATTTCGCGAGTAATTCTGTTAAATCATCGACCACTTGTTGTGGCTGGCAGTCCTGAATATTTTCACCATGATTATAGCCATAGCTAACCACAATACAATCCACTCCTGCGCGTCGTGCTGCTTCTACATCATTACTGGAATCGCCCAGCATCAATACCTGTTCTTTTGCCAGCTGATATTCATTGACACAAAACAGCAGTTGACGCGGATGCGGCTTGCGTTCTTCAAAACGATCGCCACCAATCACATCGACAAAATATTTGCTTAAGCCCAAGGATTCCACAATCATGCGTGCAGGTTGTTCCGGCTTGTTGGTCACGCAGATCATTTGTTTGTTATTACTTAAACCCCAGTCGAGAAAATCTACCACCCCATTAAAAGGCTGAGTGTCTACACATGGCTCGGCATTATAAATTTCTAAAAATGTGTCTAATAATTGTTGATGTTGAGCCGGATCGACCTGTCCGGTTAAATACTGCAAAGTGCTATGACAAAAAAGTGCTGTGCCCTTACCCACCCACGTCCGAACCTGCTCTTCAGTCACTTCGGGTAATTGCAAGACATTCAGGCTCATATTCATGGCGCGATATAAATCAGATGCGGAATCCACCAATGTGCCATCCAAGTCAAATAAAATAAGTTCACGACTTGCCAAGTTTGCTACAGACATCTTCTTCCTCTCTTGATTCATCTCACACAACAACATCCAGTTATACAATTAAGGCATGCGATTGCATGCCTTAATTGTATGTCGAGCACGCACTTATTTAAAGAATAACCATGCGATGATTGCAAGGATAATCAATGCAATAATGGTCATTAAGCCAACCGATGCATTTTTTTGCTCGGTTTTTTCTAGCTCGACACGGGATACCGACTCTTCAATTGCAACAGGCTGTGGTTCAGGCTGTGCTTTAATATCAACTCCTTCCGGAATAGGCGCAGGTTTCGGGATTGCAACGCCTTGCGGCATACCATCACGACTGACCTGAACATTACTATCACGCTCTTTAAGCTCAGGCATGCCTTGATCATTCATGTGTTGAGCGACTGTTTTAGATACATCTTCAGCTTCTGCGGCTGCAGTTTCAGAAACAGCAACGGCTTCCGAAGGTTGCTCAGTAGCAGGAATCACTTCTGTTTCTGCCACTACAGGTTCAACAATAACTTCTGCTGGCTCAAGCGCGACAACTGAAATGTCTTTCGCAGGCTCCAGTACTGAAAACTTCAAACTGGCAAACTGGACGATATCGCCTTGTTTCAACAAGGTTTCATGCTCAATCCGTAAATCATTTACAAATGTGCCGTTAGATGAATTCAAATCCTGCACCCACAAGGCCTGCTCTTTCAGCAAGAAAGCCGCATGCTTGCGTGAGATTTCCCCGGCTTGCAATACAATATCTGCGCTCTGATGACGACCGACCACCATATCACGGTCGATGCTAATTTCTTGTCCCGTCAATTCACCGGTAATTGCTTGTATTTTCCAAGTCATGAAATGCACTTCTCTTTGCGATTTTTTCTCATCATATCACGGCAAATCTTCAATTCTTTACCTACTCTGTTAAGAACCTGATCGAATCGTGGTCGTGGTTACGGTATTTTTAGTTTTTTTAATCTCAGATTTGGGTGCCAGGATGACCTGTTTTTGTACCACTGGCTCAATCGCTACAGGGGTAGTGATCGTAGCGGTCTTGGACTGATTCTGCTGCCCACCTGAAGGTACTGTTTGATAACCCGGTGCTTTTGGAGCTGAAGGCGTAACTGGAATACGTTGCTGATAAATATCATCCACATTTTCCGGTAACTTAGAGAAAGTGCCATCCTGATCCATGGCCAACTGCAAGCTATACAACTGACTGTAACGTTGCTGCGATAAACGCTTCACATCTTTAGCATCACCGACAATAGTGGGATGGATAAAGACCAATAGATTGCGCTTTTCATTGGATTTAACATCAGATCTAAACAAACGCCCAATTCCCGGAATAGCCCCCAACCCCGGTACAGATTGACGACCATGAATCGAGTTATCCGAAATTAAACCGCCCAACACGATGGTCTGACCATGCTCAGCCAAAATTGAGGTTTTGATGGCACGTTTACTGGTGACCAAATCCTGCGCTTCACCTTTTGCTTGTACTGCAGAAACTTCCTGCTCGACTTCTAAGCGAACCGAGCCACCTTCACCAATATGCGGCACCACTTTTAAAGTCACACCGACATCTTTACGTTCCACCGTGGTATAGGGATTAATCCCGGCTGTGGTCGTGGCGACAGAACCTGTAACAAAGGGTACGTTCTGCCCCACCACAATATAGGCTTCTTCATTGTCCATGGTCACAATGGATGGCGTGGAAAGTAAATTGGATTTTGTATTACTTTTGAGTGCCTGAATCAGTGCACCATAAAGTCGACGAGATCCATCACTGCCTTCCTTGTAATCTCCAAGAATCAGTGAGGTGCCTTTTAACCCAGCTGCTGCGGCACCTAAACCGGCAGCACCACCCGTTAAATAACCACCGGCTAAACTCGCCAGACTTGCCCCTGCATTATCAAAGCTAATCAATCCGATGCCACTACTTAAGTCACCCAAGGCCCATTGCACACCGAGTTGATCGGCATCACTTCCTTCCACTTCAATGATGGCAGCCTCAATGAGTACCTGTTGACGACGGATGTCCAGTTGTTGAATGGCCGATTCAATTTCGCGCATCAATTGTGGATCAGCTTTCACCACCAGCGCATTTTGGCTGTCATCGGCAATAATACTGATCCCATTACCATTAAAACTGGTGATGCTATTTTGAGTGTTACTATTCGATCCACCACCCAGATTAATACTTGGGGTTGAAATACTAGATGAGCCACTGCTTGAAGTATTCGAGTTATTACTGCTGAGATTATTCATCGTATTACTGGTATTCGACGATGAACTGTTCGACTTTGATGAACCTGAAACTGCCTGACCAGTAACCAAGCCTTGTAAAATTTCCGCCAGATTCTTGGCACTGGCATATTTTAAACGAAAGACTTTGAGTCCACCTAAACGATCTGCCGCAGGCACATCCAGCATTTCAATCATTTGGCGGATACGTTTACGGGTTGCAGTATCGCCTTTCAGCACAATCCGGTTGGTACGCGTATCGGCAATGATGCGAATACGCGAGCCTTTTAAATCTTTGGCTGCGCCAGTCGAACTCATTGATTCCAGTAAACCAATCATTTCTTCCGCTTGACTGGATTGCAGCGTTACCGCTTCAATATCGTTTTGTCCGGTACCATCCAGGTTACGAATAATGGTTTCAAGCTGATAAATATTACTGGCACGGTCTGAAACTATCAGCGCATTGGTCCCTGCGACCGCGGATAAATGTGCGAACTGCGGCATTAAAGGACGAATTGCAGGAATCAAGTCATTTGGATTGGTATTTTCCAGCCAAATCACCCGAGTCACAATTTGGTCACCCGTGGCACGCTGTTTGCCGTCATAAGGAATACCGGAACTTTTAACATTGCTATCCGGCACCAATTTGATGGTATTGCCTGAAGGAATAGCCACCACGCCATTCACATTCAACACACCCAGAAATAACTCGTAAACTTCAGCTTTATTTAAAGGTTTATTTGAAATTACCGTCACATTGCCACGCACACGCGGATCGACAGCAAAATTTTTCCCCGTAATGTCTGCAACTTCATTAATGAACGCTGTTAAATCAGCGTCACGTAAGTTGATTTTCCATGTCTGTGCGTGACTTGCAGTACTCACCATAGCAATAAGTGGGGCAGCTGCAAATAAGGTCCAGACTGAACGATGATGATTAAATAAAGCCATAAAATTCCGTGCTTCCTAACCCTATAATGTGACGATACATCACTTAAAAATTCTGTTGTATGGTCATCACTTGATCACCACGCTTTATTTCCAGCTTAACCTGACCTTCGCGTCTCGCCTGTTCCAGCAACTGAGCATCACTTTGCCCCTGACCTACCGCCTGTCCATTCAAAGACATAATTCGGTCACCCGGTTGCAAACCCAGCTTGCTGCGTAATGCTGCCGGAGTTCTTGAGGTCACTTCATACCCTCCACCAGCCGCATTCACCCCCATATCTTTTAAATATTGTTCCCGGTCTTGCTGTATTTTTTGTACGGCTTGTCCCAAAGCATTATTTTCCTGACTCGGTGCAGCTTGAGTCGTTTGACTCGCTTGATTGTTTGAGTTTGCCGCGTTGACTTCAGGTGGAATAATAGATTGATCCAACCCATTTTCAATTCCCTTAAATTGTACCTCTCGGGTGGTGCCATTATTTTGACGCAATACCACGCGATCCCAGTACACTTCAGCCAACTGGTAAGACGTGGCATCAATACTTTCTCCCACCCGATAGCGATCTGCCACGTCATTGACTTTAATCACGGCAGAAGAAAATTGACTTGGGTAGCCGACCACGACACCTTGTAATATTAAATTGATGTTCTCGTCTGCAGCAGCGGTCTTTCCGGCCTCTTGAAACAATGCAAACGAAGAAATGTTTGGAACCTGCGGCTGTTGTGAGCCCAATTCCACACGCTCAACTTGCATGACTTGAGGTGATGCGAGCAATAACCAGAAAATACTCACCAACTTCCAGCATAGATATAAAATCAGCAGTGCCAACAGGATGGGTGCAATCCGATCCGCTTGTTTCCAATTTAACTGTTGAATTTTTTCAATCCATTCATTCATTAGAAACCACCTTTAAATAAAGGTTGTCGTGAACTAATGACATAGGTGTCCAGACCCGCTTTGCCATCGTAGGAAGGAATATTCATCAATAAACGCTGGGTGAGCTGCACATCAAGCATCAGGTTTTGATCCAGATCCAAGGTAATCAGTTTTTGATCACGCTGGTCACGAATATCAAACAGTAGCTTGTTATTTTCATCTGACAGTTTTCCTTTTAAGGACGGCATATTCATTCGATCCTGTCGCTGAGCATAGGTGTAAATCAGCTCACCACCTGCCCACTGTAATTGACCGTCTGCCTGTGAAAAGCCCTGCTCTTTTTTATAGTTAAAATCGATATCCTGGAGCTGAATGGCATTTGCAGGCCATTGCCAGTCCACCAGATTTTTTAGGGTCTCAGGTGCAATTTGTCCATTCAAATTATGAATCGTGAATTTTTTGCCAAAACCATACCCCATCACCCCATCAAGCTGGGTATTGCCACTATGAAGTTCAATATGCGCCCCTAAACGCAGCAAAAACAGATCCAAAGGCCGTGTTTTCCAACTTAACGAGCCTCTGAGGTTTCCTCTATGCCAATCTGCTTGCCCTTGCCAAATATTGCCGCTTACGTTTTGCAAGACCTGGTTATTCTTATAAAATTTTGAAATGAGCCAAGCCGCTGGAATTTGGAGTAAGACGAAAATAAAAAAAACGCTGATGGCAAAGATCCACCACGTGATGTATTTAGGTTTTTTTATCATCCCACCACGACCAACATATCTATTCTTCTTCCCTGAGCCACGATATTATCTTTCTATACACATTATGCACACTTTTCCCACAACGCCAATTCAAAGATATAAAAAAACCAAGCATATATGCTTGGTTTTTTTAGCCTAATCCAATTGGATGACAATCTCATGAATTTTAAAATTAGATGAGGAAGTCTTCCAGTTTCGCACCACTTTCCAGTTCAGCAACTAACCAGCGTGGTTGTTTACCGCGACCCGTCCAGGTATCAGAGGGGTTCTGTTTACTACGGTAACGAGGCTCAACAGATTTACGAGTGCTTTTTTTACGTTTCGTTGCACCGAATTCTAAAATTTGTTCAATTGATAAACCTACATTCTCTGCAATATCTAAAATTTGCTGATAAGCATCTTCAACCGCTTGATCTTTTTTAGAAGCAATTAATGCTTCCGCTTCAACTTGTAAACGTTTTAACTGTTCAACAGATAAATTACTAATATCTGGCATCATAATAACTCCTAAATAGATTTTATATTTTATTTATTTAAAACTCGATCATAATATTTTTATTATCTAAAACATTCAATATAAATTTTTAGATAACAACGATCTTTAAAATAGATTGTACATTTCTAGAGTTTCATAGAATATTTGCTTTAAATAATTTTTAAATTAAATGATTCACGCTTAATTCAATTTCAGTAATTTTATGACGAATAATTTCAGGAATTTCTGTTTTAAGCATTGAGTCTTTATTTACACAAACGATGACCGCTTCAGCCAATGCAACTACAGTTTGCTGTGTCTCACTCCATAACAAATAACTCATACGAAATGCACTATTGCGAACTTCCTCAACACGCACCCCTATTTTAAGCTGGTCTGGATAAAATACCGGACGAATATATTTACACTGATTTGATGCAACCACCGTATAAATATCCTGTTGAAAAATACTTAATTCATCCATATAACGAATACGTGCACTTTCGATATAACGATAATACATGACGTTATTTACGTGCCCGAAAGCATCCATGTCTCCCCAAGCAACTGACTGTTCATAAATAACAGGATAATCTGATAGGGTTAACATTGAATTGACCTCATATTTTTATTTCAACAAAATTTGCATTATTTTCAAATATTAAATTTAACTGTTTAATTAAATTGTCCTGACCTTTTAAAGTAGATTTAATTCTTAAATAATTCATCATCACATTATCTGGATGTAATTCCAATAATTTTTCGGCTTCAGCATTACGGGCTGTTGCCTCATATATATACCATTTTGCAAAGCTAAACACCGGCAAAGAAAGATATTTATTTTCCCAATAGTCAATTCTTTGCTCAACCTTTAAATAATCAGGGTTTTGTTTCAATAACTGCTGCTGGAACCATAAATAAAAAACATCTTTATTAAATTGTTCATCTAATAAATGCAATGCCAAGTCTTCATGTTGCTGACTCATTTCTGGCATACGAGACAACAACTTTAACCATAAAGTTTTTATCTCATAATTGCGACTATAAATTTGATCTTGCAAGTCTAAATAACGTTGTTGTAAATTTTGTAAATCCTCAACGTGCGCTTGATCAAAGCCGAGCAATAACTGTTGCAACCACTCCTGTTTGTTTTCGGTTCCTAAATGACCATATTTAGTCGAACGTAAATACATCCATGGAAATTGAATGGCAAACTCTCCCCATAGGGCAGTCAAGCGTAAATTATAGGCACCTTTTACATCATTTAACCACGGCGAAAGTTCATGCTGATTTAAGAACTCAAGATGGGTTAAGGCTTGCTCTCCCTCATTTTGAGCCAGATAAATTTCAATTCGTTGTATTTCAGCCAACTCAAATGCCATGGCATTGCTTTGATTTAATATTGCGAGCGCTTGTGGGTATTGCTGCTGCATCAAATACAATCTCGAACCAATAATGCCTTTTAACAAACCCGATTGCGAAAATACCCCTTGAATAAATTCATGCTGGTCTTGCGCTGCTTCTAATAACCACACTACAGCCAACTGTTCATAAGGATGCAAATTTTTAAAATTAAAAACAGTTTCCAGCTTTCTTTGTTGTCTTTTTAAATAGCGCTTGATTAGCAACCACAACAATTGAATGATTAAACTCAGACTGGCGAGGAAAATAAAAATGACCCAGATATTGGTTTGAATTTGCCATTCACGCCAGTATAAATAAACATAACCTGCGCCATAACCATAACTTAAAACACTTAGACTGGCGATTATAATCAGGCTGATAAAAGCATAGGCAAGTAAAATCTGTTTCATTAATCCATCACCCCAATAATGCACGCGTATTTAAAATTGGCGTCGGAATAATAGTAAATCCTTTTATTTTTTGGATATTCTGAATCAGTTGGCGTGATTTCTCATCCGGTATTTGATTTAACAATTGGATAATTTCAGTTAGCGATTCTTGGTATTCTAAATATTGACCTTGCTGTAATGCCTGATGTGCCAGTAATAATCTCAGTTGCGCTTCCTTCAAGATTAGCGGACGTTGCATTAAAGCCACAGCAGGTTGTTTCGCTGGTTCAATAACTAGCCAGCGCTGCCAAAAATGTTTAGTTTGTGGTTGGCCTGAACTTAATTTAGGCATATTTATTTCTTGAGTTAAAGCTTGATCTAGCTGGTGTATTAATCCATCTACTTTTGTTTGCTGTGCCACGCGGTCACTTGCAAACTGCTGAATCACCTGCTGATCTTTCGCAATCACTTGATGTAAACTCTGTTTCAAGGAAGGTGCTAAAGCATATTGCTCTAAATTGCGGTCCAAATTCATTAATTTATCTAGGGCTTCATTCAGTTTTTGCTGTTTCAGCATAAATTCAATCAAATCTAACTGCTGTTTAATCACCACAACTGGATCAATATTTGATGCTTCAATGGCTTTTAAATCATGCTCTGCTTGAACACCTTGCGCTACTGTCCCAGCTTCAAATTTTACCTGACGCTGTAAAGCCACCAGTTGATCATTTAAATTTGCATTGTTTTGTTCAATACGATGCAAACTGCTGATTAATTCTGTTTGTTGTGCAGAGACATTAAATACGTCATAACTTAATTTTATAATCCAGAGTAAACTTAAAATAAGTAATAAAATGAGAATTTTCTTCATGTGTTCCCTTGCACAACAACAAGCTGCTGCAAAATTGAATCTGTTTTTAAATCAGGTAATCGGGCGATATTAAAACATGTCTGTTGATTTTTTTTATAATCTGAAACAACTTGATACAAGCGTTCGCCCAAAACAAAATAATAGCCTTTTGCAATAATCGCATCTTGACCCTGCATTAACTTAATCCAGTTTAGCCAGCCCGCTTCACTGCTCACCACCATAGCATATTGTTGTTCTCGTTCTAATAATGGCAATATATCTGGAAGGTTCTGTAAAGTAAGTAACGGACAGCGACGCTCATATAAAATAAAATTTAGAATATGCATGCCTTGCTGTTTTAACTGTTCCATCATAAATGGACGGCCACCTTCCCCTCGCCAAAAAGCAATACCCGTTCCAGCATTCATACTTTTAAGTATTGGAAGTTGTAACATCCCTTCCGATGTTTCAACCAAAGGAATTTCAGCAGCAATACCATAGTTCGATAAAGCTTGCGCCGTTGTTTCACCTACTGCAATCCACTGGATATGCTGAAGTTTATCAAGACTAATCCCTGCCTGTTTTAAGTAATCCATCCCCACTTGAACCGCAGTTGGACTCACCACTACAATCACCTGCGCAGAAAGCAATTGCGGATACAACTTAGACAATGGCTCTGACCAAGGTCGAGCCAGCAATTCCAGTAAGGGCAAATCCAAAACAGTTATATGAGCCATACGCAAGGTATGACTCAATTCTGCTGCACGATCTTGAGGACGGGTATTAATAAACAACATGTCAATAAAGCGCTTTAAGCAAATCGCCTGCACCTTGTTCCAGCAACTTCTGTGCGAGACTCACCCCTAACTGTTCAGCCTGTTCTGGCGCCCCACTAAGTTTAACTTTTAATAGTGTCACACCATCCACACTCCCCACACGTCCCTCCATATGGAGTTGCCCTTGATTTAAAGTGGCATATCCTGCAATCGGCACTTGGCAACCGCCCTCCAAATACGCATTGAAAGCACGTTCTGCGCGAACGCACACATCAGTTTCAACATGTAAAAGCGGTAAAATAAGATCCAGTACAACCTGATCTGTGGTACGGCATTCCAAGCCGAGTGCCCCCTGTCCAACTGCAGGCAAACTGATTTCAGGGGACAGGTTATGACGAATACGCTCCGCCAAACCCAAGCGTTTTAAACCCGCACTTGCCAAAATAATCGCATCGTATAAGCCTGAATCCAGTTTGGATAAACGCGTACCGACGTTTCCGCGCAAATCAATAATATTCAAATCCGGACGCTGTTTTAAAATCTGGGTTTTACGGCGCAGGCTGGATGTCCCCACTTTTGCACCTTGCGGTAATTCATCAAAACAGTGATAAGTATTCGATACAAAAGCATCCAGTGGATCTTCACGTTCACAAATCACCGGCAAGCTCAAACCTTCAGGCAGCGCCATAGGAACATCTTTCATCGAATGAACCGCCAAGTCTGCACGGCCATCGAGCAACGCCGCTTCTAACTCTTTAACAAATAAACCTTTACCACCAATTTTTGCCAAAGGCGTATCCAGGATTTTGTCACCCTGAGTGACGAAGGTCACCAACTCAACTTTAAGATCAGTATGCAATGCCTCTAAACGGGCACGAATATGTTCAGCCTGCCATAATGCAAGCGGGCTTTGTCGAGTTGCAATCTTCAAAATCTTCATAAAGTTTAGAAACAGTCAATTAAGGGCGTTATTCTAAACTTAACGTGCTGACTTTAAAATGCAAGTACATTCGCACAGTTGTTGTCACTAAAACCATGAAGGCAGATTTAAATTTTTTGTATTCGTTCTCTTAAATTGGGTAAATGGCGCCGGCTGACTGCCAAGCGTTCCTCCAATTCACGACAACGCACCTGATATTGCCCGGAACTAATAACTTCGAGTCCATCCAGAAAATGTACAGAAACCAGAGCATTACGATGAATTCGGACAAATTGATCGCCAAATTCATTTTCCAGGTCTTTCAAGGTTTCATCAATCAGTACACTGCCATTTTTATGGCGTACCGTGACATATTTTTGATCTGCTAAAAAATAATAAATATTTTCCACAGGCACCAGCTCTACCCCGCGGTAGGTTTTTGCCACAATTTGATGGCGTTTTATATTGATTTCGTTCATATCTTCTTTTTGTTTTAAAGTGCTCATTTGTGCTTGAGTCAGTTTTGTTAAGTGATCTAAAACCTGTTGCAATTCCTGCTGCATCACCGGTTTCAATAGATAGCCTTCTGCATGCGACTTAAATGCCTCTAAAGCATGTTCATCATAGGCTGTACAAAAAATAATAGCGGGCATAGGCTCTAGCTGACGCAAATACTGCGCACAGCTTAAACCATCCATTTCCGGCATTTGAATATCTAAAAGCACGACATCTGGCTCATAAAACTGAACCATCTCAATCGCCTGCTGACCATGGGTTGCGGTTGCAACCACTTGATGTCCCAGTTGTGTGACTAAACGTGATAAGCGCTCTACAGCAAGAGGCTCATCCTCACAAATCAGGATGTCCATTTTTCCTCCTTTCACAGTTACCATGATTTTTTTTATAGGTTAACTCTGATTTTTTATTTATATCGATATTGCACAACTGTGGTAAATATTCCCTTTCCCGCGTATGTCTGAAAGCTCACAGTCCGTCCATAATAAGCCTCTAGACGCTGTTTCACATTTTCGACTGCAATACCATTTCCTGGTCGTATATTTATTTTATCCTGTGTATAAGGGTTAGTAATGACTATATTGACTTGATTTTGCAATATTTCAACCAATATGCTTATCGTACTCTTTGTTAAAAATTTTTCAACTCCATGAAAAATACTATTTTCCACTAAAGGTTGTAAAGTTAATAACGGAATTTGTATCTGAGAAAACAGAACTTCATCGTCATATTTCCACTCTACGCGTAAACGATCACCCAAACGGATCTGCTCAATCGCTAAATAATGCTGACATAATTCAATTTCATCTTTTAGGCGAACCAGTTTAAGTTCTTTAAAACTCGCACGAAATAGCCGTGATAAATTCAGTAACATTTGCTCTGCTTTATCCGGATCAATGGTAATTAAACTGATTACCGTATTTAAACTGTTAAACAGAAAATGTGGATGAATTCGTGCCTGCATCGCCTGAATTCGTGCATTCAGTTCGCTATTTTGCTGACGTGCCCATTGCTCTCGAAAATACAGATAACGGAAACAAAATGTCCCGATCAGCACGCCATAGCTCAGATGTAACACCACACCATCGAATAAAACAGCAAGATTTAAATGATGAATTTGAAAATTTTGTCCAAAATAAATCACCCCATTTAGTACCACGGTGGTCAATAAAACAATCATTTGCAATAGAATGAAGCTGACACATAAGACTTGGCCAAAACTTAAATGCTGAATTTTTTTCTGAAACAGTTCCAGCAATGCTGCAAAAGCCAGCAACACCCAGTTAATGAACAACATATACTGCAATAAACGCCCTACACTTAAGGCCGTCCAGGATTGTGCTTCGGCTAAAGCTAAAATCATCGCCAAAATATTGCTGGCAATAAATAATTCGATTAAATGTTGCCAACGCCCTATTTTCGTAAAAAAATAAGCATATGTTTTATTTCCCTGCGTATGAGCAAAAGATTGATCGTCTTGTCCTTCGGCAAGTGAACCTGAATTTGTTATACTCTTTTTAGTTCTAATGCTTTTTATCCTATTGAGCCGACATGACCACATCTTCTAATTCCTCAAATCCGTCACAAACCCAAACTTCGGGTATGTGGGGCGGTCGTTTCTCTGAAGCGACGGACGCTTTTGTTGCTGAATTTACAGCATCTGTACAATTTGACCAACGCTTTTATAAACAAGATATTGCAGGTTCTATCGCCCATGCAACCATGCTTGCAAAAGTTGGCGTACTTACCGAGCAAGAACGTGACGATATCATCACCGGCTTAACTGCTATTCAAGCTGATATTGAATCGGGTAACTTTGAATGGCGCGTTGATCTGGAAGATGTCCACATGAACATTGAGTCTCGCCTGACTCAGCGTATTGGTATTACAGGTAAAAAACTACATACCGGTCGTAGCCGTAACGACCAGGTCGCAACTGATATTCGCTTATATGTACGTGACGAAATTGATGCGATTTTAAAATTACTGGAAAAATTACAAAAAGGTATTTTGGGCTTAGCCGCTAAAAACACCCAAACCATTATGCCTGGGTTCACTCACTTACAAACTGCCCAGCCCGTGACTTTCGGTCACCACTTAATGGCCTGGTTTGAAATGCTGGTGCGTGACTCTGAACGTCTGATTGACTGTCGTAAACGTGTGAATCGTTTACCACTTGGCTCTGCTGCTCTAGCGGGCACAACCTATCCAATCGAGCGTGAATACACAGCACAGCTTTTAGGTTTTGAAGCAGTGTGTGAAAACTCATTAGATGCCGTGTCTGACCGTGACTTTGGTATTGAATTCAATGCTGCTGCATCTTTAATCATGATGCATTTATCACGTATGTCTGAAGAAATGATTCTTTGGACTTCTGCTCAGTTCAAATTTGTGAACATTCCAGACCGTTTCTGCACCGGCTCTTCAATTATGCCGCAGAAGAAGAACCCGGATGTTCCTGAATTGATTCGTGGTAAAACCGGACGTGTTTATGGGGACTTAATGAGTCTTTTAACCCTCATGAAAGGTCAACCTTTAGCGTACAACAAAGACAACCAAGAAGACAAAGAACCATTATTTGATGCGATTGATACCGTTCGTGGCTCATTAATGGCATTTGCCGACATGATTCCTGCATTGGTTCCAAACATCGAAATTATGCGTGAAGCTGCACTACGCGGTTTCTCAACCGCAACCGATCTTGCCGATTATTTGGTAAAAAACGGCGTTGCGTTCCGTGATGCACATGAAATTGTAGGTAAAGCCGTTGCGCTCGGTGTTCAAGAATCGAAAGATTTGTCTGAATTGACGCTTGAACAGCTACAACAGTTCTCTGATTTGATTCAGGCTGACGTATTTGAAAAAGCATTAACACTTGAAGCATCGGTGAATGCACGTAACCATATTGGCGGTACTGCACCAGCTCAAGTTGAAGCTGCAATTGCACGTGCCTATACACGTTTAGAAAAACTTTACGCTTAAGGAATAATGATATGTCTCGACAAGTATTTTGCCGTAAGTATCAGGCTGACATGGAAGGTTTAGATTTTGCACCCTTCCCAGGTGTAAAAGGTCAAGAATTGTTTGACAGCGTGTCTAAACAGGCATGGCAAGAATGGCTTAAACACCAAACAACCTTGATCAATGAAAAGCGTTTAAACGTGTTTGAACCGGATGCGAAAAAATTTCTGGAAGAGCAACGTGAAAAATTCTTTAGTAACGATGAGTCACTCGAAAAAGCTGAAGGCCTAAAGCCTGAAGAAAAATAAGGCGCTGCCTTATTTTATATGCAAGACAAGTGAAGCGCATAGTTTCAAGTGGCATAAAGGAGTCTTTTAAAAGGCTCCTTTTTTATTTCTGGAAGCACTGTTTCGCCAGGCTGCAAAACGAGAAGCTGGGCTTCAACTGGTAAAATTAAAGCGTGGCTTTGAAAATTACGCAAGATAAGAGTTTTGCTCGCGCAAGTTCTCATCTGAAAAAGAAATCTTCATTATTGGGGATTTGTTTTTTAAACTGCTTTAAATTTTACGTAAAGACAAGCGAAGCGTATAGTTTCAAATGTCATCAAGGAGTCTTTTAAAGGCTTTTTTTTACTTTTAATAGAGCACTGCTCGACCCTGAGGAATATATTCTGCAAGAAGACGAGAAGTTATGCTTCGAGCGAAAACTAGGGCACTGCTTTCTTTTTAATCAAGACAAACAGTGAAGGTGTGTAGGCTTTAATCCGAAAGAAACCCCTTTTATTGGGAACTTTTGAAATGCGTTTTTTTACATCTCGAAATAACTGTAAACCAAAACTACATTTCTCAATAAAAACCTACATTACAATACAATAACCTACATGACTCATAAAATTGATTCTCCTATAATTAGTTTCAAGAAGATGGTTAAACATCTTATAAAAGATATAACGATACCCGATTTCAATCCTAGGTTTCCCCCAAAATCTAGGATTTTTTTTGTGCGTAAATTTTTCAACAAAAAAATCAAAATCAAAAAAACACCCTGAAACGGGTGTTTTGGTTATTCATTAAATTTAAGGCTGTTTTAAATACGGCCATGCGGCTTTCAAATAAATGAACATGGACCACAACGTTAGAATCACTGCGGTATAAAGTAAAAGATAAGCCAAGGTATCCAGTGGTTGCCAGTTCAGTAAAAACACGGAAATTGCAATCATTTGAAACGCCGTCTTATATTTACCGACGGTAGATACTGCCACATTGGTACGTGCCCCCAATTCCGCCATCCACTCACGTAAAGCAGATACGGTAATTTCACGCGAAATAATCACAATCGCTGCAAATGCCATGGAAATACTCGGTTGCCATTGCACCAAAACAATCAGTGCAGCTGCAACCATCAGCTTATCGGCTACAGGGTCAAGAAAACGACCGAAAGCTGAAGTTTGGTTCAGTGAACGTGCCAAATAACCATCGAACCAGTCAGTTACTGCAGCAACCACAAAAATCGCCGTTAAAATAATGTGACGAGTCATGTTAGTGTCGTGTTCTGCAACACCAACTGCAGGCGGCCAATAAGCCACCAACAAAAAAACAGGTATTAAAGCTATACGCGCCAAAGTCAAGATATTTGGAATATTCAGGATGCGACCTGTAGTCATAGACACCGCCAATTTTTCCCCTGTATGTACAATGAAAAACCACACATATTTTGGGATGGATTCATCGTTAATTCAGACTCACTTTATACGAATTGCTATAAAGTGTCACTAGGCAAACACGGTAACTGTCTGTCTGGAAATCGCAATCAGTCGATTCTCGGCATCCCAAAGATGGGCATATTCAGTGGAATACCCTTCTGCCGCATAATCGGTAAATACTTTATATTTAAACCAATCCTGCAGATAATTATTCAAAGGGTGAACATAAGTCACATGCCAGGTCAGTGAACTGGCGGGTGCCATGCTGTTAAACATGGGCAAAACACCGGGAGGCCACATATCAAATGCCACCATCAAATCAGCCACTGTCATTTCCCGGTTCTCATGTAGATCCGGATTAAAACGCATCCAGCCACTAAAATCAGGTTTCATACTGCCGCTACATGGATACTGCCCATCCACCCAGACCAAGTCCATCTGTCCAAAACATTCAGGTGCTAGAGGATGATGCTGTGCAACGTTTAATTGCTCAGGTGCTGGAAATACTGGTGCAACGCGTTCCTGTTGTACCGAAATTGCCGACTCACGCTGGGTACCAAAACTGGCAATCAAAATACTTTGCACCGCCTCATCCTGCCAGAGCCGTACTTCAACCGTTGTCACAGACTTGCCTTGACGCAAGATTTCAGCACTTAATTGAACGGGTGCCTGCTGTACGGGACCAACAAAAGTCACACTGGTGCTTAATAAACGTTTTAAGGGATCAGCAATTGCCACCACTGCTTTTTGCATCATCATCCCTGCAACCAAGCCCCCATAAATGGTGCGGCCTTGTAACCATCCCTGTGGCATATCAACCCATTCATTTTGTTCAATGTCGGTAAATAATTGATGCAGTGACATCCTTTGTCCTTTGAAGTTGTTGATTTGCTCTATCTTTTACTTATTTTGAAGTGTTGTGAATGATCAATGACTGCAGCGTCAGTGAGCACTTCGGCCAATCGGTCTATATTTATTCATGCAGTACCTTATAAATTGTTCGAGCCATGACATCACCCAAACCCGGAACCAGCTTCAAGTCATTTTCCGAGGCTTTGAGTACACCCTGAATGCCACCAAAATGGGTCAGCAAATCACGGCGGCGTTTCGGACCAAGACCCGGAATCACTTCCAGTACCGAACCACCACGACGTTTATCACGTTTAGCACGGTGCTTGGTAATAGCAAAACGATGTGCTTCATCTCGTACCTGCTGAATCAAATGCAGCGCTTTATGGTCTTCAGGCAACTGAATTTTAGTACCATCAGTAAAATGTAAGGTTTCCAGACCGGGTTTACGCCCCTCGCCTTTGGATACTCCGACCATAAAGGCTTCCAGTCCCAGATCTTGCATCACTTGCATCGCCATATGTAATTGGCCTTTACCACCATCAATCAGCAATAAATCCGGCAACATGGCTTTTTTATAACGCCGCGTCAACGCTTGGCGCATGGCCGCATAGTCATCCCCACCGGTAATATCATCAATGGCAAACTGGCGATAATCACGTTTGCGTGCACCGCCCGAATCAAACACCACACAGGAAGCAATCGTGGCTTCACCCATGGTATGCGAGATATCAAAACATTCAATCCGGTCAATCGGACGACCGACCACTTGTTCCAGCTGATGGAAACGTTCATTCAGTTCAAAATGATTGGCCAACTGCCCTTTAATGGCATGTTGCACATTCATATTGGCCAGCTCTAACCACTCGGCACGAGTTTCCCGAACATTGGACTTAATCTGAACTTTCTTGCTAAATTCCTGTTGCAGCGCCTGTTCCAGTTCTTTGCGATCGGGTAATTCGGTATTTATAATCAGCTCGACAGGTACTTCATCTGCGACCTGAAAATAAAAGTTCGCCATGAAGTCCGACAGCATTTGCCCCAGATCATCGCCCAGCATATCCGGGAAATAGCTTTTCCCACCAAGCATCTTGCCATTGCGTACATGCATAATCTGCACACAGGTCACCCCGGCATGATAGGCAATCGCCAGAATATCGGCTTCACCTTTGAGTTTATAAATCGCCTGCTGTGATTGCACGTCACGCAACAGCGCCATACGGTCACGGTAAAATACCGCTTTTTCAAATTCCAAAGCTTCTGCCGCCGCTTCCATTTTGGCAATCAGTTCCTGATTCAGCTCTTTGGTATCGCCCTGTAAAAAGCGAATCGAATTTTTAACATCTTCCTGATAATCTTCAGGCGAAATGAGACCAACACAAGGGGCGGTACAGCGCTTGATCTGATATTGCAAACACGGACGTTTACGCTGGGCAAAATAGCTGTTTTCACACTGGCGCACATTAAACAGTTTTTGCAGCACCACCAAAGTATCCCGGGCATTATAGGCACTTGGATAAGGTCCAAAAAACTTACCGACCTGATGCTTGCCTTTGCCGCGTCCTGCTGCAATGCGCGGATAAGGCTTGTCACTGGAAACAAAAATATAGACGTAGGATTTATCATCGCGCAACATGATGTTGTACGGCGGACGATGCAGTTTAATGAGGTTCTGTTCCAGCAATAAGGCTTCGGTTTCCGAACGTACCACCAGCGTTTCGATATTATAAATCCGGGCCACCAGCGCCTGTGTTTTCGGATGCTCGATGGTTTTAACGAAGTAGCTCGACACACGGTTTTTTAGATTCTTGGCTTTGCCAACATACAGCAGTTCACCGTCTTTACCCAGCATCCGGTAAACGCCGGGCAAAGTCGTCATATGGGCTAAAATCTTTTCAATATTGTCACGTGCGTTTTCGTTCACATTCAGCCTTATTCAGAATAATCTTTGCTTTGCTACATGATGTGATGGTTTTCACGCCATTTTCAAGCCAATTCGCTATTTTCTCCTCTCATCAAACAAAGTTCTAACAATCATTTAATTGCTAAAAGCTATAAGTGACTCATGCTTATTTTGCTATGCTCAAGTCATCTGAAAAATTTGGATCAAACTGAATGACGAACCACAATCATGCCATGCATATCGTTAAGCCGGTAACTGCAACGCATAGCACATCTGAAAAAGATAAATTGATTGGCAAACCCCGTTTTCATTTTGAACCTCAACAGGTCATGCAACTCCTGCATACCCGAATTATCGGACAGGAGGCCGCATTAAAAGAAATCGAAAAAATGCTGCATGTGGTCAAGGCAGATTTTTCCAGTCCGGAACGCCCTATCTCGGTAATGCTCATGCTTGGTCCAACCGGGGTCGGCAAAACTGAAACTGTACGTTTAATTAGCGAGGCGATTTATGGCCGCCCGGATGCTTTTTGCCGGATTGACATGAATACGTTGGCGCAAGAACATTATGCCGCAGCCATTACCGGTGCACCTCCAGGCTACGTTGGCTCGAAAGAAGGTCATAGCCTGTTTGATGAAACAGCGATTGCCGGTTCACATACCCGCCCCGGGATTGTATTGTTTGATGAATTGGAGAAGGCTTCCACTGAAGTAATTCGCGGTTTAATGAATATACTGGATACCGGAAAACTGACATTAACCTCAGGCACAAAAACCATTGATTTCCGTAACTGCATGATCTTTATGACCAGTAATGTCGGCGCTCAAGCTGCGCAGCAATACCTGGATAAACTGAATTTTTTGCCCAAAAAAATGCAGGACATTTGCCTTAAAAAAATACCGACCAAAACCATTATTGAAAAAGTGATGTTTAAAAAATTCGACCCTGAATTTTTAAACCGCATTGATCGTACTTTGCATTATCAGGCGGTTCAGGATGATGCCTTGCCCAAGTTGGTCGAGATTGAACTGGAAAAACTCAATCAGCGATTACAGCATCAAAAGCGTGCTGTGGTTTTAAGTGATGCAGCCAAAGCTCACTTCTACAAAAATCATGATATCCGTTTTGGCGCACGCCATTTGGCTCGTAAAATGCGGACTGAACTGGAACCGATTCTGGCGATTTACTTTTTAAATTATCCGGAAAAAACTCAGCTCACCGTGGATTTTGATGGTGGGCAATTGACAATTCAGCCGGAATAACTCTTTAAATAATCAGCTAAACATTTAGCTTAATCATCCTCCAGACAACCACCTCAATAATCATCGTTGCAGTCAAACATTCGGCAGCATATTTGACTGCAAATGCGTCCTTTTTTATTCAAATGAAATACGCCTCAGTGCTGCCGATTGACCATCTTCAGCTTAAAACTGTGCAGCAATGATGACGTCATCGAGTTAAAAAATTGGCTCAATTGACTTTTTTGACCAAAACAAGTCCATAAAAAACTTGAAATCCACAACTTACCCCCGATATAAATAGCCACAAAATGATTAAAAAATCTTAATTTAAACAAAAAGTTCATTACATTTTTACAAAGCAGAGTAAAAGTAAAGCTGACCACTACAAGGGTTTATTCAAAAAAAATTGATGACCCTTGCGTCACTGCTTGATACAACTTGTTATGTTCTTTTTGGATATAGTTATCGTAAGATTAGCGAAGCTCGATGTACGCGGGAAATGCGTACATGCTTCAAAACATCAACTTAATAAGTCCTCCAAAATAAAGGAGATCAGGCATGATCCACGCTGGCAATGCCATTACCGTCCAAATGCTTTCGGACGGAATTGCAGAATTCCGCTTTGACTTACAAGGTGAGTCGGTCAACAAATTTAACCGTGCAACGATTGAAGACTTTAAAGCGGCGATTGAGGCTGTTAAAGCCAATAGCGACGTTAAAGGTTTAATCGTTACCTCTGGTAAATCAACATTTATCGTAGGTGCAGACATCACTGAATTTGGTGATAACTTTGCTCAAGGCGAAAAAGCAATTGTGGATTGGGCGATGCCTGTTCACGAAATTTTCAACAGCTTTGAAGATTTAGATGTTCCTAAAGTTGCTGCAATCAATGGTATGGCATTGGGCGGTGGTTTTGAGATGTGCTTGGTCTGTGACTACCGTATCATGTCAGAAGCAGCTCAAGTGGGCCTGCCTGAAATCAAACTCGGTATTTTCCCCGGCTTCGGTGGTACAGTTCGTTTAAGCCGTGTGATTGGTATCGATAACGCCGTTGAATGGATGGCGATGGCGAATCCTAAACGCCCTGATGCAGCACTGAAAGACGGTGCGGTTGATGCGGTGGTTGCTGCGGACAAACTTCAAGCAGCTGCAATTGACCTGGTGAAACAAGCCATTGCTGGTCGCCTTGACTGGAAAATCAAACGTCAGGAAAAACTAGATCCAGTTAAACTCAGCCCAATCGAACAGATGATGGCGTTTAACTCATCTAAAGGGATGGTTTTAGCCAAAGCAAATCCTGCGCAATATCCTGCGCCAAAACTTCTTCTTGATTCTTTACAAGCGGGTGCAAGCCTTCCACGTAACGAAGCATTAAAAATTGAAGCGGAAGGTTTCGCTAAAGCTGCAATTACGCCTCAAGCAGGTGCGTTGATTGGTTTATTCATCAACGATCAAATTGTGAAAAAAACCTCGAAGCGCTATGAAAAAGGCGCGCACCCAGTCAACCAAGCGGCTGTTCTCGGCGCGGGTATCATGGGTGGTGGTATTGCTTACCAAGCGGCAAGCAAAGGCACACCAATCATTATGAAAGATATTGGTAATCCGCAACTTGCTTTGGGTATGAAAGAAGCAAATGGCTTACTGACCAAACAAGTTGAACGTAAGAAAATGACCCCTGCAAAAATGGGTGAAACTCTTGCGCGCATCCGCCCTACTTTAAGCTATGACGAGTTTAAAGAAGTGGACATCGTGATTGAAGCGGTGACTGAAAATCCAAAAGTAAAAGGCATTGTATTGGCTGAAACTGAGAAGAATGTTCGTGAAAACACGATTATTGCTTCAAATACTTCAACCATTTCAATCACTCGTTTGGCTGAAAACCTGCAACGTCCTGAAAACTTTGTCGGTATGCACTTCTTTAACCCGGTTCACATGATGCCTTTGGTTGAAGTGATTCGCGGTGCGAAGACATCTGATGAAGCGATTGCAACGACTGTAGTTCTTGCTCAGAAAATGGGTAAAACACCAATCGTAGTGAACGACTGCCCAGGCTTCTTGGTTAACCGTGTATTGTTCCCTTACTTCGGTGCATTCGACCTGTTGCTTAAAGACGGCGCTGACTTCCAGCAAATCGATAAAGTGATGGAACGCTTCGGCTGGCCAATGGGTCCTGCTTACTTGATGGACGTTGTCGGTATTGACACGGGCGTTCATGGTGCAGAAGTCATGGCTGAAGGCTTCCCTGACCGTATGAAACCGGACTTCAAAGGTTCGATTCAAACCATGTATGAAAATAAACGTCTAGGTCAAAAGAATGACGTTGGTTTCTACAAATACGAGTTAGACCGTAAAGGCAAGAAAGCGAAAAAAGTTGATCCTACAGCATATGATCTGATTGCATCTGTAGTGACTGGCGAAAAACGTGAATTTGACGCGCAAGAAATCATTGACCGTATGATGCTGGCTTTCTGTAACGAAACAGTTCGTTGCCTGGAAGACAACATTGTCGCGACTGCCTCAGAAGCAGACATGGCGATGATCATGGGTGTAGGTTTCCCTCCATTCCGTGGCGGTCCATGCCGTTACATCGACCAAACAGGTGTTGCTGAATACGTTGCGCTTTGCGACAAGTATGCACACTTAGGTAAAGCTTATGAAGCGCCACAAATGTTGCGTGACATGGC
>Ga0308158_10001484_pt1 | contig 25267 bp, 26 predicted proteins | sample PhyBR2_FD_201038 | JGI IMG/M metagenome (GOLD analysis project Ga0308158, IMG submission 201038) | Phyllosphere microbial communities from UC Gill Tract Community Farm, Albany, California, United States - DLSLB.R2 | ecosystem: Host-associated > Plants > Phyllosphere > Unclassified | place: USA... | reverse complement strand
AGCGAAAAGCTGTACTGCGTCTACGTCGCTATCGGCCAGAAGCGTTCGACCGTTGCCCAGTTCGTCAAGGTTCTCGAAGAACGTGGCGCAATGAAGTATTCGATCGTCGTTGCCGCGACCGCTTCGGACGCTGCTCCGATGCAGTACCTGGCACCGTTCGCCGGTTGCGCCATGGGCGAATACTTCCGCGACAACGGCCAGCACGCCCTGATCGGTTACGACGACCTTTCGAAGCAGGCTGTCGCCTATCGCCAGATGTCGCTTCTGCTGCGCCGCCCGCCGGGCCGCGAAGCTTACCCGGGCGACGTTTTCTACCTGCATTCGCGTCTCCTCGAGCGCGCTGCTAAGCTCTCCGACGAAATGGGCGCTGGCTCGCTGACGGCTCTGCCTGTCATCGAAACCCAGGGTAACGACGTTTCGGCGTTCATCCCGACCAACGTGATCTCGATCACCGACGGCCAGATCTTCCTCGAAACCGACCTGTTCTACCAGGGCATTCGTCCGGCCGTTAACGTCGGTCTGTCGGTTTCGCGCGTTGGTTCCGCCGCTCAGATCAAGGCCATGAAGCAGGTTGCCGGCTCGATCAAGGGCGAACTCGCCCAGTATCGCGAAATGGCCGCCTTCGCCCAGTTCGGCTCCGACCTCGATGCCTCGACGCAGCGCCTGCTGAACCGCGGCGCACGCCTGACCGAACTCCTGAAGCAGCCACAGTTCTCGCCGCTGAAGACGGAAGAACAGGTCGCGGTGATCTTCGCCGGCGTCAACGGTTACCTCGACAAGGTCGCGGTCAACCAGGTCGGCAAGTTCGAGCAGGGCCTGCTGTCGTACCTCCGTTCCGAAGGTTCGGCGATCCTCGACACGATCCGTAGCGAAAAGGCCATCAGCGACGATACGAAGGGCAAGCTCACCGCTGCCATCGACAGCTTCGCGAAGTCTTTCTCGTAATCGGACCCAGTTAGGACGGATCACGGATGCCTTCACTTAAGGATCTGAAAAACCGGATCGCCTCCGTCAAGGCGACGCAGAAGATCACCAAGGCGATGAAAATGGTCGCCGCGGCGAAGCTTCGGCGTGCGCAGGAGGCGGCCGAGGCCGCCCGGCCCTATTCGCAGCGGATGAGTGCGGTCTTGGCGAACATCGCCAATGCCGTCACCGATGCGGATGGTGCGCCGGCTCTCATGACCGGTACAGGCAAGGATCAGGTTCACCTGCTCGTTGTCTGCACGGCTGATCGCGGCCTCTGCGGCGGTTTCAACTCGCAGATTTCCCGTTTTGCCCGCGATCATGCCCGCAAGCTGACCGCAGAAGGCAAGACGGTAAAGATCTTCACTGTCGGCAAGAAGGGCTACGACAGCCTGCGCCGCGAATTCCTGCCGCTCATCGTCGAGCGCAAGGAACTCCGCGACGTCAAGCGTGTCGCCTTCGAAAACGCCGACAGCATCGGCAAGCGCATCATCGAGATGTACGAAGCCGGTGAATTCGACGTCTGCACGCTCTTCTATTCCGAGTTCAAGTCGGTGATCTCGCAGGTTCCGACGGCACAGCAGCTCATCCCGGCTTCGGCTGGCGAGGCGGTTGCCGAGGACGCGGCACATGCGGGCGCGGTCTACGAATACGAGCCAGATCCGGCATCGATCCTCGAGGATCTGATTCCACGCAACATCTCGGTCCAGATTTTCCGCGCGCTCCTTGAGAACGTCGCCGGCGAAATGGGCGCCAAGATGAGCGCGATGGACAATGCGACGCGTAACGCTGGTGAAATGATCAACAAGCTGACGCTTTCCTACAACCGTCAGCGCCAGGCTCAGATCACCAAGGAACTCATTGAAATCATTTCGGGCGCGGAAGCGCTCTGAGGTAAGGGAAAGAGGGTAAGAAGATGGCTAAGGCAGCTACCCCCAAGAAGGCCGCGGCAGGCTCCGCCGGCAAGGTTACGCAGGTTATCGGCGCCGTCGTGGACGTTGCCTTCGAAGGCGAACTGCCGGCGATCCTGAACGCACTCGAAACCACGAACGGCGGCAACCGCCTCGTGCTCGAAGTCGCTCAGCACCTGGGTGAAAACGAAGTTCGTACGATCGCCATGGACTCGACCGAAGGTCTGGTTCGCGGTCAGCCGGTCTCCGACACCGGTGAGCCGATCACGGTTCCGGTCGGCCCGGAAACGCTCGGCCGTATCATGAACGTCATCGGCGAACCGGTTGACGAAGCCGGCCCGCTGGTCACTTCGGGCAAGCGCGCCATCCACCAGGACGCTCCTTCCTACGTCGACCAGTCGACCGAAGGCCAGATCCTCGTCACCGGCATCAAGGTCGTCGACCTGCTCGCTCCTTACGCAAAGGGCGGCAAGATCGGCCTGTTCGGCGGCGCCGGCGTCGGCAAGACCGTTCTGATCATGGAACTGATCAACAACGTCGCCAAGGCGCACGGTGGTTACTCGGTATTCGCAGGCGTGGGTGAACGTACCCGCGAAGGCAACGACCTTTACCACGAAATGATCGAATCGGGCGTCAACAAGCACGGCGGCGGCGAAGGCTCCAAGGCTGCGCTCGTTTACGGCCAGATGAACGAACCGCCGGGCGCACGCGCTCGCGTTGCTCTCACCGGTCTGACGATCGCTGAAGACTTCCGCGACAAGGGCCAGGACGTTCTGTTCTTCGTCGACAACATCTTCCGCTTCACGCAGGCAGGTTCCGAAGTGTCGGCTCTGCTCGGCCGTATTCCTTCGGCCGTTGGTTATCAGCCGACGCTGGCCACCGACATGGGCGCGATGCAAGAACGCATCACCACCACGACCAAGGGCTCGATCACCTCGGTTCAGGCGATTTACGTCCCTGCCGACGACTTGACCGACCCGGCTCCGGCCACCTCGTTCGCCCACTTGGACGCAACGACGGTTCTGTCGCGCTCGATCGCCGAAAAGGGTATCTACCCGGCCGTTGACCCGCTCGACTCCACGTCGCGCATGCTCGACCCGATGGTTGTCGGCGAAGAGCACTACGAAGTGGCTCGTAAGGTTCAGACGACGCTGCAGCGCTACAAGGCTCTGCAGGACATCATCGCCATCCTGGGCATGGACGAACTGTCGGAAGAAGACCGTCTGGCTGTTGCCCGCGCCCGCAAGATCGAGCGCTTCCTGTCGCAGCCATTCTTCGTCGCCGAAGTCTTCACCGGTTCGCCGGGCAAGCTCGTTGCGCTCGAAGACACGATCAAGGGCTTCAAGGGCCTCGTCAACGGCGAATACGATCACCTGCCGGAAGCAGCCTTCTACATGGTCGGCTCGATGGAAGAAGCCATCGAAAAGGCCAAGAAGCTCTCCGCAGCCGCTTGATGCATTCACTTACGGCGCGCAGGGACCGTCCCCGCGCGCCGTCTCTCGTTTCAAAGACAATCAAGAAGTGAAACGTCATGGCTGACAATTTCAATTTTGAACTCGTATCTCCGGAGCGCCTGCTCTTGTCCGAGATGGTGACCGAAGTTGTCATTCCGGCAACCGAGGGCGAGATGACCGTCATGGCGAACCACGCGCCGACGATGACGACCATCAAGCCGGGCGTCGTGAGCGTTCGCTCCGCCAGCGGTGTCAAGAAGGACTTCGTGGTGTTCGGCGGCTTCGCCGACATCCTGCCGACCGGCTGCACGCTGCTCGCGGAATCCGCGATCCCCGTCGAAGACGTCTCCAAGGACGAACTCGACCGCCGCATCGACGCCGCCAAGTCTGAGCTCGAGGATGCCCAGCATCACGAGCACAAGTCCAAGCTGGAACACTTCATCATGGAAATGACGCACCTCCAGGGTGTCGTCAACAAGGACTGAGCCTTTAAGCTCTGACTGTCATCGAAGCGGCCGCAAGGCCGCTTTTTTGTTGCGCGGTCGCGGCTCTTCGCTGCCATCTAAGAGCGGTAGCGGTTGATCATTGGCGGATGCAGAGGCTATCTTCTCATCATGTCGGATCCGCATCGGTTCGGCCGCTGATGGGGAGGGTTTGATGTTTCATCCGAAGTTGTTCGAAAACCGCAATGTGGTGGTCACGGGTGCCGGTCGCGGGATCGGGCTCGAGGTCGCGAGACAGTTTCTCGATTGCGGCGCGCGGGTGCTGGTTCACACCGGCCGCGACGGCGAGCGCACCTTGCCGGATTTCCTGCTGACGGCGGAAGAAGATCGCCGCGCCATCCTGATCGCCGGAGATTTCTCGACGGGCGAGGGATGCCAGGTTTTCGCGAACAAGGTGCTCGGCCACTTCAAGACGATCCACGCGCTCGTCAACAATGCGGGAACAATGTTCGGCCGGTTTCCGGCGGGCACGCTCACCGACGAGCAGTATGGCCAGGTGGTGCAACTGAACCAGACGTCTGTCGTCGAGGTCACCAGGGCGCTGCTGCCGGCGCTGAGGGCCGCTGGCGAGGCTGCGATCGTCAACACGGTGTCGATCTCGGCGCTGACGGGCGGCAGCCCGGGCTCGGCGATCTATTCGGCCTCCAAGGCGTTCGTCTCGACTTATTCGAAAGCGCTGGCGCGCGAACTCGCGCCGGATGGCATCCGCGTCAACTGCATCTCGCCGGGTACGATCGAGACCGATTTCCACCAGCGCTATTCGTCCGCCGAAAAGCTCGAGCAGACCCGCAAGGGGATACCGCTGCAGCGGCTGGGGACTGCCGAGGATTGCGCGCCCGCCTATCTCTTCATGGCGGCGCCGTCGTTGTCTGGTTATGTGACCGGCCAGGTGCTGGAGGTTAACGGCGGCCAGCTTATCTGCTGATCAAGTGACTTTTTTTGGCACTTTAGGAGATCCAAATTATCACGCGTTGCGTACGTGTTATGAGCACTTGTCATTTTTGATATATATGCAAGCAGAGACATAACATGCACTTGCCGACACCTCGATCGGGTATGGCCGATCACGAATTGCAGGGGTTTTCGACCAAAGCTCGGGCAGCAAGTGAACTTCTGAAAGCGCTGGCTCATCATACGCGGTTGCTCATCCTGTGCATTCTCGCGGAAGAGGAGAAGACCGTCAGCGAGATCGAGGACATTCTCGGCATGCAGCAGGCCATGGTCTCGCAACAGCTCGCCCGTCTACGTCTCGAGGGACTGGTCAATACCCGCCGCGAGGGACGCATGATCTATTACAGCGTCGGCCATTCAGGCACCGTGTCGCTGCTCAAGTCGCTTTTCGTGATGCTGCCCGAGGTGGTCGAGCAGCAGGGGTAGGGCGCTTTCAGGCGTCCGGCGACCAGCCGGGCGGGGCCATCTCGAAGCTCGAGAATTCGAAGCCGGGCGAGACCGTGCAGCCCACCAGCGTATAGTCGCCCAGCGTCTCGGCCGATTGCCACCAGTTGGCGGGGATGATTGCCTGCGGGCGCTGGCCGCCGAGGATATCCGCGCCAAGCATCAGCGTCTCGCTTCGCCCGCCATCTTCGGCGCGGTGCAACGCCAGCGGTGCGCCGGCATAAAAGTGCCAGACCTCGGCCGCGTCGTGGACGCGGTGCCAATGCGAGCGCTGGCCGGCTTTCAGCAGATAATAGATCGCCGTCGAGTGCCCTCGCTCCTCACCTTCGCTGTCGCGGAAGGTCTGGATGTAGAAGCCGCCCTCGGGGTGCGGCTCCAAGTTAAGTTCGCGGATGATGTCGTCGGCGGAAATCGGCGCCGGCGCCATCAGAAATTATCCTTGCGCTTGCGGATCTCGGCGAAGACCTCTTCGTTGGTCTTGGTTTCCATCAACAGGTTGCGGCGAATGGCGGGGTCGCCGGCGCGCAGGAAGGGGTTGGTTTCCTTCTCGAGAGCCAGCGTCGTCGGGATGGTGAACTTGCCCTCGGCGCGCAGTGCCTCGATCTCGGCGGCGCGGGCCTTGAGCCGTTCGTTATCCGGGTCGATGGTCAGCGCGAAGCGGGCGTTGGAGAGCGTATACTCGTGACCGAAATAGATCGCGGTCTCATCGGGCAGCACGGCGAGCTTCTGCAGCGAATGCCACATGTCTGCCGGCGGGCGTTCGAACAGCCGGCCACAACCGAGCGCGAACAGCGTGTCGGCGGCAAAGAGCAGCTTGTCGTCGGTGAAGTGGTAGCAGATATGGCCGGCGGTGTGGCCGGGGGTCTCGATAACGCGGACGGGGTGTTCGCCGAACAGGAAGGTATCGTCGTCGGACATCGTCATGTCGAGACCGGGGATCGCCACCGCCTCGTTGATCGGGCCGATGATCTCGCAGCCGTACTTCTCCTTCAGCGCCAGGTTGCCCTCGACGTGGTCGGTGTGGTGATGGGTGGTGAAGATGTGGCTGATCGTCCAGCCGCGACGGTTCGCGGCGGCAATGACGGCGTCGGCATCGGGGGCGTCGATGGAGGCGGTGTGGCCGGTCTCGGGATCATGAACAAGCACGCCGAAATTATCGGTGCGGCAGAGAAAAACGTCTAAATCCAAAGGTTTCATAATCTAAAGTGCCTCTTTATCTCGGACTGACCCCGAATGTAGAGGCTGCGGCCTTGAAGTCCAACCGCTCACTGATAACATTTATCGCAATGCACGCAGATATCGTCGACCTACGCCAGTTCTATCATTCCGACCTCGGCCGCATCGCCGAGCAGTCGATCGCCATGGCGCTTTCGTCGCTCTGGGTGCGGCTGCCGCAGGAGCGGCTGGTGGGCATCGGCTATGCCGTGCCGTTCCTCGATCGCTTCCAGGCCGATACCGAACGCACCTTCGCCTTCATGCCGGCGGGGCAGGGCGCCGTGAACTGGCCGATGGGATCGTTGTCGTCGACGGCGCTGATCTTCGACGAGGAACTGCCGCTGCCGGATTCGTCGATCGACCGGGTGCTGATGGTCCACTCGCTGGAGTTCGCGGAAAACCCGCGCGAAACGCTGAAGGAGCTCTGGCGGGTGCTGGCGCCGGGCGGGCGGCTGGTCATCGTCGTGCCCAACCGGCGCGGCGTCTGGGCGCGGCTGGAGCACACGCCTTTCGGCTCCGGGCGGCCGTATTCGCGGGGTCAGCTGACGCATCTGTTGCGCGAGACGAATTTTACGCCCGGCGCCTCGGCAGAAGCGCTTTTGTTTCCGCCGTCGAAGCTGCGGACGATGATGCGGCTGCGCGGCGCATTCGAATATGTCGGGCGGGCGCTCTGGCCGGCCTTTTCGGGGGTCATCATCGTCGAGGCGCAGAAGCGGCTCTATCAGGGCCTGCCGGTGGCGGTGCGCGCGTCGCGGCGCGTGTTCGTGCCGGTGCTGTCGCCGCATGGGGTGCCGACGACGCGGACGCGGTAGGTCCGCAGCGGTGCGGTATTCCCTTCTCCCCAACGGGGAGAAGGTGGCCCGAAGGGTCGGTTGAGGGGGCTCCGGGCTCTGAGTCCACCTCGTCGTCTTATTGCTGGCAATTGGTGAGGGTTGTGCCGTTGGCCCCCTCATCCGCCTGCCGGCACCTTCCCCCGTTGGGGGGAAGAGACTCGTGGTGGGCGCTCGCCCTATCTCCCCCCACCACTCGACAACGCGCCATTTCCGTTCTATTGCCTCAAGGCAATTTCCAGCCGGACACCCCGGCCTTTTCCAAGGTTGATCCCATGAGCGTAGAGACGAGCAAGCCTGTTCCCCGTGCCGGTATTCTTGATATCGCGGCCTATGTGCCCGGCAAGGAACATGCGCCGGGCGTGGCGCGCGTCTACAAGCTGTCGTCGAACGAAACGCCGCTCGGCGCCAGCCCGAAGGCGATTGCGGCCTATCGGGCCGCGGCCGACAATCTTGAGCGCTATCCGGATGGACAGGCCGTCGAGCTGCGCGAGGCGATCGCGGCGGTGCATGGGCTTAACCCGGCTAACATTCTCTGCGGCAACGGCTCGGACGAGCTGCTCGGCCTGCTCTGCCACGTCTATCTGGCGCCCGGCGACGAGGCGATCATCACCGAGCATGGCTTCCTGGTCTACAAGATCCAGATCATGGGCGCCGGCGCTACCGTCGTCACGGTCAAGGAGAAGGAGGCGACCGTCGATGTCGACGCGATCATCGCCGCCGTCACCGAGAAGACCAAGATGGTGTTCATCGCCAACCCCGGCAATCCGACGGGCACCTATGTTCCGGTCAGCGAGATCCGCCGCCTGCATGCCGCCCTGCCGAAGAATGTCGTGCTGGTGCTCGACGCGGCCTATGCCGAATATGTGCGCCGCAACGATTATGAATCCGGTATCGAGATCGTGTCGTCGAACCCGAACGTTGTCATGACCCGCACCTTCTCGAAGGTCTACGGCCTGGCGGCCCTGCGCGTCGGCTGGATGTATGCGCCCGCCGATATCGTCGACGCGCTGAACCGCGTGCGCGGACCGTTCAACATGAACATGGCGGCGATCTCGGCCGGTGCTGCTGCCATCCGCGACCAGTCCTTCATGCAGGAAGCCGTCGCCTTCAACCAGATGTGGATCGACAAGCTCACCGGCGCCTTCGAGGCGATCGGCCTGAAGGTCACGCCATCAGTCACCAATTTCGTGCTGATCCATTTCCCCGATGTGGACGGCAAGCGCGCCGACGAGGCCGATGAGTTCCTCACCAGCCGCGGTTATATCCTGCGCGCCGTGAAGGGCTACGGCTTCAAGAATTCGCTGCGCATGAGCGTCGGCCCCGAAGAGGCCAATCGCGGCGTCATCGAAGCGCTCGGCGAGTTTATGGGACGGAAGGCATGACGGTCCAGTTCGATCGCATCGCGCTTATCGGCATCGGCCTGATCGGCTCGTCGCTGGCGCATGACATCAAGCGGCTGGGCTTGGCGAAAGAGGTGGTCATCGCCACCCGCAGCGCCGAGACGCTGAAGCGGGCGGAAGAGCTTGAGCTCGGCGATCGCTACACGACGTCTTCGGCCGAAGCGGTCAAGGATGCGGACCTCGTCATCGTCTCGGTGCCCGTCGGCGCGTCGGAGGCGGTGGCCAAGGAGATCGCCGGTAGCCTGAAGCCGGGCGCCATCGTCACCGATGTCGGCTCGACCAAGGCGTCGGTCATCGCGCAGATGCAGCCGCATATGCCTGGCAACGTCCACTTCATTCCCGGCCACCCGCTGGCGGGTACGGAAAAGTCGGGGCCGGATGCCGGCTTCCCCGGCCTCTTTGCTGGCCGCTGGTGCATCTTCACGCCGCTCGAGGGGACGGATGAGACGGCGCTCAAGGCACTCAGCCGGTTCTGGGAGACGCTGGGCTCGAAGATCGATGTGATGGACCCCGAGCATCACGACAAGGTGCTCGCCATCGTCTCGCACCTGCCGCACCTGATCGCCTTCAACATCGTCGGCACGGCCGATGATCTGGGTACGGTGACGGAATCGGAAGTGATCAAGTATTCCGCCTCCGGCTTCCGCGATTTCACGCGTCTGGCGGCCTCCGATCCCACCATGTGGCGGGATGTGTGCCTGCACAACAAGGATGCGATCCTCGAGATGCTGGCGCGGTTTTCCGAAGACCTCGCCTATCTGCAGCGGGCGATCCGCTGGGGCGAGGGCGACAAGATCTTCGACCTCTTCACCCGCACCCGCGCCATCCGCCGCTCGATCATCGAGGCCGGCCAGGATGTCGACGCACCGGACTTTGGGCGGCCGCATACGCTTGATAAGAAGGGGTGAGGTCCGAGGCGGCGCGTCCTTGGGGCGAAAGTACCGCTCTCCGCAACGCTCTCTTTTGGGGCGGCAGGCACCACCATTTCCACCCTCATCCCGGCCTTGTGCCGGGATCCAGCGCGATCAAGTCCTTGATCGCAATAGACTCTCTTCGACGCGCGGACGCGCGTCGGCTGGATCTCTGTGACAAGCACAGAGATGAGGGAGTGTGGGGAGGGCCGCGTACCTTCATGCCGCGCAGGGCTGCGCACCCAGCACCGCGCCACGCGCCCAGCAGAAAACCTCAAATCGGCGGGATCTGACCTAGCGGGATGAAGCCGCTGACGGTGGCGTTGCCGCGTTGGACGACGAGGTCGACGGAGACGGTTCCACCGCCGCCGGCCATTGCCTTCAAAAGCTTGGCGGCGGTGTCGACGGTCTTGGCGATATCGGGGAAGCCTTGCTTGATGCTGTCGCGCCAGGCGTTCACATCCTCGATCTGCAGCTTGAACTGGGCGGTCAGATAGCCTTCCTCGTCGAAGGAGAAGGGGCCTGACAGTGTCATCACCTTGCCGTTGCCCATGTCCGCCACCGCCTTGCGGAGCTCGCCGCTGGCGCCATAGAGGCCCTTCTCGTCGCTGCCGTCGATCATGCCGGCTTTGCCCTGAAGCGTCACGTCGGCGCTCGTCGAGAGCTTCGGGAAGACCTGCGGCCAATCCTTGATCACCGTCTGCGCATCGGTCAGTGAGATCGCGCCGTCGAGGTCGGCGCCGTTCTGGCGCAGGTGCAGCTCGGTATGGGCGGCGTCGAAGTTGATGGTCTGGCCGGTGGCGGAGGAGACGGCGGTCGCCTTCAGGCCGTCGATAATGGTCGACGAGTGGTCGATGCCCTTCAGCTTGGTGACGAGGCTCGACTGCAGGTTCGTCCACTCGGCGTTGACGGAGAGGCCATGCGCGGTGCGGATCTCGGCGGGCGAATCAAGTTCCCAGACGATATGGCCGGGGGCGTAGACCTGGGCTGCCGAGCGCAGGGCGCCGAAGCTTGCAGATACGCCGTTGACGTTGTCGTCGACATCCACCTTCGAGCAGAAGAGGCCGATGCGGAAGGGGAAGCCGCGGAAGTCGATATCGGTGCATTCGCCTGATACGCCGGCCTTGTTGCCGGGGCCGATCGCCGCCAGAACCGTGCTCTTCAGCGTCGAGGCGGCGTAAAACCAGCCGCCGGTATAGAGTGCGACCACGAGAACGATGCCTGCCCCCAGCAACCAGAATTTCCTGCCGCTACGAGATTGGCTTGACGCTGCCATGATGTTCTCCAATGGTTGTCCGCAAATTAGAATCTCGGTCTGGCTTGGGATATGGACGAATTTTGGGTGTTTGGCTACGGATCGCTGATGTGGAATCCGGGCTTCGCGTTTGTTGAACGGTCACAAGCGCTTATTCATGGCTATCGGCGATCTCTCTGCGTTCGCTCGTGGGTGCATCGGGGCACCGAGCAAAATCCGGGGCTGGTGCTGGGGCTCGATCGCGGGGGATCATGCCGCGGCATGGCGTTTCGCGTCGCAGGCGAGGATTGGGACGAGGTCATCGGCTATCTCAGAGAACGCGAACTGGTGACCAACGTTTATCTGGAGCGTCAGGTTCCGCTGCAGCTTGCAGGCGGGCGCGGGGTCAAGGGCGTCGCCTACGTCGTCGACCGCGACCACACGCAATATGCGGGTTCGCTGGATACGATGGCTGCGGCGCGCATCGTGCATCAGGCGCAGGGGAAGTCCGGGCCGAACGACGCCTATGTGTTCAACACGCTGGCGCATCTGAAAGAGATGGGCATTCGCGACCACTGGCTGGAAGGCGTGGTCGACGAGGTGGAGCGGCTGCGGGCGGCTTAGCGCGGCGTAGGCCAAGGCGCTATGCGCCTCAGCCGGGTTAAAGCGCTATGCGCCTCAGCTGGCCGTTGCCGCGTTCTGCTTGCGCAATTCTTCCAGGCGCTGGAGTGTCGTGGGCGGCAGCGGCAGGTCGGGGTTGCGCGCGGCGTCGCCGATCAGGATTTCGTCGCTGGCGCGTTCGGTCACCTCGATCAGATGCGCGAAGAAGGCGTCCGGGTCCATGCCGGGTTCGATCGGCTTCAGGATGCGGACCTTGTAGTGGCCGGGATAGCGCATGGTCGAGCGGCGCGGCCAGAAGAGGCCGGGCTGCATCGCCACAGGCACGACCGGCAGCTGCAGGTCGCGATACATGCGGGCGATGCCGTATTTGTAGACCGGCTCGGCGCCCGGCGGACGGCGGGTGCCCTCTGGATAGATGATCAGCTGGCGGCCGGTGGCGAGCTCTTCCTTGGTGCGGCGCAGCGCCTCGACCATGACCTTGCCGCGGGCGCCGCGATTGATCGGGATCATCCGCTGCTTCTTGGCGTACCAGCCGAAGAGCGGGATCCACATGAGTTCGCGCTTCAGGATATAGACCGGATCCTTCAGCCAGGGGAGCAGCGCATAGGTGTCCCAGAAGGACTGGTGCTTGGGCGCCAGGATGTAACCGCCCTCCGGCAGGTTCTCCAAGCCCTCGATCTCGAAGGTGGTGCCGACGATCTTTTCCATCAGCCAGTGGTTGGAGAGCGCCCAGTTCTTCGGGATGCGATAGGCGCTCCGGCGCGGCGCCAGGAAGTAATAGGGCGAGAACACGATCATTCGCAGGATGAGATTGGCGTAGAAGATCGTGTTGAAGAGAACGGAACGCAGGGCGATCATGAAGTTTCCCGAGGCCTAAATCCGCCAGACGGGCGGCACAGCCGTCCTACACGATATTGAGCGGCAGAAAAAGCGCTGATCGGCTCAGCTATCGCCTTCGGCGGAGCGCAGGCCCGGGTGGCGGAAGAGGCCGGTCAGGTTGCGGGCGCCGGCAAAGAGCAGCTTGCCGTATTCGGCCAGCATGACGCGCATGGCGTTGGGATCGGTGAACCAGTTGCTGTTCTTCAGGTCGGTGTTGACCACGGGATAGGGCACGAACTGGGTTTCGGGATCGACATAGGCGAGTTCGGCGAGGCTGCGCGGCATGTGGTAGTTGTTGGTGACAATCAACACGCTCTTGTAGCCCTTGGCGTGGATCCAGTTGGTCGCTTCCTCGGCATTGCCGATCGTGTCGAGCGCATCGTAGCCGATGTCGACGCAGCAATCGAAGAGATCGGGCGCTGCCTGCGTCATCTTGCGGATCTGGTTGCGGGTGGTGGTCGGGTGGACACCGGAGATCAGCAGGCGCTTGCCGGCGCCCTTCTGCAGGAGTTCCACGGCTTGGTCGATGCGCTGGTAGCCGCCTGTCAGTACGACGATGGCGTCCGCATGCGGATCGAGCGGCGGCTTCAGTGTGGTGACCGAATCCGCGAAGAACAGAAAGCCGCCGAAAACCAGGGCGATAGCGAGCACGAAGGCAACGCCGCCCCAGCGCAGCATGCGGCGCACGGGGCCACGGCGCGCGGGCTCGCTCTCGGAGCGGGAAAGCTCCGTTTTCGGGCGAATCGGGTCGTGCGACATGCGGCTCATGCTCATGAATCAAAAAATATACGCAGATTAGGGCGGCGAACAGACGCTTTCATGGCAAAATGCAGCCCGTAATCTTAATTCGGAAGGCCGTCGGCGCGAGTGGGATCGGAGCGCAGCGTGTCGATTTCGTAGATGGTGCGCATGACCGTTAGCCGGGCAGTGAAGGTGGTCAGGAGGGCGATGACGATCATCGTCGCGAAGATGCCGGCATAGCCGAGCGCGCCGACCGAGAAGGTGCCGAACAATGCTGTCGCCTGGTCGGTCTGCGGGGTGGCGAGCGTGCGGCTCTGCAAAAAGCCGGCGCACACGAAGAAGAGGGCGGCGAGTGCTGAGCCGACGGCCGAGCCCTTGAGGCTGATCTTCAGGAAATGCTTCTGGAACTCGTTGGCGACGAAGGAACTCTCGGCGCCGACAAAGTGCAGGACTTCGACGATGTGCCTGTTGCCGGACAATGCGCCACGGGTGGCGAAGACCACGGTCAGGACCATGGCGGAGAAGACCAGCAGCAGCACGCCGGTGCCGATCATGACCGTCGTGTGGGCCATCGAGACCAGGCGGTCGACCCAGGTGCGGTGATCGTCGAGCGAGGATTGCGGAATGCTCTCCTTCAGCATGGCGCGCATCGCGTCGAAATCGGGCGGGTTGCTCTCGTCGATGGTGATGATGACCAGGCGGGGGACGGGCAGCTCCTTGATGTCGAGGCCGGTGCCGAGCCAGGGTTCGAGCAGGCGCGCGGTGGCGGCCTCGTCGACAATCTGGCCATCCTTGGTGCCGACGAAGGTGAGCGCGATGCGGCGGGCGTCATTCAGCGCCTTGTCCATGTCGAGCCCGTCGTCGGGCTTGATCTGGATGGTGATCTCGCGGGAGATCTGGCTTTCCCAGCTTGCGGCTGTCGAGCGCACCATCGAAACGCCGCCGAGCGTCAGGCAGGCGAGAAAGGCCATGATCGCGATCACGACCATCAGCGCGTTGCCCTGGATGTTGGCGGACGGCAGGATCGGCGCGGTCGGGCGCACCTTCATCTCCGGGCGTTTCTGACCCTTGGAGGCTGCTGGCGCTGCGGGGCGGGCGGTTGGCTCAGTCATGGATGTCGAGGTGCCCTTCCGAGAGGATCATCCGGCGGGCGTCCACCTGGTCCATCAGCGTCAGATCGTGGGTGGCGATCACGACGGCGGTTCCGAGGCGGTTGAGTTCGAGGAAAAGGTTCAGCAGGCGGCGGGCCATCGGCGGATCGACGTTGGCGGTCGGCTCGTCGGCGAGCAGGATCTCGGGGCGGTCGATGAGGGCGCGGGCGATCGCGGCGCGCTGCTTCTCACCGCCCGAGAGCACCGGGGGCAGCACGTTGATGCGCTCGCCGAGGCCGACCCATTTCAGCAGTTCCAACACGTCGGTCTTGTAGGAGGCCTCATCCTTGCCGCGCACGCGCAGCGGCAGCGCCACGTTCTCATAGGTGGTGAGATGGTCGAGCAGGCGGAATTCCTGGAAGATGATGCCGACGCGGCGGCGCAGGAGCGGCAGCTCGGTACGGGGTATATCGGTGATGTCGCGCCCGAACATGCGGATCAGCCCGCGTGTCGGCTGCAGCGAAAGGAAGAGAAGCCGAAGCAGCGTGGTCTTGCCGGCGCCGGAAGGGCCGGTCAGGAACTGGAAGGATTTCTTCGGGATGTCGAAGGTCAGGTCCCGGAGGATTTCCGGTCCCATTCCATAGCGCAAACCGACATTCTCGAAGTGGATCAACGGGCCGCTCAGTTTCTTGTTGTTTCACCGCATGACTTGTTAACCAGATCCGTTAACAACGGGTAAATTTCGCCGGAAAGACGCCTGTTTGATGGCGGCATTTGCGAAGCATTAACCAATAAAATTTACGAGTAGAGAGGATTCGTTTCAATGCCCGCCTCTAAGGTTGGGCGTGAAAGCAGTGGATACCGGAAAGGCGGTCGTCATGACATCCTCCTCGTTCAAGCGCCAGGCACCCGGGCGGGCCTACGATTTCCTGCCGCCGGAGGCCGTGAAGCGCGAGCACCGGCAAAGCCGTCCCGCCGATATCGCCGACGCCGAATTCGTGGTCATCGGCAAGCAGCGCGGGCCTGATTTCAACGATCGTAGCTTCAAGGGCCGCAGCTTCAACGACAACAGCCGCAGTGCTGGCGCTCGTCCGTCGCCGCGTACAGCGCAAGCAGCGCCGGTTCTCGCGCCATCCTTCGTTCAGGCCGCCGAGGCCTGGCTGCAGCAGGCCTCGCTCAAGCATTTCTCCGTGCTTGTGGTGGCGCTCTGCGTGCTCGTCTTCGGTCTCTCCGGCGGGTTCTCCGGTCTGTCTGCGTCCAATGCGGCGGTCGATACCGATCCGCTGCACTTCACCCATGTGACGGCGACGCCGCGCGATGCCAATGGCATGCGGGTGCTTCTCATCAACGGCATCATCGACAATGTCAGCGGCACGACGCAGATGGTGCGGCCGATCCGCGCCAATCTCTATGCCGACGAGAAACTGGTCGCCAGCGTGGTGATCAATGCACCCGCCGACGTGATCTATGGCGGCCAGAGCCGCGGCTTCTCCTCCAGGATACAGTATCCCGGTGGAAAAACGCCCGAGGTTCGGCTCTCCTTTATGCCCTAAAGCGTGTCGCGATCCTACGGATTCGCTCTTCACGCTTTAGATCTCTGCTCTAGCGCATGTCAGCAGCGCAAAACCGCGTCACACTTTTGCGCGACATGCTTTATGGGGTGTTTCGCGGCGCCGTTTGTGCTAACGGCTTGTGCTTGTTTTCAGGGAGCAAGCCTTCATGCCTGTGGTGCGCGGTAAGAATATCGATCCTCTTTTCACGGCCGAGATGATTGCCGAGCGCAATCATGCCATCGCCCGGGAGATCGCCAAGGGACCGACCAAGGACCTGCTCGTCATCGCCGTCCTCAAGGGCTCGTTCATTTTCGCGGCCGATCTCATCCGCGCGCTGCACGACAGCGGGCTTGCGCCCGAGGTCGAGTTCATCACGCTGTCGAGCTACGGCACCGGCACGGTTTCGCAAGGTGTCAGGATCGTCAAGGATATCGATAGCGAGGTGAAGGACCGCGACGTTCTCCTGATCGACGATATCCTCGAATCCGGCCGCACGCTGAAGTTCGCCAAGGAACTGCTCTACGAGCGCGGCGCCCGCAACGTCACCATCGCCGTGCTGCTCGACAAGAGCGTGAAGCGTAAGGAAAAGCTGGAAGCGGATTATGTCGGCTTCGAATGCCCCGACTATTTCGTCGTCGGCTACGGCATGGACGTGGCCTATGCCTTCCGCGAGCTTCCCTTCGTTGGTGTCGTCACCGGCGACGCGTAACACGTCTTTTTATTGTCGCATGTCGTTGCTGCAAAACCGCTGCACACTTTTGCGCGACATGCTCTAGACGTGTCATTTCAAGACGGGTTGTTAACCATCCCGTCCATCGCCCGGATCATTGCCTTCGGCCGTTTACCACTCGCAAAGGAAAGTCGTGTGATTTGCGGGTAGGGCATGAAACGGAGCAATGCACACCATGGCAAGAATTCTGATTACGGAAGACGAAGATTCCCTGCGTTCTTTCGTAGCCCGCGCTTTGCGCCTCGACGGTCATGAGACCGAAGAAGCGGCTGACGGTGCGGAAGGGCTGGAGAAGCTCAACATCGGCGGCTACGACCTGCTGCTGTCGGATATCCGCATGCCCGTGATGGACGGCATCGAGCTCGCCCACCAGGCGAAGTCGGCCTTTCCGGCGCTGAAGATCCTTTTGATGACCGGCTATGCCGAACAGCGCGAACGCGCCGATGACCTCGCCGAGAAGATCGTCGACGTCGTGTCGAAGCCATTCGCGCTTCCCGATATCCGCAAGGCGGTTGCCCGCGCTCTGGCGGCCTGAGACAGCTCGGTAATGCCATTCAAAGCCGGCGCTCTCGCCGGCTTTTTCAGTTCTGTGGCTGAATGAACTTGCCCTCGAAGCGCACGCGAAAATTCCGGCGCTGCGGGTCTTCCTTGAAGCAGACGAAGATCAGTTCGATATCTTCGGCATGGTCGCGCTTGTCGAGCAGGCTGAGCGTGACGACGAGCACGCCGTCATAGGCGCGCGTCAGCCTGAAGGCGGCGTTGCGGATATCGTTGGCGTCGGGATCCTTGCGATCGTCGCGGCGCTCATACACCACCCAGAAAGGGCAGATGTCCCAGGTGGCGCGAAAGATCTCCGTCATTTCGGCCTGGAACTGCTCGGCATGCATGTTCGGGCCCCAGGTCAGCGTCTGCTCACCTTCGTCGGCGACGACGTTCAGATAGCCGTCATAGTCGTTGCCGTGCTCGGACAGGGCATTGCCGATCATCTCGAATGCCGTGTTTTCGTCGATTACCGTCTTGAAGAGAATTGCCATCGAATCGCTATCGTTCGTCGCCTGCCGCCGCGACATTACGAAGCTTCCGCGGTTTTGGAATAGCCCCATACGGGTGAAAAGCCGCTGTTCGGGGCAGGTTTGAAATCAAGAATATATCCTGCGTCTTATTGAATATCGAGCAGGCGTTCAAGATAGCGCCGTTCCATCTCCTGTGAAGGGTTGTTGCCCAGCTTTTCTCTGATGGCATCGAGGATTTCGCGGGCGCGCTGCACGTCGATCTCGTCGGGCACCTTCACCTGATCGCCGAAGTCGGGACCGTCGGCGCGGCGCGGACGGCCGAGCGGATCGCGGCCGTTCTGGTTGCCCTGGCCGACCTGGCCCTGCGGTCCCTGACCCTGGCCTTGCTGACCCTGCTGCGCCTGCATCATCTGGTTCATCATGTCGCGAGCGCCCTGGCGCAATGCTTCCAGCGCGCGGCCCTGGCCCTGTATGGCCGGCTCGCCGCGACCCTGGCCGAGCTCGCGGCCGGCGCCTTCCATCTCGCGCTGCGCCTGGCCGAAGCCCTGGCCGGGCTTCATGCCCATGTCGCCGAGGCTCTTCTGCATCTCGCCGAGCTGCTTGCCGAGCTGGTCCTGACGCTCGCGCAGCTGCTTCAGCGCCTCGCGCAGCTGTTCGGCCGTCATTTCGTCGGAGGGGTTCTGGCCCTGCTGGCCTTGCTGACCCTGTTGCTGCTGGCCCTGCTGGTTTTGGCCTTGCTGGCCCTGTTGTTGCTGCTGATCCTGCGGCATGCCGTCATTGTCCATCGGCATGTCGTTCAGAAGCGGGTCGTTCATCCCGAGGTCGGGGTTCATGTTGTTGGGGTCGCCGCGCTGCATGCGGTCCTTCAGCTGCTGGTCGAGCTTGAAGGTCTCTTCCATCAGCTTCTGCTGGTCGCGCAGGATCTGGCCGAGCTTGTCCATCTGCTGGCGCATCTGGCTGTTGTCCTGGCCCTGCTGCTGCTGGCCACGCTGCGGCCGGCCGGCCTGCATGTTGTTCATCATCCGCTGCAGCTCCGACAGCATCTGCTGGGCGGCGTCGCGGTTGCCGGAGCGGGCGAGATTTTCGATCTGGTCCATCATCCGCTCCAGATCCTGCTGACGGATGACGTTCTGGGCGTTCTGGTTGGGCTGCATCGGCGCATTTTGCATGCGCTGTGCCAGCTCCTTCATGTAGTCCTGCATCGCCTTGCGCAGTTCGTCCATGAGCTTCTTGACCTCGGCGTCGGGCGCGTTGCGCTGCAGGGCGTCGGCGAGGTTCTGCTGGGCGTTGCGCAGGTTGCGCTCAGCCTCAGAGAGGTTGCCGTCCTCCATGCCGATGGCGATGTCCCACAGATAGTCGGCCGTGTCCTTCAGCGCCTCGTCGCCCTTGGCGAGCTTCATGCGCTGGCGGGCGGATTCGATCAGCAGGTAATTGGTGAGATTGGGTATCGTCTCTTCCGGGCGCAGTGTCAGCGCCTCGTTGAGCGCGATCGCCTCGGGCATCTTGCGGGTGTCGAGCGCGAAGGTCTGGCGCTGTTCGGCGACGGCGGCTGCGAGCGGCTCGCTGAAGGGGCGGGCGGGCAGCGTCATCTCGTGCGGCGGGCTGCGGCCCGTCTGGCCGGCGGCGTCCTTGGCGATCAGCGTGATGCGCACGCGCTTGCCCGCGAGCGGATGCTCGGTGAGGTTCTTGCTGGCCACACCCTTGGCGTCGCGGGCGTTGCGGCGCGGAATGTCGAGCTTGTATTCGGGCAGCGGATAAAGCGGCGTGGCGCTCGTGTCTGTCTCGACAGGCACGATTTCGGCCGTTGCTTCCTGGACGCCGTAGTCGTCCTTGATGGTGTAGCCGATCTCCAGCGCGCCGTTGACCGTCGGTTTCGGCAGGCCGTTGAAGGCGATCTCGGGCGCCTTGTCCGGGATGACGTCGAAGGCCCATTTGCGGCCGTTGACCTCGAGCGTGCCGTTTTCCTCGAGCTTCATCAGATGCGTGGAGGCGGTCTGCTGCTGGGGCGTTGCCGCTGCCGGCTGCTGACCCTCGGCCGTTGTCGGAGCAGGTGTCGTTGAAGCGGGGGCGTTCGGCGTGGTGGCGGGGTTTTCGGCGGCGGCGATCTCGATGCGTTGGCCGTCCTCGCGGGCGAAGATCACCTTCTCGTCGGCCTTGCCGCCGGAGACGCGCACGGTGAGGTTCGACGATTGCGGGATCTTGATCGCGCCCTGCTCGCTGCCGGTCGCGGTGAGATAGACGGGGGCGCGGCCGGTATAGGCGGGCGGGGTGATCCAGGCGTCGATGCGCACGGCCGGGTCGGTTGCCTGCGCCTGCGGGCGCGGCTGCAGCGCATCGCCGATCGAGCCGCCGTTCGTCGACAGCGAATAGCCGAAGGCGACGACAATCAGAAGGGCTGGGATGGCGCGCAACGCCCAGCGGTCATGCGAGGCGATATCGGGCTGCGGGAAGCCGGCGTCCAGCGAGGCGATCTTCTCGGCCATGCGGGTCTGGTGCTCGCGCCACAGCGCGCGGGCGAAGGGGGTGTCGAAGGCCGGCTCGTCTTCCTGCACGGCGACCGGCTGATGAGAAAGGCCGTTGCGCTCTTCCAGCAGCCGGTCGGCGGCGGCCGAACCCGGCCAGTGCAGCTTGCGGAAGGGATAGAGCGTTGCCAGCAGCCCAAGGCCGAAGCCAGCGAGCAGTACGACACGCAGCCAATCAGGAACGATGCGGAAGACGCCGAACCAGGAGGCGGCCAGATAAAGTGCCGCGAGCGACAGGATGGGCAGGGTGAGAGGCAGCACCTGCTCGAACAGCAACACGCATTGGGCGGTCAGGCGCTTTGCCGCCACCAGCCGCGCGAGCGACGGCTTCAGGGCAAAGGCACCTTTCTTTTCGCTCTTGGTGCTGTTCTTCAATCCGGTCTCCGCGATCTGGCGTTGAGGGCCTGGCGTTAAAGGGCAGAGAGGGCTTGCGCGGCGGTGACCGGGCAAGACGGTATGCGGAAAGGATAACACTCTTTGTGGCGAAGACGAGGGCAGGGGCCGGTCAATGCCGGTTTTTCCCGCGTCTTCGCCAAAAAGTGATTGCCGTTGATCAGTCGAGCCAGGAGGGGACGCTGTCGAGCGCGATCAGCTCTTCATAGGTCCGGCGCGGACGGATGACGTGGAAATCGCTGCCCTTGACCAGCACCTCAGGCACCAGAAGGCGGCTGTTGTATGTGCCGGCCTGTACCGCGCCATAGGCTCCGGCGGAGCTGACGGCGAAGAGATCGCCCGATTTCGGCATCGCCATTTCGCGGTCGAGCGCCAGGTAGTCACCGGTCTCGCAAACGGGGCCGACGACATCGGCCTTGATGCGCGGCGCGTTGGCGGCCGAGATCACCACGGGGCGGATCTCGTGATAGGCCTCGTAGAGCGTCGGGCGGATGAGGTCGTTCATGGCGCCGTCGACGATGACGAAGGTCTTCTCGCCGCCGTCCTTCACGTAGAGTACTTCGGTGACCAGAATGCCGGCATTGCCGACGATCAGGCGACCGGGCTCCATGACGATCTTGCAGCCGAGTTCGCGCAGCTGGTTCTTGACGATCGCTGCATAGGCGTCGGGCAGCGGCGGCGGGTTGTTGTCGTCCTTGTAGGGAATGCCGAGGCCACCGCCGATATCGACATGGTGGATATCGTGGCCGTCGGCGCGCAGCGTGCTGACCAGCTCGCGCAGCAGCTTGAAGGCGTCGTCGAAGGGCTGCAGCTCGGTGATCTGGCTGCCGATGTGCATGTCGATGCCGGTGGCTTCGATGCCGGGCAAGGTGGCGGCGCGGGCGTATACGGCGCGGGCGCGTTCCCAGGAAATGCCGAACTTGTTTTCCTTCTTGCCGGTCGAGATCTTGGCGTGCGTGCGGGCGTCGACATCGGGGTTGATTCGGAAGGAGACGGGCGCCTTCTTGCCGGCCTTGACGGCGCGCTGGTTGAGAATCTCGAGCTCAGGCTCGGATTCGACGTTGAAGCAGTAGATGCCGGCTTCGAGCGCATAGTCCATCTCGTGCGCGGTCTTGCCGACGCCGGAGAACATGATGCGGTTGGCCGGGATGCCGGCTGCCAGAGCGCGGCGCAGTTCGCCCTCGGAGACGACATCGATGCCGGCGCCGAGATTGCCGAGCGTCTTCAGGACGGCCTGGTTCGAATTGGCCTTCATGGCGTAGCAGACCATGGAGTCTACATCGCTGAAAGCCTGCGAGAAGACCTTGTAGTGGCGCTCGAGCGTTGCCGTGGAATAGACGTAGAAGGGCGTGCCGACGGCCTTGGCAATCTCGGGAACGGGAACGTTCTCGGCGTAGAGGATGCCGTCGCGATACTCGAAATGGTTCACTTTAGTCGCCTGTTACAGAAGAGGATCGAGGAAGAAGTGGCGGTCCTTGACACCGGGCTGCTGCGTCGGTTTGGACGAGTCGCCCTCCTTCGTTGCCTGCACGCTCGGCGGATCGAGGTCGCCCTTGCGCCCGCATCCGGCGACGGCAAGGCCGATCACGGCGAAAACGACCGTCAGGCGGATGATCTGCGGGAAGCTGGTCTGCATGGAATTCCTCTTGGGAAGCGGCACGGATGGACACCTTCATAGCGAAGTTTATCCGCCTTGTGCACCCTGATTGTTGCGGTCTCGCGCTTTGCGAAATCGGAGGGGCGAAGCGGGTTGCGCTCCGCCCTTTTCGGGATCAGTTGCGGGCGCGCCAGTAGGTGATCTGCTTCCGGACTTCCGAAGGCGCCGTGCCGCCGAAGCTCTTGCGGCTGGCGACCGAGGCTTCGACGGTCAAGACGTCGTAGACCTTGTCCGTGATGGCGGCGTTGATTGCCTGCAGATCGGCGAGCGACAGGTCCGAGAGATCGCAGCCCTTGCTTTCGGCCAGCGCCACGGCGCGGCCGGTCACATGGTGGGCGTCGCGGAAGGGCAGGCCCGCCTCGCGCACCAGCCAGTCGGCGAGGTCGGTCGCGGTCGAGTAACCGGTGCCGGCGGCAGCCTTCATGCGCTCGGTGTTGATGGTCAGGTCGCGGACCATGCCGGTCATCGCCGCGATGGCGAGCTCCAGGCTTTCGGCGGCATCGAAGACCTGTTCCTTGTCTTCCTGCATGTCCTTGGAATAGGCGAGCGGCAGGCCCTTCATGATCGTCAGCAGCGCGATCAGCGAGCCGTTGATGCGGCCGGTCTTGGCGCGCACCAGTTCGGCGGCATCCGGGTTCTTCTTCTGCGGCATGATCGAGGAGCCGGTGGAGAAGGCATCCGACAGGCGCACGAAGCCGAACTGCGGTGTCGACCAGATGACGATCTCTTCGGCCAGACGCGACAGGTGCATGGCGCAGATCGATGCCAGCGCCAGGAACTCGATAGCGAAATCGCGGTCGGAGACTGTGTCGATCGAATTGCGGGTCGGCTCGCGGAAGCCGAGCGCCTTGGCCGTCATGTGGCGGTCGATCGGATAGCCGGTGCCGGCAAGGGCAGCCGAGCCGATCGGGCTCTCGTCCAGGTGCTCGATGGCGTGGCGCACGCGCGAGCGGTCGCGGCCGAACATTTCGACATAGGCCATGCAATGATGGCCGAAGGTGACGGGCTGGGCGGTCTGCAGGTGCGTGAAGCCGGGCATGACGGTATCGGCATGCTCTTCGGCGCGGTCGAGGAAGGCCGCAATCAGGCTGGTCAGCAGCTGTTCGGTCTTCTGCAGCTCTTCCTTGACCCAAAGGCGGAAATCGAGCGCCACCTGGTCGTTGCGCGAGCGGGCGGTGTGCAGGCGGCCGGCGGCCGGGCCGATCAGCGTCGCAAGACGCGCCTCGACATTCATGTGAATGTCTTCCAGCTTGCGCGAGAATTCGAAGTTGCCGGCCTCGATCTCTGACAGGATCGTGTTTAGCCCTTCGACGATCTTGTCCTTATCATCGGCCGAAATGATAGCCTGGTGGGCGAGCATGGTGGCGTGGGCGATCGATCCGCGAATATCCTGCGCAAACAGCTTCTTGTCGAAACCGATCGAGGCATTTATCTCCTCCATGATCGCATCTGGGCCGGAAGCGAAACGTCCGCCCCACATCTGGTTGGAGGATTTGGTGTCCGTGCTGTCGGCCATGAAAGATGCCTGCCTTGAAGAACGCGTGTCCGGGAGAATGAAATGACAACAAGAACGCCCTTGCGCCTGCCATCCCTGAAACTGATCGGGATCGCGGTCGTCGCAGGCATCATTGCCGGTGCGGCAGCGGTTTACATTAAGGAGACGGGGTCTGGCAATGGCGGCGCCGATATGGCGGCGGGCGAATGCAAGGCCACGAAGGACATCGCGACCCGCATCAAGCCGTTCCTGAAGGGCGAAGTGGCCGCCATGGTCGCGCCCGAACAGCCGGTCCGGATGACATCGATCGCCTTCAAGGATGCCGACGGCAAGCCGATGACGCTCGACCATTTCGCCGGCAAGACGGTGCTCTTCAATCTCTGGGCGACATGGTGCGTGCCCTGCCGCGAGGAAATGCCGGCCTTGAACGCGCTGGAGAAGGAACTCGGCAGCGACAAATTCCAGGTCGTTCCCGTCAACATCGACACCGGCGACGACGAGAAGCCGAAGACGTTTCTCTCCGAGACGGGCGTCGATGCGCTGAAGCTTTACCGCGACGATACGATCGCGGTGTTCAACGGGCTGAAGAAACAGGGGCTGGCGTTCGGTCTGCCGGTGACGTTGCTGATCGACGACAAGGGCTGCCTGATCTCGGCGATGAACGGGCCGGCGGCCTGGGATAGCGCGGATGCCAAGGCGCTGATCAAGGGGGCTGTGGGGATTTAGTTTGTGGGGGGCGATCCCTTTTATAGATACGGACTGCTTGCGAGTTGAGCCCTACGTCGTAAAACAGCAGTTGAATGCGGGGCAGAATCAGACATGCAATCGAAGGTCGATCTATTCATCAGCCGCTGGCAAGGCCAGGAAGGCGGCCAGGAGCGTGCAAACTATGCGCTGTTTCTGACGGAGCTTTGCGATCTGCTTGATCTTCCGCACGCCGATCCGGCCTCTGCAACGACGGAAGGCAACGACTACGTCTTCTAGCGCGCAGTGAAGGAAGCCACTCGCGATGGTTTGGCCTCGACGAAGCGTATCGATCTCTACAAGCGTGATTGCTTTGTGCTCGAAGCCAAGCAAAGCCGCCTTTCAGGCGACAAGAAACTCGGCGACGCGCCCCAACTGCCCGGTTTCGAAAGCGTTCCGCGCGGCCGTCGCGCCAGCGCCAACCGTTCCTGGGACGTGTTGATGATGAATGCACGCGCGCAGGCGGAAAATTATGTTCGCCTGCTACCAGCGTCGCATGAACCGCCGCCTTTCGTGCTGGTTTGCGATGTGGGGCATTGCATAGAGGTCTATTCAAACTTCCGCCGCGACGGCAAGGCTTACGACCAGTTTCCCGACCGCCGGTCATTCCGTATCTATCTCGAAGACCTTCGACACGACGCGGTGCGTGACAGGTTGAGGGCGATCTGGTCCGACCCGCTGTCACTCGATCCCTCTCGGCACGCCGCCAAGGTTTCTCGCAAGATCGCAACGCGCATCGCCAAGGTTTCTCTAGCATTGGAGAAGGCTGGCTACGCGACTGAAGACGTCGCGATGTTCCTCATGCGGGTTCTTTTCACCATGTTCGCGGAGGATGTGGACCTTCTCCCGAAGGAAAGCTTCAAAAACCTGCTGAAAGACTGCGCGCAGAAGCCGGAAATTTTCCCTGGCATGATGGAAAATCTCTGGAAAGCGATGGACGAAGGCGGTGACGCTGCCGCGATCCGCGAGAAGGTCAGGAAGTTCAACGGCGCCTTCTTTAAGGATCGGC
>Ga0308158_10001482_pt1 | contig 25276 bp, 20 predicted proteins | sample PhyBR2_FD_201038 | JGI IMG/M metagenome (GOLD analysis project Ga0308158, IMG submission 201038) | Phyllosphere microbial communities from UC Gill Tract Community Farm, Albany, California, United States - DLSLB.R2 | ecosystem: Host-associated > Plants > Phyllosphere > Unclassified | place: USA... | reverse complement strand
GCTGCTCTCGGTCACGGACTCCGGCGAATTTCCCAAGGCCGACGACGTCCGGAAGCTCATGTCCCTTCGTCCCGCCGGGCTCTTGGTGGACGCACCGAACGCCGGCTTCCTGGCCGACCTCTCGGTGACGGGGCCGCTGGTCCTGCTGGATGCGCCCGGCCTGGAATCCGTCGCGCCAGCCGTCAATCTCGACGTCGCCCAGGGCGCCCGGGAGCTGGCCGCCCACCTCGCCGACGCGGGCCACCGGCGGGTCGCCTACCTGGACAGCGTCACCGGAACCGAAACCTTCACCATCCGCCGGGAGGCGTTCCTCGCCGAGGCCGGACAGCGGGGCATGTCGGTGGCTGCGGACCACATGGCCGCCACCACCATCGACGTCGGCGAGGCCGCGGCTGCCTTCGCCGCAGCATGGCCGGACTGGCAGCGTGAGGGGGTGACCGCCGTCGTCTGTGCCACTGATACGCACGCCTATGGCGTGCTGCAGGAAGCACGTGTGGCCGGGGTGCGGATTCCGGAGGAGCTGGCAGTAGCCGGGTTCGACGACCTGCCGTACTCCGCCACCAGCAGCCCGGGCCTGACCAGCGTTCACCTGCCCGCGGCGCTGCTGGGCCTTAAAGCCGGAGAGCAGCTGCGCCGGCTGATGGAGGGCCAGGCGCTGGAGCAGGAGGAACTGACGCTGGAGAGCTCCCTGGTGGTGCGCGGGTCCACGTCGCCCGCCGAAACGTAGGGGCTTTCTGACCGGCTCGTGTCGGACCCCGGCCGTAAGCTGGGGTTATGCCGAGTAACTGGGAAAGCCTGGACGCGCCGCTGCGCGAATCCGTGCAGCACAACGTGGAGATCTACGAGCGCGTCCGGCCTGCCCTGAAGCTTGTTACCCGCGATGTCCTGCTGACCCTGCGGGGCATGCTGAAGGACAGCGAAGTCACGCCGCTGTTCGTCACCGGCCGCACCAAAACCGTGGAATCCTTCAAGGAGAAGATTTCCCGCACCGAGGAACCCCTGGAACCGGGCGGGCGGCGGCTGCTGAAGTTCCCGGACCCGTTCCGCACCCTGAATGACATGGTGGGCATCCGCGTCATCACCAAGCTGCCGGCGGAGAATGCCGTGGTGGCCAACATCATTAAGCGGCAGCGCCAGGTGTTTGATTGCCGCGGGGACCGCGAGAAGGACATCGGGTCCATCGAGTCCGGCACCTATGGGTACTCCAGCCGGCACCTGATCCTGCGGAGCATCCAGAATGAGGCCGTCAAGGAGTACCAGCAGGTTTTCAACCCGGACGCACAGCCCAACGGCAGCTACTTTTTCGAGTGCCAGATCCGCACCATCTTTGCCCACGCATGGAGCGAGATCGAGCATGACATCCGCTTCAAGGCCGAGGACCCCCGGGCCTGGACACCGCACTTCGACCGCCAGTTCACGGCCACCGCGGCCATGCTGGAAACGGTGGAGACGGCTTTTGCGGACCTGCACGAACGGTATGAGGAAGTCCGCAGCTACTGGGACATGGATGGAGAGGGAGCCGCCCCGCTCACTCCCAACCGGATCCGGGACGTCTGGCGCACCCTCCTCCCCCACGTGGACCGAAAGGTGGACGATGACTGGGGTTGGGCCGCCGAACTGCTCGCCGCGCACGGGCTCAACCAGACCATGCAGCTGGCCGGCCTGCTCAACGCCAACCGCATCACCGAGGTCCGCAGGGCCCTGGACCACCGCTACTCCCCCGGCCCCGACCGCCTCCTGGACGACCTCCTGCTTTGGCAGTACGGCACCAGTCACGTGGACCTCACCGCAGAAGCGTCCGACGTCGTCCCGCACCCCCGGCGCGACAGCCTCCTGCGGCGGCTGCGCCAGATCGAGCGGTACCGGATGACGAACAAGTAAATGGCTTTGGGCGTACCGCTGGTCCTGTCCGGGTTCGGCCCCGTGGGGCAGGCGTTTGTCGATTCCGTTTCGGAGCAGAATCCCTTGCTGCAGATTGCTGCGATCCGGGGTCATGCCACTGAAGTTCTCGTTGGGCGCGCATCCGCTGCGCCGGAGCGGTCTTCCTGGGAGCCGATCCGGCCGATCGAGGAAACGTTGGCCCTCACTGGCGCGGCCGTTCTGGTCCAGGCGCTGCCCTCCACCACTGCCACTCACGCGCGCGCCCTGCATGAGGCGCTTGCTGCCTTGCGGATGGGTGTGGACGTGGTGACAGCAACCAAGAGCCACGTACTCAGCCACTGGCGTGACCTTGAGCGTGCGGCGGAGGAAGGTGGGAGCCGCATCCGGATTTCGGGGGCAACCGGGGCGGCGCTGCCCACGGCGGACCTTGCCCGTGTCGCCTTAAGGGGCACGGGCTGCAATGCGGTGCGGGCCTGTCCCAACGGCACGTCCACGTTCATCCTGGATGAACTTTCCCGGGGTGCCGGGCTGGAGGCTGCCGTGTCGGAGGCGCAGCGGCGCGGCATTGCCGAAGCAGACCCTGCCGCGGATTTATCCGGGAAGGATGCGGCCACCAAGGTGCGCTTGATCGCTGGGCTCCTCTGGAACTGGGACGTGTCCGGGATTGCTGTGGAGACGGAGTCGATTGACGCCTCTGCGTCCGCCAGAGCATTGGCCGCTGCCCAACAGGGACTGCGCGTCCGCGCCATCGCAAGCGCCTCCCTGGACCGGCCTCTGGTGGTTACCGTGCGGCTGGAAGCGGTGGCGGCTGGTGACCCGCTGTTCCACATCGCCGGTCCGGAAAAGGCGATGGTCTTCAGCTGCCCCGAGGCCGGGGACATCACGGTGCAGGGGGGCCGCTCCAGCCCGAAGGGGGCCGCCCTGGCGATGCTCAAGGACGTACTTAACCTGGCTGGGCTGAGCCGGCCCGGATTTCACTAGGAGGAAACCGATGCAACACTACGATACGTCCGGAACCCCTGCCATCGACCAGTTGCTGGCCGAGAGCCGCGCCGGTTTCGAACGTGTGCAGGCCTCGGAGCTTGAGCGGGAGATGGCGGCAGGTGCCCTTGTTGTAGACACGCGGCCGGTCGACCAGCGGGAGCGCGACGGTGAGTTGCCAGGAGCGGTAGTGATTGAACGCAACGTGCTCGAGTGGCGGCTCGATCCTTCCAGCCCCCACCGGCTCCCGATAGCTGATGACCGCGATCGGCGGATCGTGGTGGTCTGCAACGAGGGCTACAGTTCCAGCCTCGCTGCACACACCTTGCAGCGGCTGGGACTGGCCCGCGCCACCGACCTTATCGGAGGATTCCAGGCGTGGGCACAAGTGCGCGGGTATCCCGCCGAATAAGCAGTATCGCTGGATGAATTGGCAGGCCGGCCGACATCAGATCCTGGTCAGCTTTTGTCAAGGTTCGTCCCCTACCCTCTTGTTTTGCGGTTCACTTACCGCATGGTAAGCGTGCTACTGACCGGCCGGATGGCAGGTATGGAGCCGGGCTGAAGAAGGAAACCCATGTCTGTGCCGATTTTGTCCACCCGCAACCTGACCAAGACCTATGGACGCGGCCCCGACCGTTTCGACGCCCTGAAAGGCGTGTCCCTGGACATCGACCGGGGAGACTCCGTCGCAATCGTCGGCAAGAGCGGATCCGGTAAGTCCACGCTGATGCACCTGCTCGCGCTCCTGGACAGCCCGGGTGGAGGAGAAGTCCACGTAGACGGCACGAACGCCAAGACGTTGAGTGGCCGGAAACTGAACACGCTGCGTAACCAGATGTTCGGCTTCGTCTTCCAGCAGTTTTTCCTCAACCACTCCACCAGCGTGCTGGACAACGTGGTCCTGCCACTGAAGATCGCCGGGGCGGGGGCGCGGGAGCGCCGTGTCCGCGGCATGGAGGTCCTCGAACAGCTCGAACTGGCCGACAAGGCCCGCAACAAGGCCGGGAACCTGTCCGGCGGGCAGAAGCAGCGCGTGGTCATAGCGCGTGCGCTGGCGAACAACCCCCAGGTTCTCTTCGCCGACGAACCTACCGGAAATCTCGACACTGCCACGGGCACCATCGTCGAAGACATCCTGTTCGACCTCAACCAAAACCACGGCATCACCCTCATCACGGTGACGCACGACCACGACCTGGCCGGACGGTTCAACCGCCGCCTCTACATCCGGGACGGGCAGCTGATCACCACTGACGAGGAGCACGCGGCATGAACCCGCTCGAAACCCTGAAAACCGCCATTGCCAACAGCTTCCGCAGCAAACTCCGCACCACCTTGACCATCCTGGCGATCTTCGTCGGGGCGTTCACCCTCACCATCACCAATGGTCTGGGTACCGGTATTTCCAACTACATCGACAGCCAGATCGCCGCCGTCGGGCCCAGCAACGCCTTCACAGTCACCAAGACTGACGCCGGCTCCAGCCCAGGGTCCGGCCCACAGAAATACGACCCAAACACCAGGATCCTCGCAGCGGGCGGGCGCCCCGGTTCAACGCAAGTGGCCCTGAGCCAGTCGGACCTCGACGCCGTCGCCGCCATTCCCGGAATCACCGGGGTCACCCCGGTGAGCCGCCTCAACCCCGCCTATATCCAGTGGAACAACCAGGACAAATACCAGCTTTCCGTCAGCCCCCTGGCCGGGGCCCAGCCTCAACTGGCCGCCGGCGAAGCGCTGGATGATGCCGGCAGCCAGCCCCAGATAATCCTCCCCACCAGCTACATCACACCGCTGGGTTTTGCGGGCAATGACCAGGCCGTGGGCCAGGATGTCACCATTGGGATCCCGGACGCCACAGGGACCATGCACAGCGTCGTTGCCCGCATCAACGGTGTGGAAGACAACGCCCTCCTCGGCTCCGGCGGCGCTTTCGCCAACAAGGCCCTCACCACCACCCTCGCGGACGCACAAAGCACGGGAGCGCCCGCCGCGACGAAGAACACTTGGACCGCGGCGACCGCCACTTTCTCACCGACGTCAAAAAAAGAGATCAACGACATGAAATCCCGGCTCAGCGCCGCGGGCTACTCGGCCCAGACGCTCGAGGACCGTATCGGCACCGTCAAAACCGTCATCAACGGCATCATCGGTGTCCTGGACGCCTTCGCAATCATCGCCCTCGTCGCGGCCGGATTCGGCATCGTGAACACGTTGCTGATGTCGGTGCAGGAACGGACCCGGGAAATCGGCCTGATGAAGGCAATGGGCATGGGCAGCGGCTCTGTATTCGCGCTTTTCAGTACCGAGGCGGCCTTCATCGGCCTGCTCGGCAGCCTCATCGGATCCGCTGCCGCCATCGGCCTGGGCACCGCCATCAGCGGCGCCCTCGCCCGGGGACCCCTGAGCGACCTCGCCGGGCTGCAGATCCTCAGCTTCGCCCCCGCACCCGTCGCCGGCGTCATCCTCCTGGTCATGGTCATCGCCTTTATCGCCGGCACGCTCCCCGCGTGGCGCGCGGCGCGGCAAAACCCCATCGATTCCCTCCGCTACGAGTAGCCTCAGGGCGGCGATAGGCGGCACTTCAAGCACTAACGGAAGACGGGGAGGTGTTGGATATGAGGGGACCAGAGGCTCTCGCGTCCTTGGCGGCTGAAGGTGGGCGGTTTACCGGGCCCCACTTCATCGGGCTGAAGCTCGGGTTGGTCCTTCTGGCACTGGTCTTGATCCTTCGCGTCCGGCGGCGCCTTTTGATAAGGGTCCGGGGGCTGGGGTGGCGGCGCCTGGCGATCGGCTGCGGCGCTGTGTCCACCCTTTTCTACCTTGCCTGGATTCTGTACCTGGGCGGGACGATGCCGTCCGTAACCGTCGCCTACAACTGGAACATGGCCTGGCTGGCCCTGGACGTCTTTGAAGCCCTCACCGCACTGTTAACCGCGGTTTTTCTCTTCAGGAACAGCACGCTTGCGATCCTTACCGCCACGGCCTTCTCCACCAGCCTGTGCATTGACGCCCTCTTCGACGTCACCACAGCCCAGCAGGGTCCACAACTTCTCACCGCGGTCCTGGAAGCAGTCCTCGTCGAACTTCCCTTCGCGGCCCTCTCGGCAGTCCTTGCCGCGAAACTCCTCGCAGCGACCGCACATCGGAACCACGCGCGATCTGGTCCGGGCCACTAAGCATCCGGGCTGGCGGCGCTCCCTCCGGCTCCGGAAGCCGTGGAAGCAGAAGCGGCTGCGGTTGTATTGACCGTGACGCTTCGCTGGGGCGCAAGCTGCAAAGAAGCGGGCCGTTCACCATATAGGACGCCACCCAGTATAGTGAACACATGACTTCCCGTAAGACCGTGGCCATCGCCGTCCCGCTCGAAGCAGAACTCGTGGACCGGATCCGCGCCGTCGATCCGTCCATCACCGTCCTCTACGAGCCGGACCTCCTGCCGCCGGAACGCTACCCTGCAGATCACGCCGGTGATCCAGCCTTCAAACGCAGCGACGAGCAGGAGGAACGCTACTGGGCCATGCTCACCAGCGCCCAGGTGCTGTACGGCCTTCCCAACGAAAGCCCCGCGGGCCTGGCCCGCGTCGTGCAGGAAAACCCGCAACTGGAATGGATCCACGCCATGGCGGCCGGCGCGGGTGGAGCAGTCAAGGCGTCAGGTCTCGGCCAGGACGTTTTGCAGAAATTCAAAATCACCACCTCCGCCGGTGTGCACGCCCTGCCCCTGGCGGAGTTCGCCGCGATGGGGATTCTGAACGGGTTCAAACGGGCCGCGGAACTGGCAGAGGATCAGCACGCGAAGGTCTGGCCCGAACTTCGGGTCCCCACCCGGCTGGTCAACGGATCGAACCTTGTAGTCGCCGGCCTGGGTGAAATCGGCCTGGAAACCGCCCGGATCGCCAGGGCTCTGGGAATGAACGTCAGCGGTACCAAGCGGAGCATGGAGACCATCGACGGTATCGACCAGGTTGTGGACAACGAAGGCCTCCCCGCCCTCCTGGCCACCGCAGACGCCGTCGTCAATACCCTGCCCGGGACCGCCTACACGGAGAAGCTGTTCAACCGTGCACTGTTCGCCGCCATGAAGCCCGGAACCACCTTCGTCAACGTGGGCCGCGGAACCGTGGTGGATGAGGAGGCGCTGCTGGAGGCACTGGAAAACGGCCAGGTGGGCTACGCGTGCCTGGACGTCTTCGCCGTGGAACCGCTGCCGCAGGACAGCCCCTTGTGGACCCACCCCAAGGTCATGGTTTCGCCGCACACGTCAGCGCTCAGCGCCGCCGAAAACAGGCTGATCACCGCGCGGTTCTGCAGCAACCTCCGGACGTTCCTCGACGGCGGGGACCTCCCCCACCTCGTGGACACGGTGCATTTCTACTAGGCGCGGCGTACTTGTGCGTATTGCCAGAATCAAAACAGCTGCAGGCCCCCAGCATGCCGTCGAACGGGACGGGAGGTGGCACCACGTCAGAGACACCTTCGAGGACCCCCTTCGCTACACCGGGGATGCCACCCCGCACGATGAGGCCACCTTCCTCGCCCCGGTGACGCCCGCCGTCGTCCTTGGCATTGGCCATAACCGGACCTTGAATGACCACCCCCTGCCCATTCAGGCCTGGCACAAGTCCGTCCACACCGTCGCCGGGCCAGGCGACGTCATCACCGCGGCCCGCGACCACGGCACCGTCCACGCCGAGGGTGAACTCGCCGTCGTGATTGGCAAAACAGCCACAGGCCTCACCAGGGAAAACGCCCTGGAGCACGTCTTCGGCTATACCTGCGTCAACGACGTCACCAATGTGGACCAGAACGCGCTGGACGAGCGGAACTTCCAGGGCAAGGCCGGCGTCAACTACACGCCCTTGGGCCCCTGGATAGAGACTGAACTCCCGGACCCCGAGCAGACGGGAATCGACGTCTATGTCAACGGGACCGCCAAGGCCAGTTCCGGCACATTTAATCTGCCGTCCAGCGTGGTGGACTGCCTCGTTTACGTCACGGCGTGGCTGACCCTTAAACCGGGCGACGTGGTGATGACCGGTGCGCCCGGCACCGCGATCCCAGTGGTGCCCGGGGACCGGGTGGACATCGTGGTGGAAGGCATTGGCACCCTGAGCAGCACCGTAGCCTGAAGGCAGATGGACGGGAGGCAGGGGCGCCAGCGCCCTTATGATGGATAGCGTTCAGTTGACTGAACGCTCAACGACATCCGCCCTGGCGACCTAAGGAGAATCATGGCCGATTCCCAAACTTCCGCTTCCTCCGATAAGCCGGGAGCAACCTCGCCGGCGCCGGCAGTCACCCGGGCAGCGGCCGTCCTGGACGCCCTCGCTGCCTCAGCTACTGGCCGGTTGACGTTGAGCGACCTCTCGCGCGAAGTGGGAATTCCGAAGTCATCCACGTCCAACCTCCTGCTGGCGCTGGAGGAGGCGCGCCTGATCAGCAGGCAGGGCGCGGAGTTCACCTTGGGCCGCAAGCTGGTGGAACTGGGCGCCGCCTATCTGGGCCGGATGGATGAGGTGCAGGAGTTTTACCGCTACTGCGAGCAGGCGTCCGTCCTTTCACGCGAGACGGTCCGGATCGCCATGCTGGACGGCACCAACGTCATTTACCTTGCCCGGTACGAGGGCCATCCCGCGGTGCGGCTCACGTCCAACATCGGGGACAAGATGCCCGTTTCCCTGTGCGCAGTGGGCAAGGCGCTGATTGCCCGGCTGAACTGGCATGACATCGAGGAAATGTTCCCGGACGACGCGGAGCTTCCGGTCCTCACGCCCAAGTCCCTGCGCACAGGCGCGGAACTGAAGACGCAACTGAAGGAGATCCGCGGGCAGGGCTTTGCCTTCGAGGACGAGGAATCCACAACCGGGGTGGTGTGCCTCGCCGTCTCCGTACCCACCCGAGGAGCCCACGGGCCCAGCCTCGGCCTGTCCGTGACGGCCCTGAAGGCCACCTACACGCCGGAGCAGGGATCCCAGATGGTCAAGGAACTGCAGGAACTGGCCCACTCCCTGGGCAACCCGATGGGCTGAAAACAAAGGACGCCAGCCCGTAAAACTGCAGGCTCTTGCCAGTCGTTCAGGATGCTGTATTGTGTTCAGCATAGTGATCGGCACAAACAGGTGTTGTCGCTATCCCACCAGGCCAACGGGGGCCTGGAGTGCATTAGAGGGAGTTCTCGTGACAACTCGTACTAACTCACCGCAGGCCACCACGGACGGCGCCGTCGTCGATCCGGACCAGCTGCGAAGGGCAACACTTGCCAGCTCCGTGGGCTCCGCCCTGGAGTACTACGACTTCTACATCTACGGCCTTGCCTCGGCCCTGATCTTCGGCCCGCTGTTCTTTGCGCCGCTTGGGGAGAGCGGAGCGGTCATCGCCTCCTTCGCCACCTACGGCGTCGGCTTCGCCGCCCGGCCCTTTGGCGGCGTGGTGTTCGGCCACATCGGCGACCGCTTTGGCCGCAAGATGGTGCTGATCCTGACCATCGGCCTGATGGGCCTGTCCAGCTGTGCCATCGGCCTCCTGCCCACCTTTGACCAGGCGGGAATGCTCGGAGCGGTGCTCCTGGTAACGCTGCGCATCCTCCAGGGCCTGGGCGCCGGCGCCGAGCAGGCAGGCGCCACCACCCTCATCTCCGAGGTGGCCCCGCGCCGCCGTCGCGGTTTCTTTGCCTCCCTGCCGTTCGTGGGCATCCAGCTGGGCACCCTGCTGGGCGCCGGAACCTTTGCCCTGATGGCGCTGGCGGACAAGAACGTCCTGCAGGGCTGGCTGTGGCGTGTTCCGTTCCTGGCCAGCGTCATCCTGATTGCCATTGCCATCTTCATCCGGCTCCGGCTCAAAGAGACTCCGGTCTTCCAGGAACTCGAAAAGCACAAGGCCGTGGTGAAAAACCCCGTGGGCCAGATCTGGAAGCACTCCAAGAAGAACGTGCTGGTGGGCATCGGCCTGCGGATGGGGGAGAACGGCAACTCGTCCATCTACTCGGCGCTGCTGGTGTCCTTCATCAGCATGCCGGCCGGCGTTTTTCCCGGCGACAAGTTCATCGGCCCCACCGGCCTGCTGATCGCCGCGGGCTTCGCTGCGGTGCTGGTGGTTGTGTTCGGCGCCCTGTCCGACCGCTTTGGCCGGGTTCCCGTGTACCGCTACGGCGCACTCTTCCAGGCGGTCATCGCCCTGCCCGCGTTTTATCTGGTCACGCTCGGCAACGTCGCCCTGGTTTGGGCGGTCATGGTGGTGGGCATCGCCCTCGGCGTGCAGGCCATGCTCGGCCCGCAGTGCGCCCTGCTCCCGGAACTCTTCGGCTCCCAGCACCGCTTCACCGGCGTGGCCCTCAGCCGTGAACTTTCCGCTGTACTAGCCGGCGGCTTCGCCCCGATGATCGGTGTGGCTCTGCTGGCGGCCACCAACCACTCCTGGCTGGTTCCGGCGCTCTACTCACTGGTCCTGGCCGCAATCTCCTTCGTCACCACGTTCTTCACGCCGGAAACCAACGGCCGCGACCTGGTGGTCGTGGAGGACGCCAGGTAGACAGCCGCAGCACGGCTGAAACTGGCTGATTGCAGGAACCACGACGGCGGCACCCGCCAAAACCGGCGAGGTCACCCAACGCAACGGAACTGGGATCTCAACGCCTCCTTTGAGGTCCTGCCCGGCGGCCCCGCCGCCGGGCAGGACCAGGACCGCAGCACCTGCGATATCCTGAATCTCTAAAGCCAGGTTCAGGAAGTAGCCGGGTTGAAGCACGTCGAACGGCCCGCCATTGATTTCCAGCAGCAAGCACCCGGGACCCGCTCAGGGGAGGGCCCACCAGAGCGATTTTCTCGACTGTCCCACCGGCCTTGTCGAGTACTACTTTGAGGACGGCGTCTTCCGCTGGTCCGACGGGCTGTACCGGATGTACGGGTATGAGCGGGGCGAGGTGGTCCCCTCCATGGCCATGGTTATGCCCCACGTCGAGCCCGAAGACCGGCCAAGAGTCCAGGCGTATTGGGAGCACGTGTCCAAGCACGGCGGGCCGTCGTCCATCTACGTGTCCATCCGGGACCGCAAGGACCGCCAGCATAAGTTGCTGTACTCCGCGGACTACATTCTGGACGGCACCACCCCCATCGGAGTTTGGGGCGTGATAGTGGACCTCACCACGTCAATCCATACTGACCGGCACCAGCTCGCCACCGAGGCCGTGGCCGCCTCTGCCGTTAACCGGGCGACGATTGAGCAGGCCAAGGGCATCCTGATGGGGCGCACCGGTGTCACCGCCGACGAGGCCTACGGACTCATCAGCCAACTGAGCCAGGACACGAACCGCAAGGTGACCGCGATCGCGCAGGAAATCATCAAACGCGCCACCGTCGGGGCCGGGGACCAGGAGAATCAGGACCATCCCCTGCTCTAATTTCAGGACCGAAAGATGAACTACCCCTTCCGCTCCGCCCGGTAAACGCTGGGGCTGACGCCGTGCAGGCGCCGGAACTGGCGGGAAAAATAGAACTGGTCCTGCAGACCCACTTCCCGGCCCACCTGTGCGACGGTCAGGTGGGTCGTATCCAGCAGATGCCGTGCGCGCGCCATCTTCAGGGCTGTGTGGTGGGCCAGCACTCCCCCGCCGGTTGCCTCGCGGAACAGTTTGCTGAGGTGCGACGACGACACCCCCACCAGCGCGGCAAGCTCAGCCAGCCGGATGGTCCCGTCCGCCCGTTCCTCCAGGAAGTTCATGGCCTGCTGCAGCGGTGTCCCCTTTTCCGGCACGCGGCGGTCCACGGCCAGGGTGGCCAGCAGCTTCCACGCCATCCCCGCCGTGGCTACCAGCCGCGCGGGCGACTGGTCCTTCTCCAGCGCAGTGATGATCTCATCCAGCATGGCCGTCAACCGGTCCACGGCCTGCAGCGGAATGATAGGCCGGTCGGGGCGTATCCCGGCCTCCGTGATCAGCTCGGAGACATCGCTTCCCCGGACGTGGCACCACCAGATCGTCCATGGATCAGCTTTCATGGCACCGTACGCATGTGCCTGGCCGGTTCCGCCGGGTAGCACAACGGCGGTTCCCTTGCCTACCTCCGTCCGGGCACCGGCGGATTCCACCCACCCCCGTCCAGCGACGCAGAGGATGATGATGGTCTCCTCGGCACCGGCGGGACGGCGGCGTCCATGGTCCTCCGCGGCCGGGAACACTCCGGCGTCCGTAACCACAAGGTGCCGGGTGATGGGACGGGCAAGCGCCTCACGGACCAGCGGGCGCGGCACCACCACCAGCCGCTGGTTGGCGAACCCATGCGCCCGCTCCACATCCGCTCCCTCCGTCACGAAATGTCCATACTATGACGGAGGGGGTGCATCAGGCGCAGCCTTCCCGCCATTCACTCCAATGCACCAGCTGCACGCTGTCCAGGGCGAGCAGGTCGCCGTCCACGGCATCCCTCCGGAGCTGGGCCCGTGCGGGCACCCCCACCTCGGCTGCCTTGGGCAGCGGAAGGATTTGAAGGACGACGCCGGACTCTGGGTGGATGCCCACGGCACCGGTTTCGAGGACCCAAGGGGAGCCGTCCCAGAAGCGGTCGGCCACCACCCGGCCGTCCACCACAAGGCGGGCGACGTCGCCCGCCCACGCCAGCTCCAACTCAGTCAGCCCGGCCCCGGCGGCAGGACCCGCCGTCGGAAGTTCAAGCTGGTACACCGCTGCGAGTTCATTGATAACTTCACCGTCGGGGGCTGCGGCGCGTCCGGCCAGTGACCCGAAGGAAGCAGGAACAGGTTGCGCGGCCTGGACAAGCTCCACCGGTACCGCCTGCCGCGCGGGCTCCAGTACTTCCGCTCCGACAGCCAGGTCCTCAAAGTGGCCCGCCTCTGCGGAGTACCGCCGGACCGCAGGCATCCCCAGCGATCTTCCCGCCGGCCGCCCGGCGTCATCTATCCAGAGCGGGTCCGCGGACAGCGCCAGTTCCCGGCCCCGTGAGGTGCCAAGGACCCACGCCTCATCGGCCAGCGCGGCAGGCAGCACCAGGATTGCCAGGGAACCTGTGGCGGTTGCAGCGGTCAGCGTCACCGGAGCAGAGGCATCCACGGCATACACATTCCCGCCACGTGCAGCAACATGCCCCTCTACCACCGTCCCCTCCGGGAAGCACAGCTGGGGTTCGATCCCCCCTTCGGCGGCAAGTACCAGGGTGGGCGAACCCGCAGCGTCGAGGACGGTCAGCGGGGTCGCCGTGGCCCACGCCAACCGTACGCCTCCGGTGTCCAGGTTCACCGGCCACGCCGCAATGGTGCCGGCGGGAATATCCACAGGCGTGGCAGGAAAGGTCACTGTTTCCCCATCCAGTCCCAGCTGGAACTGCGCCGCCGAATATTCCGAAAGGGGAATATGCGGCTGGTGCCACGTTATGAAGACAAACCCGGACCCGCCGTCCGACCGCAGCGCCCACCGCAGGGTCTCCGAATCCTCCACGCCGGGAGGAAGCTGGTCCGGCAACGTGGATGGCATTCCTGCCAGCCGCTCCCCGAACGCGGCCAGGAACGCATGCTGCCGGCGCAGCAGTCCGAAGCTGGGCGCCAGCCGGCCCGAAGCACCGATCGGAGCGTGGAAATCGTAGTCGAATTCCGGAAGATCATTGGGGTAACGGGTCGCCTGCGACTCCTGGAGGCCCGGGGCAGGATTCGTCCCGCCAGCGAACATGTAGTACCCCTGCCAGCCAGATCCGCTGCCGATCTTGTTGTTTGCCACTGCCGCCACGTCCTTGCCCTGCGGCCACGGCCGGCGCTGGTAGGCCGTGGCCATGCCACCGGTCAGCTCGCACGTGGCGGGCGGGTAGAGATCGGATGGGGAGCGCGGAGCGGAAGCCTCCGCCCCGGAAAAATGCCCGCGCAAATCCGCGCCAATGCCGGGATCGTCCCACTGGTGGCTGAAGAAGTAGTGTTGCCGGAAGGTGGGGTCCCACGGGGCGTCGGCGTCCACCCAGAAGCCGTCACCGTAGCCGCCGAAGACCGGCAGCACTTCCTCCGGGGGAAGATCGGCACCGCCCCACGCCGTCGCGGTCCAGATCGGGGCAGTGAGTCCTGCCGCCCGTGCCAGCTTCTTCAGCTCAACGATATGCCGGGGTTGGTCGTACAGCTCGTTCTCCAGCTGGAGGCCGATGACATTGCTGTCCGGCCCGGTCAGCCCGTTCAACTGGACACCAATAAGGTTGAACCACTCCTCCACCAGCGCCAAGTAGGCGGGATCGTTGGTGCGGTGCCCGACATCGGCAGCCTGGACCCAGTCCGGAAACCCGCCGTTGCGGGCCTCGCCGTGGGCCCAGGGCCCGATGCGCAGGACGACGTCCAGGCCCAGGGACGCGCACAGCCGGACGAAGGCGGCGACGTCCAGGTTCCCGTCGAACCGCGGCTTCCCTTGCACCGGCTCATGGTGGATCCAAAAGACGTAGCAGGCCACCACGGTGATACCGCCGGCCTTCATCAGCCGAAGCCGGTCCTCCCAGCGGTTCCGGGGAAGCCTGCTGAAGTGGATTTCCCCCGACACCGGAATGGCCGGGCGGCCATCGCATTCCAGGTAATGGCTGGTGAGCCGCCAATGGTTGTGCATGTCCTCGCTGTTGCTCATGGCAGGCAGCTGCCGCGGCCCGGCGAAAGGCCGGTGGGCGGCAGTCAACAGCTCAAGGGAGGTGTGTTGGGCAGGCATTGCGGTGGTCCTTCAGTTTGCGGGGGCCGTGAGAATGAACTTGTTGATGCTGCGTTGCCACGCTTCGTCGGCCCACATCGGGTGGTGGGGGGCGGCGTTGGAGCAGGGCACCATGCCCCACACACCATGGTCCAGGGCCGCGCGGATGCCGTGCTCGGCCAGGTCCCGCCCCACCGGCCCCTCCTCGAACGTGCCCAGGAGCGGGGTGTACCCGATCCAAGCCTCGCCCACCAGGGCGGGCACGTTCTTCCAGCGGGCCCAGGCGGAGATGGCAATGACACGGGATTCGATCTCGCGGCGCATCACCTCGCGATAAGGGCCGTATTCGTTGTAAAGCCAGGTGTCCCATGCGTCGGGGTCCATCCAGTCATAGCCGTAGAACATCTGGTCCGTGACGACCGTGGCCCGGTACTTCCAGTCGGCCAGCCGTCCGTAGCCAGCAACGGACGGGGCGCCAGCGCGCAGCAGCGCACGCAGTGCCGGGTTGGGGAAGCCGGCCGTGCCTTCGGACCGTATGTCAATCTCCCGCTGCAGCGCATCCAGCACGCCGTAGCTGTACACGTGGAACTGCGCCGCGCCCATGCCGTCGGGCACCGTATGCATCGCCAGGTGCGGGGGCTTGCCGAAGCTGGCTGTCACCAGCAGGTCCGGATGCAGCCGCCGCAGCCGCTGCACCTGGTCGCTCCCGCCGTCGGCGAGCGCCGGAAGGATGGAAAAGTCCACCTCGTTGTGCAGTTCCACCAGGGCGATGCGGTCCCGGTGCCCGGCATCGGAGACGGCCCGGATCAGCCGGTTCCACGCATCGGCAAGGACGCGGTAGCGGTCCGCCAGCGGGACGGCATCGATGGCCTCGAACCATTTCGGCGACGCGGCAAACACCGGTGACTGCTGGTACTCCCAGCTGGCCAGGACCACCACCAGGCCGTGCCGTTGGGCGGCGTCGAACAGGTCCAGCAGCCGTTGCCGCAGGTTGATCCGGTAACCGCCCGGGGCGTCGTACCAGCGGGTGCCGCGGCCGTAGATTCCGCCGTCGGGCGCCGTTCCCAGTCCCTCGATTTCCAGGTCCTCTGCTAACGGGTCCAGGCCAAGCCCGCCGAAAAGCAGCAGTGGTGCCGCGCAGATGCGGATGGCGTTGTACCCGAGCTCCGCGGCCTTGGCACACACCTTGTCCAGGTCCGCATACGGCCCGCCGTCCTCGGCCCGCGTGTACCAGGAGAAGTCCCAAAGGCTGATGGCCAGGCGGGCTGGAAGGTGCGACGGCGGCGCACCCGTCAGGCTGCGCATGTCACCTTCCAGGGTTCCGGACCCGAAGTACCGCGGTTCTTCAGTCACAGGGAGACCTCTTCCTTCTTTGCCCGGCGCCCGCCCAGGAGCCTGCCTTGCCCGGCCAGTTCCCGAAGGGAGGCCGCCGTGCCGCGCGACGCGGCGGCATCAGTCGCAAACAGCAAAAGCTCCGGCAGCGAGGTGGCGAAATAGTCGGGTGCGGAGGGCGCTGTTTCCAGTTCGGCTGCCCGGTCCTCCAGGCTGTCCCAGACCCGGTCCGCTTCCTGCCGCCGGCCCAGCCGTATCCACGCCACACCCCGCCAGTAGTCGGCCGGCCCAACCGGGCCCGGGTCCACGGCCACGGCCACGGCACTACCCCGGCCGCAAGCCATGGCCCACGCCTCCCGGGCAGCGACACCGTCACCCGACCGGACCAGCGCGTCGCCCAACGCCACCAGCCGCTCAGCCATGCTGTCCGCGGGATGCCGCCCCTCGCCCAGGTTCGCCGGCGCCTCCATGCCGCCGCGCAGCAGGGCGGCTGCCGCCGTCGGGTCCTGCTCCATCAACGTCCGCGCCTGCTGGACCGCGGCCCGGTCGTACACGCTGAGTGCCAGCCCCTCGCCGCCTTCAAAGGGCTGGAAGGTGCGTGAGGCCAGGAGTGCCAGGGCGTCCTGGGCACGGCCGACGTCGGTCAGCAGGTTGGCGTAGAGGACGGCAAGATCATCGCGGGCCAGGACTGCCGGCCCATGCCGCTCGATGTCCGCGAGCCGCTGCTCCGCGGGCACACCCCGCAGTCCCGCCAGCAGGGCCCGTTCAAAAACGAGCCGGGCGTCCCCGGGGCACAGCTCCAAGGCCCGGGCGAGGTACGTGTCGGCAGCAGCAGGGTCGCCGCCTGCGTTGACCACGGCCAGGGCGGCGTTCCGCCACACCACGGGGTCTTTACTTCCGTGCGCCATGGCCTTCTCCAGGTGGCCCAGCGCGTCGGCTGTCCGCCCGCTGTCAAGCAGCCAGCAACCCAGGAGTCCGTGGGCCACCGGATCGCGGGGATCAGCTTCGAGTGCCCGGAGCAGCGCGTCGTAGTCGTCCAGGCCGTAGGGGAACGCATAAGTGGTGTCAGCATGCCGGGCCTTGGCGCGCTCGGCAGCCGCAGCCTGCGGATCCAGGAGTTCCTCCAGCCAGCAGGCACGCAGGTAGTGGCGGAGCGGGCCGGGGTTGCCGAACGCCAGGTGGGATTCCGGCGATGCTGCGGCATCGGTCAGGTTCAAGGCGCGCTGCCACTGCCCTGCGCGGGCCAGCCAGCAGGCAACGGCCAGGCCGGTCTTTGGATCGGCCACGTTCAGGGTCCCGCTGAGCGCCAGGGCCACGGGATCCAACGGGTCGGCGGCCACGATGTCCCGCAGCAGCTGCCCGCTCTGGTTCTGGTGCCCCAGCACTTCCAGCGCCAGGTACCGGAGGTGCCGCGCTTCGGGGCTGGTGGCCTCCAGGGACTGTGCGGCGCCGGCGTACTGCAGGGCCCGGGCCGGGTCTTTGGAGCGGAGGGCCAACCGGGCCAGGGCCAGGTGTGCCGGATGCGCCCATGCCCTGTCCCAGGCAGCCTTCCCGAACCGTTCCCCGGCTTCCCCTGTAAGGCCGAGGCGTTCGAGGACGAGGCCCAACCGGTAGCTGGCCTCTCCGCTGAGCGGGTTCAGGTTCCGCCGGGTCAGGCGTGCCAGCGCGTTCTCCAGCAGTTCCCGCGCGGGGCCGTAGCGGCCTTCCCGGTACCTGGCCGCTCCCAGCGCGATGGTCGCCCGGGAGTCCAGGGGGTCCCGGCGGAGCATCTCCTCGAAGCACGGCAAGGGTGACCTGCTGGGGTGCCGGTTCTGCGCCAGGTGGGTTGCGGTGACAAACAGCTCGTCCAGGCTTTCCATGTCCCGCGGCTGGGCGGGTTCGGTGGCCACCCAGGGCTCGGGGGCGTTGTCAACGGGCTTCCGGGGCGTCCAGGTAATGAGCTCGCGCCCGGCAGTGAGGACCTGGAGCATCAAGTCCGATGCCCTGGCCGGCGACGGCAGGTCAACGGTGGCGGTAAACGGATGGGCGGGTGAGAGAAGGACATTCCACGCCTGGACCGTATCGCCAGAGTGTGCGAGGACAACTTCGGCGTTTTCCCTGCGGGTGGTGCCGGAGACACCGATGGTGACGGTCCTGCCGGATCCGTCCAGGGAAAGCGCGACGGCGGCGTCCAGGTTCGCCTGGTGCGCCGGACCCATCTGCCGGATGGGGTACCAGTACTGGCTGAACGTGCGCGTCTCACCCGGGGCGAGGTAGCTGAAGTCCGGCTGGTTGTCCGTGAAGACGCCGGCCATCAGCTCCACGTACGGGCCGTCGTCGTCCGTTAAATGCCCGTCCCAGGCCTGGCCCACCGGACCGTTGCCCCACGTCCACTGCTTTTTGCCCGGCGCGATGCTGCGGTCCGCCCAATGGACGAACCCGGCATGCGCCTCGTGGTCGTAACCGCCGAAGAAGCCGTCCGCCGTGTCCGTCACCATGTAGGAGGTGGGGACGGGGATGTTGGCGTAGAAGTCGAGCCTGTCCGCGTCCTGCCGGCCCCCTCCACGGCCGCTTCCGGTGGCCAGCGCAGGATAGTCCACCCCGTAGTAGGGCCGGTCGGCGCGCGGGAAAGCGGTGATGGCCCGGCGGGCGTGGTCCGCTACGTACCGGACGTCGGTGGGAAAGAAGGACTGGTAGTGGTCATGTGCCCGCGCGGCCACGTTGGCCCACCAGAGGAAAGTCTGCGGCTCATCGGTCCGGTTGTGCAGCCGGACTTCGACCTCGATGAGTGAACTGCCCGGCCGGAGCCGGACGCCGTGGGTGCCGCGCATCCGCTGCAGCGGGTCCAGGTCGGTGTGCCAGACGGTGACGTCGCCGGAGCCGGAGCGCTCGACGGCGGTGTCCACCGGCAGGAACGTGGCGGGCCGGTGGTGCTGCGGCCAGTTGAACTCCACCCCGCCGGAGATCCACGGCCCAGCCAGGCCTACCAGCCCTGGCTTGATCACATTGTTTCGGTAAAAGAAGTCGTAGCCGGCGGTCTTGTCGTAGCCGATGTGGATGCGGCCCCCGATTTCCGGGAGCAGCATCAGGCGGACGTACTCGTTTTCCAGATGGATGGCCTGCCACAGCCTGGGCTTTTTCACCGCCTCAACACTGTCGATGAACGGCATCGGATACACCTTGCCGCTGGACCCCTGGTAGACACGCCGGTCCAGGAACAGCGGATATTTGTCCGGCCTACCGGGTGCGTAAGTGTCGATCGGCACCGGTTCGCTCCAGCAGGCCACGCCGCCTGCCGCCAGGATGTCCTGCTGGTCAGCGGGGGCATCGGGCAGGACGATCCTGCTGGGGCCTTTGGATTCTTTGGTCACCCCATAAGGCTATGAAGGGCAGGAACCGGTTCCCATGGCAAAAACGATCAGCTATATGGACGATCGTGTACTGAGATGACCGCTGAGGCGGCGACTTCGCAGCACCGGAAAGGCTGAGCCCGGCGCTGCGGCCCTGGAAGTTGGACATGTCCCACCCACTGAGACAAGAATTTTCCGTGTGACGTCGACGAAACCGCCGCCCCCGGCCAGCATGATCGAACGGGTTTCCCTGATCCTGGAGGTGTTCACCCCGGAAGAACCGGTGCTGACAGGAGGGGAGATCGCGCGCAGGGCGGTACTTTCCCGGGCCACCACGGCCCGGATACTCGCAGAACTCGCCCGGCACGATTTCATCGCCAGGGTTCCGTCCGGATACCAGATTGGCATCCGGTGTTTTGAATTGGGGCAGATGGCGCAGCAGCCAAAGGATCTTCGGCACCTGGCCCTGGCAACAATGTTCGACCTTCGGCGTGCCACCGGCCTGACGGTCCAGTTGGGCGTGCTGGAAGGTAACGACGTGGTCTATATCGAGATTTTGCGCGGCCAATACCGGGACTTGACGATCCCCTCACGCGTCGGCGGACGCGTACCGTCCTATGCGACCGCCGGTGGCAAGGCCTTGCTTGCCCACTCTCCCGGCCCTCTGCTCGAGGATCTCCTGAAAGGCCGGTTGGAGAAGATCGGGCCGGGCACCATCACCGATCCCCATGAGCTCCGCGCCGAACTGGACCTGGCCCGGCGCGAGGGCATTGCCTACGAGCGGGAGGAATCCCATGCCGGCCTGGCGTGCGCGGCGAGCCCCATTCTGCGGGGTGACGGTACAGCCGTCGCGGCCATCTCCATCACCGCTCCGGCCGGGGTGGTGGAAATGAGGCTGGTTGGTCCCGCTGTTCACGCAGCCACACTGGGATTGAACCGCCAGCTGGCGGCAGCGCCCCATTGGGCCAAGCTATAGGCGTCTCACTCAGCGAGAGGATAGTTTTGACGACGGCCGCCCACCTCGGATGCTTATGCCAGTCCCCGTGACCCGAGGCACGGAAGTGTGAAAGCCAAGCAGTAAGGAGTGACCGGTGAAGGCCGCAATCATGAACCAAGCAGGCGCACCGCTTGCAGTCGTCGATCTTGATCTTCAGCCACCTGGTTCCGGCGAAGTGCGTGTGCGCGTTGAATCGGCGGGCATCTGCCACAGTGATTACCACTACATGGTCCGGGACTTGGCGTGCCGGACACCGATCGTGCTGGGCCACGAGGGCGCGGGCATTGTCCAGGAAGTCGGACCCGGGGTCACCCATGTCCAGCCTGGGGACAAGGTCATTCTGACCTGGCGGCCAAGTTGCGGCAGGTGCGAATACTGCACCAGTGGCTCGCCTGCGCTCTGCCGCCTCGGCTCAGTGCACGCTACCCATAACGAACTGCTGCGCGGCGGAACACGGCTGTCACACGACGGGCAGCCCGTCCACCACCTGATGGGGGTGTCCTGCTACGCGGAGGAATGCGTCGTATCCGGCGAGTCCGTCATCAAGATCCCGCAGCAGGTTCCCGTCGATGTCGCAGCCATCATGGGTTGTGCAGTGATCACGGGGATGGGCGTGGTGCTGAATGGAATGGGGGCTCCGGCCGGGGAATCGGTTCTCATCGTTGGAGCCGGCGGGGTAGGGCTTTCGGCGGTCATCGGCGCCGCAGCAGTCGGGGCACACCCGGTAATCGTTGCCGACATTGACGACGAAAAACTCGCGAAGGCGCGGGAGCTTGGGGCGACCCACACGATCAACACGCGCGAACACGACCTTGCGGCGGGCGTTCACGAAATCACCGGCGGAGGCGCGCACTGGGCTGTCGAGGCCATCGGCCGGCCGCAGACCATTCGCGAGGCCGTGATTGCACTCCGCCCCCGCGGCACGGTGTTCGTGGTGGGACTGTCCAACGCCGAAGCCGAGATCAATGTGCCCCTGAACCAGATGGTCCAGCAGGAAAAATCGGTGCGGGGAAGCCTCTACGGCTCTTCCAACCTCTCAGTGCAGATCCCCCAGATCCTGGACATGTACCTGGCAGGCCGTTTGCCGCTCGATGCCCTCATCGGGGAGAAGTTCAGCCTGGACCGCATCAACGAAGCCTTCGAATCCCTGACCAACGGAAACATCGGCCGTTCGGTGATCGTGATGGGCAGCAACCCCGGCTAGAGGGCCAGTCGCGGTCCATCCGCAATCGCAGGCGCGGAAGACACGACAGGCAGGGCATCGGTAAAGGCCTCGACAACCGCCATCTGGCCCGTGGAGTCGGGGACGCCCGGGTACTGGACGTGGGCAGCTTCGACCGGCTCGGCCGGTGTCTCCTCCGAACGCATCCGCACCAGTGCCACGGCGGAGATGAGGAACCAGGCGACGTTGGTGACCACGGATGGCCAGGCGCTGTGCAGGGTGCCGTTGATGATGAAGGCCACGGAACCGAAAAGGTTAGCCGTCTGGAAGCCCTTCCCCGCCTTCAGCCAGCCCATGGAGACGGCAAGGTATGCACTGAGAATCGCAACAGCGCCTGCCCATCCGGCGAGTTCCCACAGCAGATTCATGGCGTCCTTTCAAGGGTCCCCGAGCAGTATTCGGGCAGGGTTTAGGAAGGGGTGAAACGGGGTTGGTTTTGCCGGTGACGGGTTTCTCGAGCCCTGTTCGGGCGAGGACCTCATGCTGGTCGGCGGCATAATCATACCCCGGCGCGGGACGCCAATTTGACACCTGAACCCCGCTGTCCGGACTCTGGACAACCCCTCCTGGAAGGAGCACGATCGGAGCTGTGAGCAGCACACCCGCCAATGATCCGTACCTCCGCGAACTCGTCCAGCTGAGGCGGGTCAAGGACCGGATGGACCGCGAGTACGCCCAGCCGCTGGACGTCGAGTCCCTCGCCAGGGACGTCCACATGTCCGCCGGCCATTTCAGCCGCCGCTTCAAGCTCGCCTACGGCGAATCCCCCTACAGCTACCTCATGACGCGCCGGATCGAACGGGCCATGGCACTGCTCCGCAAAGGCGGCCTCAGCGTCACGGAGGTGTGCTTCGCCGTCGGCTGTTCCTCGCTGGGCACCTTCAGCACCCGGTTCAGCGAACTGGTGGGCATGCCGCCGAGCGTCTATAAGCAGGAAGCGGAACGGTCGACGGCGGGCATCCCCGCCTGCGTGGAAAAGCAGGTCACCAGACCGGTCAGGAATCGAGAAGCGCCGGCCGTTGAGGCGTTACTAGCATGACTGCCATGGACATCAATATTTCCTCAACCTTCCTTCCCGCCACCGATCCCGACGCCTCGCTGGCCTTCTACCGCGACGCCCTGGGCTTCGAAATCCGCAATGATGTGGGCCGCGGCACCATGCGCTGGATCACTGTGGGCCCCGCCGGCCAGAAGGACGTTTCCATCGTCCTGCACCCGCCTGCCGTGGATCCCGGTATCACCGACAATGAGCGCCGCACCATCACAGAAATGATGGCCAAGGGCACCTACGCCACCATCGTCCTGTCCTCCCCTGACGTGGACGCCGCGTTCGCCAAGGTGGAGGCCAGCGGGGCGGACGTGGTCCAGGAGCCCATCGACCAGCCGTACGGCATCCGCGACTGCGCCTTCCGTGATCCGGCCGGAAACACCGTCCGGATCAACCAGCAGTCCTAGGCATATAACCAACAACGTATATACGGACGACGCCGGAGGGGGCTGCGTGTACAGCACCCGTCCGGTGCCGCTCCAAGGAGAAGGGGGACACCTTGAGCACAGACGCAGACATGGAGACCAGGCAGGCGCTGCACATCGCGGACAGCCACGACCTGATCCGGGTGCAGGGCGCGCGGGAGAACAACCTGAAGGACATCAGCCTGGATCTGCCGAAGCGCCGCTTGACCGCGTTCACGGGGGTATCCGGCTCCGGCAAGAGCTCGCTGGTGTTCGCCACCATCGCCGCCGAGTCGCAGCGGATTATCAACGAAACCTACAGCGCGTTCGTCCAGGGGTTCATGCCCAGCCTGGCCCGCCCGGACGTGGACCGGCTGGAAGGGCTGACCACGGCCATCATCGTGGACCAGGAGCGGATGGGCGCCAACCCGCGCTCCACCGTAGGCACCGCCACCGATGCCAACGCAATGCTGCGGATCCTCTTCAGCCGCCTGGGCAAGCCCTATGTCGGCCCGCCCACCGCCTTCTCCTTCAACGTGCCCACCCGCAAGGCCAGCGGCATCATGAGCACCGAGAAGGGCGGCCGGGTGGAGAAGAACGTGGTCCGCCAGGTGACCTACCTGGGCGGCATGTGTCCGCGCTGTGAGGGCATGGGCAACATCAGCGACATCGACCGGACCGCACTGTACGACGACTCCAAATCCCTGTCCGAAGGCGCCCTCACCGTACCCGGCTACTCGATGGACGGCTGGTACGGACGCCTGTTCGAGGGCATGGGCCTGCCCATGGACAAACCGATCGCCAGGTTCACCAGGAAACAGCTGGACACGATGCTGTACGCCGAACCCACCAAGATCAAGGTGGAGGGCGTCAACCTTACGTTCGAAGGCGTGATTCCCAAGATCCAGAAGTCGATGCTTTCCAAGGACGTGGAGGCCATGCAGCCGCACGTGAAGCGGTTCGTGGAGCGGGCCGTTACCTTCGCCACCTGCCCGGACTGCGGCGGAACACGCCTCACCCCGGAAGTCCTCAACTCGAAGATCAACGGCAAGAACATAGCCGACCTTTGCACCATGCAGATCAGTGATCTGGCGCAGTGGATCCGCGAACTGGACGAGCCCTCGGTCCGGCCGTTGCTGGGGGGCCTGCGGGACCTGCTGGATTCCTTCGCCGAGATCGGCCTCGGCTACCTCTCCCTGGACCGCCCGGCCGGCACCCTCTCCGGCGGGGAGGCGCAGCGGACCAAGATGATCCGCCACCTGGGCTCCTCGCTCACTGACGTCACCTATGTCTTCGATGAGCCCAGCATCGGGCTGCACCCCCACGACATCGAGCGGATGAACACGCTCCTGCTGCAGCTGCGGGACAAAGGCAACACCGTGCTGGTGGTGGAGCACAAGCCGGAGATGATCGGAATCGCCGATCACGTCGTCGACCTCGGCCCCAAAGCCGGCACCGGCGGCGGCGAGATCGTCTACGAGGGCGACGTCGAGGGGCTGCGTTCCAGCGGCACCATTACAGGCCAGCACCTGGACGACCGCGCCCGGCTCAAGACTTCACCACGGCAGGCCGACGGCGCCATGGAGGTTCGAGGCGCCTCAACAAACAACCTGCAGAACGTGGACGTCGATGTGCCGCTCGGCGTCCTGTGCGTGGTCACCGGCGTGGCCGGGTCCGGCAAAAGCTCGTTGATCCACGGCTCGCTGGCCAGGCGGGAGGGCGTGGTGGTGATCGACCAGGGCGCCATCAAGGGTTCCCGGCGCAGCAACCCGGCCACCTACACCGGCCTGCTGGAGCCCATCCGCAAGGCGTTCGCCAAGGCCAACGGCGTGAAGCCCGCGCTCTTCAGCTCCAACTCCGAGGGTGCCTGCCCCACCTGCAACGGTGCCGGCGTGATCTTCACCGAACTCGGCGTCATGGCCACGGTCGAGTCCACCTGCGAGGACTGCGAGGGCCGCCGCTTCCAGCCCGCCGTCCTGGAGTACTCGCTGGGCGGGCAGAACATCGCGGACGTGCTGGACATGTCCGTCGACGCGGCGCTGGCGTATTTTGCCGACGGCGAGGCGAAGACGCCCGCGGCACACAAGGTCCTTGAGCGGCTGGCGGACGTGGGCCTGGGCTACATCACGTTGGGCCAGCCGCTGACCACCCTGTCCGGCGGCGAGCGCCAGCGGCTTAAGCTGGCCACGCAGATGGCGGAGGCCGGCGACGTCTACATCCTGGATGAGCCCACCGTGGGCCTGCACCTTGCGGACGTCGAGCAACTGCTGGGCCTGCTGGACCGGCTGGTGGATGCCGGCAAGTCGGTCGTCGTGATCGAGCACCATCAGGCGGTGATGGCGCACGGTGACTGGATCATCGACATCGGCCCGGGAGCAGGGCACGACGGCGGCAGGATTGTTTTCGAGGGCACGCCGGCGGAGCTG
>Ga0308158_10001481_pt1 | contig 25293 bp, 22 predicted proteins | sample PhyBR2_FD_201038 | JGI IMG/M metagenome (GOLD analysis project Ga0308158, IMG submission 201038) | Phyllosphere microbial communities from UC Gill Tract Community Farm, Albany, California, United States - DLSLB.R2 | ecosystem: Host-associated > Plants > Phyllosphere > Unclassified | place: USA... | reverse complement strand
TTTGACGCAATGAAAAACGCAATTCATTAGCTCCATAATTTTTAATCAAATCAGCTAATAATCTCGCTTTGTCAGTATAAAAATCCCCTAAAAGAACTTTTACCCCAATAGCTACATAACCCGCTTGTTTTTGAGCAATAACATTAGATTTTTTCCAAGCTTCATAAGCTGCAACATCTTCGATAGTAACTGTTGGTACTTCTAATAAAGGCTCAGTAATTGGACCTTCAAAAGCAGTAGTATCAATTTCATAACTGTGGAAAGGCAATGCTTTTTTCTCTTCTTCTACCAAACGTAAAAATTCGTCACGTCCAAAATCTTTGATTAAGAATTTCAAACGTGCTTTTAGACGTTTTGCTCTTTCACCATAACGGTCAAAAATACGGATTACACCTTCAGCAGTTGGGATAATTTGGTTTACCGGAATAAACTCAGAAAGCAATTCGGCGTGAGAAGGCTGAGAACCTAATCCACCACCTAACATTACTTTAAAACCTTTTTGTCCGTCTACAATTTTAGGAATAAAACCTAAATCATGTAAATAACTCAAAGCAGTATCTTTCTCAGATGAAGAGAATGAAATTTTAAATTTACGTCCCATTTCCTGACAGATTGGGTTACGTAATAAATATTGGAACAAACCATGCGCATAAGGAGTCACATCAAATGGCTCATCAACATCTACACCTGCTAATTCACTTCCTGTAATATTACGCACTGTGTTTCCACAGGCTTCTCTTAAAGTAATATCATCTTTAGCCAATTCTGACCAAAGTTCCGGTGTTCTGTCTAAACTCACATAGTGAATTTGGATATCCTGACGTGTTGTAATATGTAAACGACCCGTAGAATATTTATCTGAAACTTCAGTAATTCTTTTCAATTGCTCGCTGGTCACTTTACCATAAGGTAATTTGATACGAATCATCTGAACACCTTCCTGACGCTGACCATAAATACCACGTGCTAAACGTAGACTACGAAAACGCTCATCGTCAATTTTTCCACCACGGAATAAATGTATCTTTTTTTCTAAATCGATAATCTCTTTTTGGACAATCGGATTCTCTATTTCTGTTCTAAAAGTTTCCATACTTTCTATTTTATCCTCATCCTACCCCTCCAAAGGAGAGGAAGGCATTGAAGAGTTTTGTTTGTGTGTATTATAACCTGATTTAAATTTTATAACCAGAATCAATTATTGATGATTTCTCCCTTTCGGGGAGGAACTGGGTGGGTATTATCTAATAAACCCTACTCCTGCCGTTGTATTTGTTGAAGCATCAATTAAGATAAAAGCTCCATTTGATTTATTGTCATTATAAGCATCAAAATACAATGGCTTACTCAATTTAATAGTTACTTCTCCAATTTCATTAATTGACAATTGAGATGCCGGAGTTGTTCCTGAATAATCAGTTGCAATAACATTCTTAATGCTATCTACTTTTGCCAAAACTCTGTTAGTATTGTGTTGAACTAAATATTTAGTTCCTGCAACTAATTTTTTACTATCCATCCAACAAACTGTAGTAGTAATATCTTTTTCTACCTTAGGCAATTCGTTAGATTTTACAATCATATCTCCTCTGGTTACATTGATGTCATTTTCTAATTCAATTGTAATTGAAGAACCAGCAACTGCTTCATCAAATTGTTGATCAAAAAAGTGAATATTAGTTACTTTAGATTCTGTCAAAGAAGGAAGAACTGTTACAGCATCTCCTACTTTAATATTGTTCCCGTATAATTTTCCGGCATATCCTCTAAAGTCGTGGTATTCTTCTGTTTTTGGGCGAATTACTGTTTGAACAGGGAAACGCGTTTTTCCGGTATCATAAATATCTTTTGACTCTAAAGCTTCTAAATGCTGTAAAATAGTTTGTCCGGTATACCAAGGCATTTTTCCTAATGACTCCACAACATTATCTCCTGTTAAAGCACTCAATGGAATATAACTTACGTTTTGTTCTTTGTAAGAACTCTTAGCATTCAATGCCTGAAAATCAGCTTTGATATTATTGAAAACTTCTTCCGAATAATCAACCAAATCCATTTTGTTAATCGCTACAATCACATCTTTTACTCTCAATAAATTATTGATAAAAAAGTGACGGTATGTTTGCTCAATTACTCCTTTACGGGCATCAATCAAAATGATAGACACCTGAGAAGTTGATGCACCGGTAACCATGTTACGCGTATACTCTACGTGACCCGGAGTATCGGCAATAATATAACTTTTCTTAGCTGTAGAGAAATAAATATGAGCCACATCAATAGTGATTCCTTGTTCTCTCTCTGCAACTAATCCGTCAGTAGCCAAAGAAAAATCTAAATAATCATATCCTTTTTGCTTACTGCTTTTTTCAATTGCCTCTAATTTATCTGTAGTCAATGATTGTGTATCGTATAATAATCTTCCGATTAATGTACTTTTTCCGTCATCTACACTTCCTGCTGTTGCTATTTTTAAAACTTCCATTCTAAATATTTGTTTCAGGTTTAAAGTTTCAGGTTCTTTCGAAACTTAAATCTGTATGTTTTTTTGATTCTTCTAACTTCTAACTCTTAACTTCTAACTTATTAAAAGTATCCTTGTTGTTTTCTTTTCTCCATCGCTGCTTCCGAACGTTTGTCGTCAATACGTGCACCACGCTCAGAGATAGTAGAAGCTCTAATTTCGCCCACTACCTCAGCAATTGTTCCAGCATAAGATTCTACTGCAGCAGTACAACTCATATCTCCAACAGTTCTAAAACGAACAATTCTTTCTTCAACTTCTTCATCTTCATCTTGGTAAACAAAAGGAGAATGTGACCAAATCATACCATCTCTAACAAAAACTTTACGTTTGTGTGAGAAATAAATAGATGGAATTTCGATTTGCTCTTGTTCGATATAACTCCAAACATCTAATTCTGTCCAGTTTGAAATAGGAAATACACGAACGTTTTGTCCATTTTCAATTTTCCCATTCAATAAATCAAATAACTCAGGACGTTGATTTTTTTCATCCCATTGACCAAAATCGTCACGAACTGAAAAAATACGTTCTTTAGCTCTTGCTTTTTCCTCATCTCTACGCGCTCCACCGATACAAGCATCAAATTTAAATTCGTCAATAGCATCTAAAAGTGTAGTAGTTTGCAAACTATTTCTACTAGCATATTTACCTGTTTCTTCAACTACTTTTCCTTCATCAATTGCATCCTGTACATTACGAACGATTAACTCTAAACCTAATTCAGCAACTAATTTATCTCTAAATTCGATAGTCTCAGGAAAGTTATGTCCTGTATCTACGTGCAACAATGGAAAAGGAATCTTAGCAGGAAAAAACGCTTTTTGCGCTAATCTTACCAAAGTAATCGAATCTTTACCACCTGAAAAAAGCAACACAGGCTTATCAAATTGAGAAATAACTTCTCTGAATATGTAAATCGCTTCGCTCTCTAAAGCATTTGTTTTTAAAACTGAACTCATTTTTTTTATTTAAATCTATTGAATTAACTTTTTCTCTTAATTATTTCCCGTGTAAACCACATTCCTTATGGCTTTGTTCCCAATACCATCTTCCTGCTCTAATATCCTCACCTTCTACAATGGCTCTGGTACAAGGGGCACAACCAATACTTACAAATCCTTTTTTGTGCAAACTATTTTGTGGCACATTATGATTGTCAATATATTTTTGAACTTCTTCCAATGTCCATTTCAACAACGGATTGAATTTTACGATGTCAAAATTAGCATCATATTCAAACAAATGCAAATCGCTTCTGTTTTCTGATTGCTCAGCTCTTAAACCTGTTATCCAAATTTTATTTCCGGCCAATGCTTTTTTAAGAGGCACAACCTTACGGATGAAACAACATTCTTTTCTATTTTCAACCGACTCAAAGAAACTATTTGGCCCTTTTTTCTCCAATAATTCCTCCACCGCCTTAGCTTCCGGGAAATATACTTTTATAGGCGTTTTGTATTTCTTTTGTGTTCTGTGAAAAACATCATAAGTCTCCTGAAACAAACGTCCTGTATCCAATGTGAATATTTTCACATCTGCATTACTTTTATTAATTAAATCTGTAATCACCTGATCTTCCTGACCAAATGACGTAGAAAAAACTACTTTATCTTTGTATTCATTAGCCAAAAAAACCAGCGTTTCCTCAATTGAAAACCCTGCTGTTTTTTCTAATAACTCTTTTACTACTGTTGCACTCATTATTCTGTTTTTAACTTACCTTTCCTAAAAGAGAAAAGTATTTTTTTTTATCATTTTATAAAAACTTCCACAAAGTTTTCAAACTCAATACTATAATTAAAATCCCAACACCTATCATCATTGGTTTTCTTTTAATTTTATTAACCAAATAGGCAGCAATTGGCGCAGCAATTACACCGCCTAAAATCAGCCCTATTATTACTTGCCATCCTTCCACACCTCCAAAAATCATGAAGGTAATTCCACTGGCAAACGACACTGCAAATTCAGCTGCATTTACCGAACCAATAGTGTAACGGGGATTTCTTCCTCGCCCTAATAATGTAGAGGTTACAATTGGTCCCCAACCGCCTCCGCCAACAGAATCCATAAAGCCGCCAAAGGTAGCTAAAAATCCCAATTTTTTAGTCTTCTTTTTTGTTATATTCTTCCTTAATGCTTTTGCTATAATAACAAACGCCAAAATCATCATATAAATCGAAATAAAAGGCTTAATCACATCACCATCAATCACATCCGACAACAAATAAGCCCCCGTAACCGAACCAATTACTCCCGGTATTAAAAGATTTTTCAATAATTTTTTATTAATATTTCCAAATCTATGATGCGAAATAGCCGAAGCCCCGGTAGTAAACATTTCGGCAACATGCACTCCGGCACTGCTTATTGCCGGCGGAATTCCATAAGCCAACAAAAAAGAGCTGGATGTTGCTCCATACCCCATCCCTAATGTCCCATCCACCAATTGTGCAAAGATTCCAATTGCAAAAAAGACTAAAAATTCCCTATCAAAGCCCCCAATAAATGATCCCCAGGAAAATTCATCGTGATGTCTGTAAATCAAAACGCAAATAAGCATAAATAACAAAGCGACCGGAATAACAACCCATAATCGCTCTTTAAAATTCAATTCCGACTTTACCGCCACACTATTTTCTTTTAAAACTGCACTCATACTTATTCTTTTTTTTACTTTTCAAATTAATTACCCTATCACATCATGAATTATTCTTTTTAAACAAAATCCATTACCCTATCGGTTTAGTAGATTACTATGCAAAAGTAATACTTATTTCCAGATTTCAAAACATATTTTATTATTTTTCTATCTAAAAAAAGAAAAACCAAGTATTTAACTCTTTAAAAACCAGTAAAAAACTACTTAAAATACGTTTTTTTTTAAAAATCTTAAGCTTATACTTAGTAACAACCAAATCATTTTTCAAAGTTTAGCAATCCGCACTTTTAGAAAAGCTTTTTTTAAAGACTAAAAATTTACTCAAAACAAATTCTACTATATCTATAGGATTATTGTAAAATAATTGTATTTTTGCACAAAAAAATATTTTATGGATTTTGAGATAGGACTTATAGTCGCAGGTTTATTTGTTGGTTTTATAGTAGGAATGACTGGTGTAGGTGGTGGTTCGCTGATGACACCTATTTTATTGTATTTTGGTATTCCGCCAACAAAGGCTGTTGGTACTGATTTATTATATGCTGCTTTCACAAAAACAGGCGGTATACTTGTACACCATAAAAAAAGCAACATCAATTGGACTATTACAGGTTGGCTTTCTCTGGGAAGTGTTCCTGCAGCTTTAATAACTTTATGGATATTACACAGTATAAAAGCTGATGTTACAGCCATTAATGCAGTAATTAAATACAGTTTAGGCTGGGCATTATTATTTACTTCGGTAGCTATTTTGTTTAAAAAGAAACTACTTAATTTTTCTCAAAAACATGCCGGAGATAAATTCCATTCCCAAAGCAAAACTCAAAACATGTTGACCATAGCTATAGGTGTATTACTAGGAGCTACGGTAACACTTACTTCTATTGGTGCCGGAGCATTAGGTACAGTAACATTATTCTTTCTTTATCCTCTTTTACCAACTCCAAGACTGGTAGGAACCGAAATTGCTCATGCAGTTCCATTAACACTTGTAGCAGGATTAGGCCATGCCTCAATGGGGAATTTAGATTTAGCCTTACTTGGTCAGTTATTAATGGGATCTTTACCGGGAATTTATGTCGGAAGTATGTTAAGCGGAAAAGTACCTGATTTATTTCTTAGAAATGCTATTGCAGTAATGTTGTTTTTTGTAGGATACAAATTGGTTTTCTAAAATTTCAGCACACATTAAATTTTCATAATAAAAAAGACCAGTTCATTGGATTAGAAATGAACTGGTCTTTTTTATTATAGTAGTCTTACAAAAACTAGAAAGCAATATCGGCCAAAGAGTTATTTTCTAAAACCATTAACGTATTATCTCTAATCTCAGTCATTAAACGACGCGCTGCACAAGTCGCTTCATCTTCACAGTCATCACATTTTTCATAAAAATTATGCGAAGCGCAAGGCAACAAAGCAATAGGTCCTTCAAGGATGCGATATACTTTTGCCATATTAATATCTTTAGGATCTTTAATCAAATAATAACCTCCTCCTTTACCTTTTTTGGCACCTAAAAAACCTGAATTACGGAGCAACAACAAAATACTCTCCAGAAACTTAATGGAAATATTTTCACTTTTAGCAATATCTGCAATGGCAACAGGTGTTTGATCTTCCTGGCGTGCCAAATAAGTCAATGCTTTTATTCCGTATTTTGTCTTTTTAGAAATCATTTAAATGTTTAATTATGAAACAGTTTTTGATTTAATATTTCAGGTTCAAAAAACAAATCTACAATCAAAAATTGTCAATCAAAAATATTCGCCGACAATATCAACATCTTAAACCATAAATATTACCAAAGAATTCAATAATCAATCTAAAACGGTTTTAAAGTATGATACTAGTTTTATAAATGAACTGTAAAATTTCATTTTTTTTATTAAAGCCAAAAATAATCTTACATATATTTGTTAAGGAATTTTAAACTTGAAAAATGAAAAAACTATTTTTAGCAGTATCTCTTTCCTTTTTTGGTGTAATATCTGCTCAAACGGAAAAAGGATCATTTATAATCAGTGGACAAACTAATTTAGGTTTCGCTTCAACAACTGTAAAGTATAAAACTGATGGTCAAACTACTGATGGACCAAAGACAAATACATTTAACGTCTCTCCAACTGTTGGGTATTTTGTTGTAGATAATTTTTCTTTAGGGTTAACTTTCGATTATAAAACATCAACAAGCAAACAACAGACTGAACTAATTAGTTCTAACATCACAGGCGGTTATGCTACTGAAAACACAAAAGAAAGACAAACAACACTTTCTATCATTCCGAATGTAACCTATTTCTTTTCCAAAGGAAAAACAAGACCTTATTTAAATACAGGAGTCGGATTTGCAAATACTAAAAACAAGAATAATTACACAATGTATAATTCATCCGGAGACATCCTTTTTTCGAGCTCGGAAACCAAAAATGATGGTTTTGTCTGGACAGCAAATGGAGGCTTAATTTTCTTAATTGCTCCAACAGTAAGTATCGATTTAGGGCTAGGTTACGCTAACTACTCCTTTAAGAACAATGGACTGAAAACAAGTTCTGGTGCTTTTGGTGCAAATGCAGGTGTCAGTTTATTTTTAAAATAAAAATCAAACAAAAAAAGGGTTAGCAAAAAAAGCTAACCCTTTTATATTTATAAAGCCACCTTACTAAGAAAGCGCCTGATCTAAATCGGCAATTACATCTTTTACAGTTTCTAAACCAACAGAAACACGTACCAAACCTTCGGTAATACCAACCGCTAATTTTTCTTCTATAGACAACTTACTATGCGTTGTAGAAGCAGGATGCGTCACAATCGTTTTTGCATCACCAATATTTGCCGAAAGCGAACATAATTTTATTTTATCCAGGAATGCTCTACCAGCTTCAATACCTCCTTTAATTTCAAAAGCAATAATATTACCACCTAAAAGCATTTGCTTTTTAGCCACTTCATATTTAGGGTGCGATTTTAGGAAAGGATATTTCACGCTATTTACATTCGGATGACTTTCTAAAAACTCAGCTACTTTTATCGCGTTTTCACAATGTCTATCTACACGAATAGCTAGAGTCTCCATACTTTTAGACAATACCCAGGCATTAAAAGGCGACATTGCCGGACCTGTATTTCTTGAGAAAAGATAAATTTGACGAATCAAATCAGCTTGTCCTACCGCAACTCCGCCTAAAACTCTTCCCTGACCATCCATCAACTTTGTTGCCGAATGCACGACAATATGCGCTCCGTATTTTATAGGCTGTTGAATATAAGGCGTTGCGAAACAGTTATCCACAACCAAAATCAAATTGTGTTTTTTAGCAATTTGACCTAACAATTCCAAATCTATTACATCAACACCAGGATTGGTTGGCGTTTCAACATATAAAATTTTAGAATTAGGCTGAATAAAACTTTCAATTGTTTCCGGCTTATTTATATCAAAATAAGAAGTGGTGATATTCCATTTTGGGAAATAAGTCATAAACAACGCGTGCGTAGAACCAAAAACACTTCCGGCAGAAACAATATGATCGCCTGAGCTTAACAAAGCCGCAAAAGTAGAATAAATAGCAGCCATTCCGGTAGCAAAAGCATAACCAGCTTCAGCTCCTTCCATAGCACAAACCTTATCCACAAACTCAGTCGTGTTTGGGTTAGAAAAACGACTGTAAATATTACGTACTTTTTCTTCCGTAAAAGAAGCTCTCATATCTTCAGCATCCTCAAATACAAAACTTGAAGACAAAAACAAAGGAGTTGAATGTTCCTGATATTGTGATCTGTCTATATGTGTACGTATCGCTTGGGTTTCAAAACCAAATTCTTGTTCGTCCATTTTTTTTATTTTAAAGTTATTTCACAAAGATTCACAAAGAAAATACAGAGACACACAAAGTTTTTTCTTAAGATTCTTCAGTAAAAATGACTAATGTTTATTAAAATTATTATTTCGCTAATTCTACTCCGTTCAAAATTACTTTGTAATGAATAGTCGCAGTAGGCTCTACCGTTTTAGAAACCGAGCAATATTTTTCGAAAGACAATTGTGCTGCTTTAGCTGCTTTGTCTTCTTTAATATTTCCTTCCAAAGAAAAAACCACATAAATATCTTTGAAAGGTTTCGCTTCTCCCACTTGCACACGCTCTCCTTCTACCTCTGCTTTGAAAGAAGTAATTTCCTGACGTTGTTTTTTTAGAATCGAAATCATATCAATTCCACTACAACCTGCAACTCCCATCAATACTAATTCCATTGGGCTTGGTCCCATATCATTACCTCCAAAATCCGGACGCGCATCTACATTTACTATATGCCCTCTTTCATTTTTCAATTGAAAGTGGAAGTTTTCGTTTACTCTGTCTAATGTTATTTTCATAATACAATTTATTTATAGAACACGGATGAAACGGATTTCAACCGATGATTTAACTATTATTTTATTTATCTCCAGTTTCTAAATTATTACTTCCGTTTAAATAATCCCCAATTATTTCTTTTGAAGCCTCTAAGTCTGACTCATCAACTTGAAGCTTTACAGGATTTAAACCACCCGAAGTAACAACCCAAGGTTCAATACTTGACATATATTCATTTTGAGTAAAAACTGAAATTTCCTTTCCTTCCAATAAATTTCTAACATTCATTGCTTCAAAATACGATCCACTAAAAACTACTACCATATTTTTTTTACTTTTTATTCATGAATACTAAAAACTGAACACTGAATACTCAAAAACTATCCTTTATCCGACAATCTTAAAATATCTCCAAAAACACCTCTCGCTGTTACGGCAGAACCTGCTCCGGCTCCCTGGATTACAATTGGTCGATCTCCGTAAGATTCAGTGTAAATTTCGAAGAAAGAATCAGAGCCTTTCAATCCGCCTAAAGCCGTATCTGAAGGAACAGAAACTAATTTTACTTCTAATATTCCTTTATCATTTTGCAAATCACCTGATAATTCACCTATGTAACGCAACACATGATTTGGTTTTTGTTCTTCTTTTATCTTTGTATAAATCGGATCAAACTCTTTTAATTTGGTCAGGAAATCAGCTGCACTTCCTTCACGTAAATGCTCCGGAATTAAGTTTTGAATCGCAATTTCTTCAAATTCATTTTGCAAATCCAATTCTCTTGCCAAAATCAATAATTTTCTTCCTACGTCATTTCCGCATAAATCCTCTCTTGGATCCGGTTCAGTATAACCGTTATCAATTGCTTCTTTCAAAATGTCACTAAAAGGAACATCTTTTGCAGAAAAATTATTGAATAAATAACTTAATGTTCCTGAGAACACACCTTTGATTTTAGTAATATTTTCGCCTGAAAGATGCAATAATTTTATTGTATCAATTAACGGTAAACCTGCACCAACATTAGTTTCATACAAATAACTCTTTTGATTATCAGCCAAGACTTTTCTAAGTTGTTTATAAAAACCATAACTCAATGTATTGGCTACTTTATTTGAAGAAATTAAATCAAAACCATTTTCAACCAATGGAATATAATTCTCTACAAATGCCGCACTCGCTGTATTATCTACAGCAATTAAATTCTCTAAATGATGTTCATTGGCGTAAGCAATAATATCATCAATAGCATAAGAGAATCCGTTTGTTTGGATTTCGTTAGTCCAGTTTGGCGTTACGCCATCTTTGTTTAATAAAACATTTTTAGAATTGGCAATAGCAAAAACATTCAATTTGATGTCTTTTCTTTTCTCGATAGCAACTGCCGATTCTAAAATTTGATTAATCAAAGTTCCACCTACTAATCCGTGACCGAAAATGGCAATGTTGATTTTTTTAGCAACTCCAAAAATCTCACCATGAATGACATTTAATGCTTTATTCAGTTCTGATTTTTTAACAACCAAACTCACATTTTTTCCAGTAACGGTGTTATTGAAAAGAATAGGAATGATTTTGTTTTTAATCAAAGCGGTGTAAGGTCTGTAAAAAGTACTCAAATCCTGTCCGATAATCGAAATTACCGAAACATCATCCGTCACCGAAATTTTATTCACATCTTTAGAATAGAAGTCATTTTCGAATTCTTTTTCTAATTCAATCATTGCTTTTGTAGCCTGAGATGCCGCAACTACTAATCCGATTCCTCTTTCGGAAGAACCTTGGGAAATAATACTCACACTAATATTATTATCACCCATTACTTTAAAAATACGGGCATCCACTCCGGTTTTCCCAAGTAAACCTCTACCTTCAAGATTCACTAAAGCCACATCTTCTAAAACCGAAAGTGTTTTGATTCCTGCATTTGTAGAAGTTGCCGTAATTAAAGTCCCCTCGTTCTCATGATTGAAAGTATTTAATATTCGCAATGGAATATTTTTTTCCAACAAAGGAATTATCGTTTTAGCATGCAAAATAGTAGCTCCAAAATTAGCCAACTCATTCGCCTCGTTAAAAGTCAAATGATCAATTTTTTTAGCATCAGCCACTAAATCCGGGTTGGCGGTATAAATACCATCCACATGTGTATAATTCTGAAGCTCTTTAGCATTCAAATAATTAGCCAGCAAAGAAGCGGTATAATTACTTCCGTTACGCCCTAAAGTAGTCGTTACATTATTGTTATTCGAACCAATAAAACCGGTTACAACATTAACTACTGAACCTCCGTTTTCTTTAAAATACTGAATTACATTTTTCTTCGAAATTTGTTCCAATGGCTGTGCATCTCCAAACTTCGAATCTGTTTTCAGAAAAATTCTGGAATCAGCAAAACGGGCGTTAACTCCTTTTTCAATTAAAATTGCTGTCAATAATTTAGCCGAAAGCAATTCTCCAATCGAAAGAATCTGATCTTTAATTTTTGAACTGTAATCACCTATCAGGCTTACTCCTTCAAAAAGTTTATCCAAAACAGCAAATTCTTCAGACAAATCTACTTCTGAATAAACATCTTGCTGGTATTTTTTAAATTCTTCAAGCAGGCTTTTATAATCAGCATTTTTAGAGGCAGCAACTAATATCTCTTCTAATTCATCAGTAGCATTACCACGTGCCGAAACAACAATGGCTATTTCTTCTCCTTTATTTACTTTATCTGTAATTATAGAAACAACTTTATTGATTCCTTCACCATTCGATAAAGATTTACCTCCAAATTTTAATATTTTCATGTACTTATATTTTGTGTTGCTACTAAAAAACAGGAGCAAGCAAGTTGTTTAATTGTTCATATTCTATCAGGAAAGCATCGTGTCCGTGGATGGATTCAATTTCGTTATAAGAAACTTTTACGTTATGCTTTTTTAACTCCTGATAGGTTTCCTTATTCTCTTTGGCGGTAAAAAACAAATCTGAATTTATACCTATGATGTGTATGCTAGCTTCTATTTTTGAAGCAAATACTTCAAAAGAATCACTGTTTCGGGTCACATCAATCGTTTTTAATAATTGATTCATCATTTTATAAGATGCCAATTGAAAACGTTTTTGCAATTTTTTCCCGTGATGCAGCAACCAACTTTCGATATTAAATATAGCTAATTCTTCATTAATTGTTCGGTCAAATTTCATCTTGAAAGATTCCGGAGTTCTATAACACAACATGGCATGTATCCTGGCATCTTCAATTGGATTTGACGAATTTTTTAAAATTTGTTCCTGCAAAAAACAATTGGCAATCAACCAATCGGTCGATTTCCAGTCGGTTGCAATAGGAATTAAATGCAATGCCAATTTAGGTTCCAAAGCAATCATTTCCCAGGCAATTCCCCCACCTACTGAACCTCCAATAATAGCATACAATTGTTGAACTTTAAGATGCTTTATTCCTTCGATAAAAAGTTTTGCAATATCTCTGGCAGTAAAATCCAAATAGTTTTCTACAATAGTACCATCATATCCATTTCCAGGAACATTAAAGGCTAAAATGCTGTATTTATTAGTATCAATGGTTTTATTTTCTCCAATTAAATCATTCCACCATCCTGCCGAACCGATAACCTGAGAATTTCCAGTCAAGGCATGATTAACCAAAACAACAGGAGCCGAATGCAATTCAGGTCCAAAAGACTGGTAGCTTAAATTTAAAACAGGATAAAATGCACCACTTTCGGTAGTGAAATTTTGAATTATAATGTGATTGGGTTTATTTTCCAACTTCAAATCTTTAAATAGGATTGATTATGGAAACATTAAAAAGAAAGCTCAAATAACTAGAAGATTTACATTGTTATCTTTTCCCGATTTCGGGATAGAATGTAGCACCTTCTTCGAAGACCGAAGGGTTGCTAAGGCATCATCGGGTCTAATCCCTCGTCCTTTCTTTATAACATTTCAATATGCTTACGAACTTTAAAGCCGCAAAGTAACCACTATTTTTCCAAACAAACAAATTTTGCTGATTTAGATTTAAACCAGCATCAATATAACAAACAAACGCAAGTCATAGCTGAACACAAAATCCAGAAATCACCTGCGTTTGAAACCTATATTTACAAAACGATACTTAGATGAACAGTGTTTCATTTTCTTTAGAATACATCATAAACGTTAATGAATCGGCTGCTTTTTTTTGGTCTTTAAAATTTGCTTCTAAATTAATACCAAATCTGGCGTTTGTCAATTCTACTCTATTTTCTTTTTCTGCATTGTTAGTATTCCTTATACTCCTTATAAGTTCTAATGTTCTGGCAATCATTCTTTTTGTGCTCATGATGTTTAAATTTAATTAATTTGACTTTATTGTTTGTTGTTATTTTGTTCTAAAATTTATTCCTAAAAAAAACCCTTTTGGTACAGTTACCAAAAGGGTTTATATAATATAAACGATACTTTTGGATATCAACAGACCAGTAACTTTGCGCAAAGCATAGAGACTGCAAACTGTTTATTCTTTTTAGTATTAATCGTAACCATTGTAATCTGTTTTTAAATTTTAATTATTTGTCTTTTTAGCAAAAAAGCCTCCCGATTTCTCAGGAGGCTTTTGCTATATTTTTAGTCTTATTTGAATAAAAAGATTAAGCTATCGCACTCCTGCCGATTTCTTTCGCTTTGACCATTGATTTCTTACAAATAATAAAATTCATTCTTCTTTTTGTTTAGAGTCACAAATATACAAATTAATATTTACCACCCATTATTATTTTTAAAAAAATTTCAGCCAATCACATTAATTAACAGTTAATTATGCTTTTTAACATCATTTTTTGACTCAGATTAAAAAAACAAATCAAAAAAGAGCCTTTTCTCCAAGATAATTTAAAAAATTAACTCCATTCCGCTCTCCTGATTTGATATTTCAAAGATACAACCGAAATCCAAATCCAATGTTAACTGTAGTTTAAATTAAAATCATTATAATGTTTTCAAAAACACCTATATAAATAAACAGACAATTTCATTTTTTTTATTGACTAATTTCAAACCTTTTCAAGCCAACCAAACCCCTGTGTTTTTTAATTAAAAAAATTAGTCCATAATTAATTTTCAATTCGAAAATGGTTTCATACCTTTGCAGCTCAAAATACAAGAGGAAAAATTTGAACTGATTGCAACCTCTTCATAATGAAACAAAGTCATTATGAATACTGAAAAATTTCAGTAGAAAAAAAATGCTAAAGCAGAAACCCTCCTTTAGTCTTTTTTTGCAATTCTTTTTCCTCGCTTAATTTTAAAAAAATTATATATTATGGCCTATTTATTTACGTCAGAATCTGTGAGCGAAGGACATCCAGACAAAATTGCAGATCAAATTTCAGATGCATTAATTGATAATTTCCTGGCATTTGATGCTGACTCAAAGGTAGCTTGCGAGACTTTAGTAACTACTGGTCAGGTTATTTTAGCCGGAGAAGTAAAATCAAATACTTATTTAGACGTTCAACAAATTGCTCGTGAAGTAATCCGTAAAATTGGATACACCAAAAGCGAATACATGTTTGAAGCTAATTCTTGCGGAATCCTTTCAGCTATTCACGAACAATCAGCCGATATCAATCAGGGAGTTGACAGAAAAAGTCCGGAAGAGCAAGGTGCAGGGGATCAGGGGATGATGTTTGGTTATGCTACTAACGAAACTGAAAACTACATGCCGTTAGCACTTGATTTATCTCACAGCTTATTACAGGAACTAGCAGCCTTAAGACGTGAAAACAAAGAAATCACTTATTTACGTCCGGATGCAAAATCTCAGGTTACTCTTGAATACAGCGACGACAACACACCTATTCGTATTGACGCTATTGTAATCTCAACACAACATGACGACTTTGACGAAGAAGCTGCAATGCTTGCTAAAATCAAAAAAGACATAGTTGAAATTTTGATTCCAAGAATTATTGCTAAAAATCCGGAGCACGCTCACTTATTCAACGATAAGATCAACTACCACATCAACCCTACAGGAAAATTCGTAATTGGAGGACCTCACGGGGATACTGGTTTAACAGGAAGAAAAATCATTGTTGACACTTATGGTGGAAAAGGAGCTCACGGTGGTGGTGCTTTCTCAGGAAAAGACCCGAGTAAAGTAGACCGTAGTGCTGCTTATGCTACCCGTCATATTGCCAAAAACTTAGTTGCTGCCGGTGTAGCTAATGAAATTTTAGTTCAGGTTTCTTACGCAATTGGTGTAGCTGAGCCAATGGGAATTTTCATCAACACTTATGGTAAAGCAAAAGTAAACCTAACTGATGGCGAAATTGCTAAAAAAGTAGAGGCTATTTTTGATATGCGTCCTTATTTTATCGAACAACGTTTGAAATTAAGAAACCCTATCTATAGTGAAACTGCTGCTTACGGGCACATGGGACGTACTCCGGAAGTAGTTACTAAAACTTTCTCAGCTCCGGGAGGTGAAGAAAAAACAGTAACTGTAGAATTGTTTACATGGGAAAAATTAGACTATGTTGACCAAATCAAAACAGCATTTGGATTGTAATTATCCATTATCCTTATAAAAACTAAAAGCCATTCGTTAATTTCGAATGGCTTTTTTTAGTGTCTTTAAATTGCAACAAAAATCAGGAAACAGTTCTAGTCTTGAAAAATAATTTGACAAACCAACACCAAATTTACAAATAGCAAACTCATTCCCGAAACGACAATGATCACATTTGCAATCTTCCGAGAAAACATCTCGAAATAACCTTTAATACCAAATACCACGAAGGTAGTAAAGGAAATGAAAATTAAAATTTCCAAAAACAAGTTTAATCCTAAGAACGTATTTTGCGTTTCTATTACAGCATTGTTTTTAAACAAAACATTGCCGTCAAAATAAATCACAAGAACAAATGATATTGCCAACGCAAAAAGCAGCCACCTGAGCTGAACCATTAATTCCCTGTTGTTCATTGCAAATAAATTCATTTTGTAAATTTCAGAATACTAATCTTACATTACAATACCCACTTTCAGTGATATTTACAAGTCAGTTAAAATTGAAAATTAATTTCAGTTTCAACTTAAACACCATTATAGTATATTTGTCAAAATTTAAAAAATGTCAAAAAACATCACCCCTTATAAAGACTCCGAATTAGGCAAAAAAGAACAGGTAGCAAAAATGTTTGATACTATTTCCGGAAACTACGATAATCTAAACCGCGTTATTTCTTTTGGCATTGACGTTAAATGGAGAAAAAAAGTTTTAAAAATAGTTGCCGGTACAAATCCTGAAACCATATTAGATATTGCCACAGGAACAGGGGATTTAGCCATTTTAATGGCAAATACCAATGCTAAAAAAATTACAGGATTAGACATCTCGGCAGGAATGCTTGAAGTGGGAGTAAAAAAAATTGCTCAAAAAAATCTATCGAATACCATCGAAATGATTTTAGGCGATTCTGAAAACATTCCTTTTCCTGACAATCATTTTGATGCCATAACAGTTGGTTTCGGCGTTAGAAATTTCGAAAACCTGGAAAAAGGTTTTGCAGAAATACTACGTGTATTAAAACCAAAAGGAACTTTTGTTATCTTAGAAACATCGGTACCGGAAAAAACTCCTTATAAACAAGGTTATCATTTTTACAGCAACAACATTCTTCCTATTATAGGTAAATTATTCTCAAAAGATAATGTAGCTTATGGTTATTTATCCGAATCGGCTGCAGCTTTTCCTTATGGCGAAGCTTTAAACAATATTTTAAGAAAAATTGGGTTTATAGATGTTAAGGCAATGCCACAAACTTTTGGGGTAGCTACCATTTATGTTGCATCTAAAGAATAACCTAAGTTTAATTGAAAATGAAAAAAACAACCTTCTTTACCCTATTACTATTACTGTGTTTCAAAGGACATTCACAGTCTAAAAGTATGTTCAGTAAAGATCCTATTATCAATTTGGAAAATTTTCAAAAACAACCTGTGTATTTTGGATACTATTTAGGTTTTAACTCATTCGATTTTAAAATAGATTATAAAACCGTAGGACCAGATATTCAGGTAAAAAAATCCACAGGTTTCAATGTAGGTGTTGTTGCCGATTTAAAACTTCAGGAATACATCAACCTTCGTTTTGAACCCGGTTTGTATTACACTAAAAGAACCTTAAATTATCCTAATTTCACAACACAAAATGACGCTTTAAGAGATGTAAACAGTACTTACATTCATTTTCCATTGTTATTAAAATTCTCTTCCTTGCGCACAGGAAACATCCGCCCTTATCTTGTAGGCGGCTTATCCACTACCTTAAATTTATCAGGAAATTCAAAATCCATAGATGACAATGTGCAACAAAAATTCAGGGTAAAGCCCTGGAGCACGAGTTATGAATTAGGTTTTGGAATTGACTTTTTCTCTGAATATTTCATATTCTCGCCATCAATACGTGGCTGTTTCAGCCTTAAAGACGAACTCATTAGAGACAATGACCCTAATAGTCCGTGGACAGGCAATATTGAATCACTTAAAAGCAGAGCTATCTTAATTAACTTTACCTTTCATTAAAATCTTTAAGATAGATTTCGCTTAAATTCACTCAAAATAATTGCGGTAGCAGTAGCCACATTCAAACTTTCTGTTTTTTGCAAATCGCCAAAACGAGGAATCGAAATTCTGTTTTTGACTAATTTTTCAATTCCTTCCGAAATACCATTCGCTTCATTTCCCATAACAATGATACCTTCCTGAGGCAAAGTCTTTTTATACACATTTTCACCATCCATAAAAGTTCCAAATACCGGTAATTTAGTTTCAGAAATATATTCGACCAAATCAACATAAGCCACCTGAACTCTAGTAATAGACCCCATAGTTGCCTGAACAACTTTAGGATTGTAAATATCCACCGTTTCTTTAGAACAAATTAGCTGTTTGATTCCAAACCAATCGCACAAACGTAAAATTGTCCCTAAATTACCGGGATCTCTTATATCATCTAATGCAACTATTAAACCTGAATGATTAATTTCTTTTTGTTGAGGAATTTTAAAAACAGCCAAACAACTATTAGGAGTTGCTAATGCACTAATTTTTTTCAAATCATTTTCATGAATTAATGATTTTTTTGGAGCCGGAACTTCTTCAAAATCAAACTGGGTAGTAAACAAATGTTCTAATTCAAAATTAGATTGCAAAAGTTCCTGAATTACTTTTACACCTTCAGCAAAAAATAATTGATTGTTAATCCTATACTTTTTTTGCTGTAAACTAGTTATAAGTTTTATTTGGTTTTTACTAACCATAAAAATATGTACTTTTGAATTAAATATTTTAAACCTCTTGAAAAAAATTTCAGCAAAAATATCACTATTTATTCTAATAGGAATAATTATATCCGCCTGTAACGCCGAAAAAAGAGTTCCGGACGGCAAACAACTTCTTATAAGTAATCAAATTTTGGTAAATGGAAAAAAAATCAACGATGAAGATGTATCAAACCAATTGTACCAAAAGCCAAACAGCTCCATATTAGGCTATCGTTTACGATTGAATCTATACAACTTAGCTAACCAAAATCCCGATTCGACCTATCAGGCTAAATTTACCAATCATCCCGGAAAATACGAACGAAAAGCAAAATGGCTTTCGGCAAAACAGGTAGACAGACTAGGACAATCTTTCCTCTATCACGGAATTCACGATTTCTTAAAACAAATAGGTGAAGCTCCTGTAATTATTGATTCTGTTAAAACCGAAAAGTCGCTTTCAAGACTTAAATACTATTATTTCAACAATGGTTTTTTTAATGTAGAAGCTAATTTCGAGCATGATACCCTGAGTTTAAAAAGAGGTCGAATAAAATACAACATTACCCCCCACAACGCCTATATTTTAGATTCCATAAAAACAACAATTAGTTCTCCTGCTTTAGATTCCTTGTACAATATGAGCAAGGAAAATTCGCTTATTAAATCAGGAACCCAATACAAAACAATCAATTTCTCAGACGAAAAAAACCGTATTTCAAACTATTTCAGAAATCACGGCGCTTACTATTTCCAACCTACAGCGGTTGTTTTTGACATTGACACTATTGGCAAAAAACACAAAGCGAATGTAAATGTAAACATTGGTGACTACAGCTATCAGGACAAAGATTCCACAAAAGTCGAAACTTTTAAGTTATACAAAATCAGCAGTGTCGACATCTACACTGATTATTTGCCTAACACCAGTAAACAAAACATTACCGACAGTATTTCCTATCAAAACTTCAACATCTATAGCCGAGGCAAATTAAGATACAAACCGCACGCCATAACCGATGCTATCTTTATTTCCAAAGGAACCTCATTTGCCGACTATAAAACGGTACTAACCTCGAGATATCTCAGCAATCTTAAAGTATTTAATGCTCCAAGCATACAATATGAAGTTGATAAAAAAGACACGCTCAACAATTCCTTAATTGCTAAAATCTACCTGACACCAAGAAAAAAATACAGTTTCCAGGCGTCATTTGACCTTACACATTCTAATATTCAGGATATTGGAATTTCGTTTAGCCCATCAGTTAGTATCAGAAATATTTTTAATGGAGCCGAAACCCTCGAAATCTCCACCCGTGCCAACATTGGTTCATCAAAAGATTTGGCCAATCCAAACAACCAATTCTTCAACGTATCCGAATATGGAGTCGATCTTAAGTTGAATTTCCCCAGAATATTTTTGCCTTTTCCAACCGAAAAAATCATCCCAAAAAGTATGATTCCATCTACCTTAATAGGTATTGGTTATGCCACGCAAAAAAACATTGGATTGGACAAAGAAAATTTCACAGGAACTTTTTCATACAATTGGAATCCGAAGAGAAACAACACCGCGCGTTTTGACCTTTTCAACGTTCAATTTGTACGCAACCTGAATTCCGAAAACTATTTCAATGTTTACGGCTCTTCTTACAATGCACTTAATGCAATTGGAAAAACATATAATACCAATTCACTCTATTTTAATAATCCCATCGATAGAGATTTAATAATTGAATCAGGAACCAGTGGTTTTACCAATGATGTTTTGACCGGAGTCACTCCCCTGCCTGTAAATGATTTTGAAACGGTAAAAAGTATCGAAGAAAGAAGAGTCCGATTAACGGAAAACGATTTTATCCTTGCAACAAATTTTTCTTTTAGCAAAACCACCAAAACCGACTTAGCCGACAATAACTTTTATCTTTTTAAAACCAAAATAGAAACGGCGGGTTCTTTACTATCGTTAATTTCAAAAGCGACTAATCAGAATTTAAATCAAAACGGACACTATGAATTCTTTAACTTAGAATATTCAGAATACATTAAAACCGAATTTGACTACATCAAACACTGGGATTTAAACCACGAAAAAGTACTGGCAGTAAGAACATTTTTCGGTATTGCAATTCCTTTTGGCAATTCTGATTACATTCCTTTTTCCCGAAGTTATTTCTCTGGAGGTTCCAATGACAATCGCGCCTGGCAACCTTACAGCCTGGGACCGGGAAGCAGTGGTGCAACTAATGATTTTAACGAGGCCAACATGAAAATTGCACTTAGTGCTGAATTCAGATTTAAAATTCTGGGCGATTTAAAAGGTGCCTTATTTGCCGATGCTGGAAATATTTGGAATGTTTTTGACAATGTAACCGATGAGAAATCAACTTTTAACAATTTTTCGAGTTTAAAAGACATCGCTTTAGGTTCAGGACTTGGTCTTAGATACGATTTAAACTTCTTTGTTGTACGCTTCGATTTTGGTTTCAAAACCTATAATCCGGCTGAGGAATCGGGTAAAAAATGGTTTAGAGATTACAACTTTGGGCACTCGGTTTTAAATTTTGGAATAAATTATCCGTTCTAATCCTAATAAATTCTTATTTTTGCGATCTTAATCTAAAAACTAAAAATCTAACTAAAAACAAAAAAACAAAATGGGACACAACATTAAGCCTGGTGTAGCAACTGGTGATCAAGTACAGGAAATTTTTAATTATGCCAAAGAAAAGGGATTTGCACTTCCTGCTGTAAACGTTACAGGATCTGACACAATTAATGGTGTACTTGAAACAGCTGCAAAATTAAACGCGCCAGTTATCATCCAATTCTCGAACGGGGGAGCACAATTTAATGCGGGAAAAGGACTTTCTAATGCGGGAGAAAAAGCAGCTATCGCTGGTGCAGTTGCCGGAGCAAAAAGCATCCACACTTTAGCAGAAGCATACGGAGCAACTGTAATTTTACATACTGACCACTGCGCAAAAAAATTATTACCTTGGATTGACGGTTTATTAGATGCTTCTGAAGAGCATTTTGCTGCAACCGGAAAATCTTTATTCAGCTCACACATGATTGACTTATCAGAAGAGCCAATCGAAGAAAACATCGAAATTTGCAAAACTTACTTAGAAAGAATGAGCAAAATTGGGATGACATTAGAAATCGAACTTGGAATCACAGGTGGTGAAGAAGACGGTGTTGATAACTCTGATGTAGATAGTTCAAAATTATACACGCAACCGGAAGAAGTAGCTTATGCTTACGAAGAATTATCTAAAGTAAGTCCAAAATTCACTATCGCTGCTGCTTTTGGAAACGTTCACGGTGTTTACAAACCAGGAAACGTAAAATTAACTCCAAAAATCTTAAAAAATTCTCAGGATTTCGTTCAGGCAAAATTCAACACAGGACACAACCCGGTTGATTTTGTATTCCACGGTGGATCAGGTTCTACTTTAGAAGAAATCAGAGAAGGAATTAGCTACGGAGTAATCAAAATGAACATTGATACTGACTTACAATTTGCTTTCACTGAAGGAATTCGTGATTTCATGGTAAACAATATTGATTACTTAAAAACTCAAATCGGAAACCCAACAGGTCCTGACGCTCCTAACAAAAAATATTACGACCCAAGAAAATGGTTACGTGAAGGAGAAGTTACTTTCAACGCAAGACTTGAGCAGGCTTTTGCTGACTTGAACAACGTAAATACACTATAATTTTAGATTGTTGATTTTAGATTTTAGATCTTTCGAAATCTAAAGTCTAAAATCTAAAGTCTAAAATCTAAAATCTAAAAAAATGGCTTGGTTTAAAAGACACGAAAAAGGAATTACAACTCCTACCGAACAGAAAATGGACGTTCCAAAAGGACTTTGGTACAAATCTCCAACAGGAAAGATTATTGATGCCGAAGAACTGGAACGTAACTTATTTGTAAGCCCTGAAGATGGTTTTCACGTAAGAATAAGTAGTGCTACTTATTTCGAAATCTTATTCGACAACAATGAGTTTACTGAATTAGACCCAAACATTACTTCTAAAGACCCTTTGCACTTTGTGGACACAAAGAAATACTCAGAGCGATTGAAAGATGTTATGGAAAAAACCAAACTGAAAGACGCTGTGCGTACCGGAGTTGGAAAATCTAAGGGGAAAGATGTAGTGATTTGCTGTATGGATTTTGCCTTTATCGGAGGATCTATGGGAGCTGTAGTAGGTGAAAAAATCGCCAGAGGAATTGATTATGCCATCAAAAACAAACTACCATTTGTAATGATATCAAAATCAGGTGGAGCCAGAATGATGGAAGCGGCTTATTCTTTGATGCAATTAGCTAAAACATCGGTAAAATTGGCCCAACTTTCGGAAGCTAAATTACCTTACATTTCTTTATGTACCGACCCAACTACCGGAGGAACAACAGCTTCTTACGCTATGTTAGGAGATATCAACATTGCTGAGCCAGGTGCCTTAATTGGATTTGCCGGACCTCGTGTTGTTAAAGATACTACAGGTAAAGATTTACCGGAAGGTTTCCAAACTGCCGAATTCCTTTTAGAGCATGGTTTCTTAGACTTTATCACGCCTAGAAAAGAATTAAAAGACAAGATTAACTTGTATATTGATTTGATTCAAAACAACGAAATTAGATAAATTAAAATCCCGAGCAATCGGGATTTTTTTTTGCAGTCAACTTTCCAGAAAAGTGTTTTTCTTTTTTTTAGAAGCAAAACAATTCTCCATTTCATCAACATTCCCTCCTGCTCTACACTATATCTTTGTTTTAAAAAAACAAAGGATGCCGCTTCGATCAGGGCTAAGAAATTGCGTTTCATTTTCAAAATACATTTTGTAAGAATATTTTAATATATTTAACAACGAATAATGATTAACCTTTTAAAAACAGATAAGCAAGTCTTCTCAGACATATAAAAATTGGCTACAAATTCTAAAAATGTATAAAGATGACATTTAAAATTCCTTTTAACGAATACATTTATAAACAACAAATACAACTAACATTTGACAACTCTTGGAAAAATTATTTAGCCAAGAATAAGAAAGATTTCATAACTGGCATTATTGTATTTTGTCTTGGAATCGCAATATTATATGGAAATGGAAATATCGGAATTTTATTTATAATAATGGGATTAATATGTATAATCAATTATTACGTTAAATATAATCAATATAAAAATGCTAAAAAGGAAACTCAAAAATTAGCACAAGAGATAATTGAAAAATACTCCCTAAATCCAATGACTTTATGGGAGTTTAATGATTCCTTTTTTAGATTTAAATTTTACGGCGGAGATTATAAAATTAACTGGGAAAATTTTAAATATTATAACGTTGTTGATAAAACCTTTTTTTTAGGATTTAATGAAAGTGGTAATTACTATACTCTATCTGAAAGTGAAGTTGGAAAAGAAAATTTTTTAAAAATTATTGAATTCGTAAAAAATAAAATCGAAAATCCGCAAAGCATAAATTGAATCAACCTCTCAAGCTGGCGCAAGCATCTTGCTTGTGCACACAAAGAATTTCAAAACTAAACGAAATCAAATGATGAGATTCCTCCTTCGTCGGAATGACAATTTTGTGGAAAATTCTAAAATCTGAAATATCTTGTGTGATTGCTTCGTTCCTCGGGATGACTCTGAAAACTGAATACTGCGACTGAACACTTAAACTACATCCCCGTTCTAATTGCCTCCACAGGATCCAGTCTTGAAGCAGAAATGGCCGGTAAAATCCCGGAAATCAACCCTATTATTCCAGCTAATCCGGTTCCTAAAAGAATATTCCCAAATCCTAAAACAAATTCAAAATCCAAAGCTTTGGTCAATCCAATAGCAATTCCCCAAACCAACAATAAACCAATCGCTCCGCCAATAACCGACAAAATTATAGCTTCGAATAAAAACTGAAACAGAATAAATCTATTTTTGGCTCCCAATGATTTTTGAATCCCAATTAAATGCGTGCGCTCTTTTACCGAAACAAACATTATATTCGCTATTCCGAAACCGCCTACCAACAGCGAAAAACCGCTTATCACCCAGCCTCCAACTTTCATGCTTCCAATAATTCCATCAATAAAATCAGTAAATCCTGAAAAAACATTAATGAAGAAATTATCAATTTCGCCCGCTTTAATTCCGCGATAAGCGCGTAATTTTTGTGAAATCTCTGCTTTATAAGCTTCCATATCTACTCCGTCAACGGGTTTAAAAATAATAACATTGGTTAAAGAAGCATTATTATCACCAAATTTTTGTCGAACAAAATTAACCGGAATAAATACCGCCGAATCATTACTATCTCCAAAAAGTCCCGCTCCTTTTTTAGTAAGAACTCCAATCACCGTAAAACGCTGCCCATAAAGACGCACATCTTTCCCTATAGGA